>ENA-UOJA01001645-UOJA01001645.1-human-gut-metagenome-genome-assembly--contig:-C19-NODE-1645-length-17544-cov-4.525702_pt1 | contig 17544 bp, 13 predicted proteins | sample MGYA00242337_ERZ723884 | MGnify/ENA metagenome assembly ERZ723884
GCTGAATATAACGCTTTTAGTAAAAAAGTTTTACCGGTACCATTTTCTCCAATGATCAAATTAATATTCGAAAATTGATCACAATAAAAATCTCCAACTATACCAAAATTCTTCAACTGCAATTCTTCAATCTTATATGACATATTCAAAATACCTCTCTCTTATATCTTTGCCAAAAAATCTGCTTTCAACACTTTCTTACCGTTTCATTTTAACATTTTCCTCCAGCATCGACAAGTAACTGATCCTCGTAGTCTCCTCCATAGAATATCCCAGCTTTTTCAACTGTTCTTTAATCCTCTTCAAAGCCTGTGGTCTCTCTCCTTCTGCATCGACCAGGACCTCCAGTTCCAGATAATCTCCCAGTCCCTCTACCTGATCCACACAGGCAGTCATATCCTTATGAGAATAATATTGTCTTGTTTTAACCACCGACTGAACCGGACGGTACCCCAGGGAAATCAATATTTCCCGCATCACCTTCGCATCTCCCACCGTCGTTTCTAGCTCTTCGCGGGACATCCCCACATTTCCAAGCTTTGGACCTTTATATGTAATGTATGTCGTCTGCTCCGGCACATCGCCCGTCAAAACGGAGTCCTCCTTCAAAGCACTACGCTCCAGCCATTCTGTCTTTCGGATCCGGAATGCTTCATCTGTCTTTTTAAAGTCACGATCCACTCCGTTAAAATACCGATCTGTCTCCCGGACCAGATGACTTTTGACAAACCCGTCCTCTTCCAGTTTCTTTTGTAAATTTCTCCGATCCCTAACCGGCAATTTAATTTCAACCTCTATCATATGTTGATCCTGCTCCTTTTTTCGAACTCGCGGGCGCGTTCACATGCCGCATCGTCATCTGCAGGAAGCAAGCTTCCGCATCTGCCAATGTGGCATGTTCACTTTTGCCTTCGCGCACATTATATCATGTTATTGAAAAAATTCCTAAAAAAAGGTATAGTATAAAAGTGTGTTTTTGCACATGTAACACTCAAATTATACATAGGAAGGATAAAATAATGTGGAAAACAATCAATGATTTACTCGTTCAGATCGACAACCTTGTATGGGGTGTCCCACTTATGGTACTCATTATGGCCGGTGGTATCCTGCTGACTCTCCGTCTGGGTCTTCTTCAGATCCGAAAGCTCCCATTGGCGTTAAAATGGATGGTAAAAAACGAAGAGGGGGGCGAAGGTGAAATTTCCAGCTTCTCTGCACTCTGTACGGCATTAAGTGCCACCATTGGTACCGGTAATATCGTCGGTGTCGCAACTGCAGTAGGAGCCGGCGGTCCGGGAGCACTTTTCTGGATGATCGTAGCCGCTTTCTTTGGAATGGCAACAAAATTTTCCGAGGGTCTTCTCGCCGTCAAGTATCGTATCGTCGGCGAGGATGGACACAGCCTCGGCGGCCCGTTTTATTATATCGAACAGGGCATGGGGAAGAAATGGAAATGGCTTGCAAAACTGTTCGCCTTTTTCGGCGTATGTGTCGGACTTTTCGGTATTGGAACTTTCAGTCAGGTAAACGGAATCGCCAGTGCTGTTCACGGTTTTTTTGATCCGAATGACAAGCATTGTATACAGATTTTTTCTCTTGGCCAATATTCCTGGTCTGTTGTCATTGCATCCCTGATCCTTGCATTCTGTGTAGCCGCCGTACTTATTGGTGGTATCAAGCGTATCGCAAATGTCAGCCAGGTTATCGTGCCTTTTATGGCTATTATCTATTTCCTTTTTGCAGCAATTCTGATCATTACAAATATCACACAGGTACCTGCTGCAATCAAGATTATAGTGAAAGCAGCATTTACTCCTAAAGCTGTAACCGGCGGTGCCGTTGGAAGCATGTTTATGGCAATGCAGAAGGGTGTTGCCAGAGGTATCTTCTCCAACGAAGCGGGTCTTGGTAGTGCACCGATCGCTGCCGCTGCTGCCCAGACAAAGGAACCTGTCCGTCAGGGTCTCGTCAGCATGACAGGTACTTTTATCGATACCATTGTGATCTGTACTCTGACCGGTCTTTCCATCGTACTGACCGGCGCATGGCAGGTAGATGGCCTGGAGGGAGTTGCCGTAACAACATATGCATTTCAGAAGGGACTTCCGTTCCCGGCAGAGATTTCCTCCTTCATTTTGATGCTGTGTCTTGTATTCTTTGCATTTACTACGATCCTCGGCTGGGATTACTACAGCGAGCGTTGTCTGGAATACTTAAGCGGCGGCAATATGAAGCATGTCAAGATTTACCGCTGGATATACATTCTGGCAGTATTTATCGGACCTTATATGACTGTCAGTGCTGTCTGGACCATCGCAGATATCTTTAACGGACTGATGGCGGTTCCAAATATGATCGCACTCTTTGCCTTAAATGGTGTCATTGTAAAAGAAGCCAAAGATTTCTTCGAAAGACATTAACGCGGAGATTTTGAATAATTCAATCCTCTCCCTGTTTCACACAATTCATCGTAATGTCAATAGTTACAATAATAAAAATAAAAAAGGTTTGAAACAATGTATGGCGTCCGTTGAAGTCTAAATACCTGTTGACTTCAACATCATATTGTTTCAAACCTTTTTTGTTTTGTGGAGCAATTTTCATCTTTACACTATTTGCCCCAAACCTCTTCTGCGACTTCTTTTACCAGAGCAAGCTTTGCCCACTGCTGCTCCTGTGTCAGCTTATTTCCGATCTCACAGGATGCAAAACCACACTGAGGACTCAGATAAAGCCGGTCCAGTGGAATATATTTTTCTGCCTCGTGTATCCGGTCAATCACCTCTGCCTTGTCCTCCAATACCGGAGACTTTGTTGTGATCAGTCCCAGTACCACCTTTTTATCACCGGAAACTTTGGCCAGTGGCTCAAAACCGCCGGATCTCTCGTCATCAAACTCCAGAAAATATGCATTAACATTTTCTTCTCCGAAGAGCACCTCTGCTACCGGATCATATGCACCACTGTTTGCATAGGTGGAATGGAAATTACCACGGCAGACATGGGTATTGATGATCATATCCTCCGGTGCATTTGCGATCACCTGATTATTGATATCCTTATGCCTCTTCTGCACCTCTACTGCACCCTCCGCCGTTGTGCCGTAAAGCATTGGTCCTGTCTTATCTGCAAGCATCCCCCAGGTACAATCGTCAAGCTGTACATTACGACATCCTGCCTCATAAAGATCTGCAAGCACTTTTCCATACGCCTTGACAATATCCCGGATCAGCTCTTCATCTGTATCATAATATTTATCTGTAAGTTCTCTGTTGAATGGCATGGTAAACTGTGCCAGAAACTGTGCCGGAGACGGCATTGTCTGCTTTGCCACAGTATTTTCATCCTCCAATGCCTTCACGAAACGAAAATGTTCTACAAAAGGATGCTCTCCCGATATCCCTACTTTTCCATTCAGATATGTGTCATCCACCATGGCAGCTTCTCCATGAAATGGCAGCCCGGTCTTGGTTGGTGTATGTCCTACGCCATCGAACGCCCACATAAAATCAAGATGCCATGTAGCTCTGCGGAACTCTCCGTCTGTAATGACATGATAGCCCAGCTCCTTTGTTTTCTGAACCAGCTCTGTGATTGCCTGATCCTCTACCTTCTTTAATTCGTCATACGAGATCTCTCCCTCGTCAAACTGTCTCCGTGCCTTTTTTAATGTATTGGGACGCAAAAAGCTTCCAACAAAATCATATCTGCATGGTGTAACAAGCTTACTCATATATATATCCTCCGTATTCCTCATATTTTATGATGATATACTAGCACTTGTTGATCTCCTTGAATAATACAAAAAAATATCACTTTGGCATAGTTTCAAGCTATGCCAAAATGATATTTTCTAATCTATATTTTCCTGCCATACACATCCCTTATCCCGCTATATGCATCATACGGATCAAAAACATCCACGCAAGTCCATAATAGGTCACAACTGCCACCAGATCATTGACTGTAGTGATCAACGATCCGGATGCCACAGCCTCTTATGGAAAAACATCGGCACAAGGGTTCCCACATTTCCTGCCATATCCAGGATCAGAGACTGGAAACAGATCACAATAGGAAGTACCGCAACAATTTCCTGTATAAATTTGGTTTCGTTCAATACTTCTTTTCTCATTTAAGCCTCCATTCTACCCAAAAAGGGCATAAAAAATCCATCGTCAATAATCGTCCGCAAAACATACCTCTCACGGTTTCCTTAAAACGATGGAAAGGGCTTATCTTATATCTGATCCGGCTCCACTAACAGACACTTGAAATATAATCCAAGCCTCGTCCATCCATATATGTGCTTTGACTTCGACTATCACAACTGTCCATCTGCTTCGCCTCCTTTATCTTCAAATCCACGTCATCATAATACCGGCCTGTGCATATGTCAAGCCGGTACTGCAGCCATTTCATATTAATTTATGTATTCTCCGTCACACTCTCTTCCAGCCGGAAACAATAAATGCCACAACCAATGCAACTACCAGCAACGGAAATGCTGCAGATAATAATCCTGCTAACAGCATACCGATCAGGATCACCGGAAGAAATACAACAAACGCCACAACCTTTGTCAGTCCCCATGCCATCTTTATTGCGAAGAAAAACAATTTCACTGCCAAAATAAGAATCCCTATGATAAATAATGTCATCATATGTCTCCCCTTCTTTCCTATGTTTATTTACCGATTATACTGCTTCACGCAGGATAACGCAAGAAAAATCAAAATAAGAGTACTGGATACAGCAAAAACACCAATTATAATTATTATTTTGTGAAAAATCACGATTTTCCTTTTCTTTTTGGCATAGTTATTGTATAATATAAATAGAAATCTATCAGAAGAGGTGAAATTCAATGTTTAGTCAATTATTTGGAAAATATCTTGTAGAAAAGCAGATCATCACCCTCGATGAATACCGTGCTTCCATTGAGAAACAGTTATCCGTTCGTGTAAAGCTTGGTACCATTGCGATTGCAGAGGGTTTACTCTCAGAGGAAGACGTAGATATGATCAATAAACTGCAGATGCAGTTTGATAAACGCTTCGGTGATATTGCTCAGGAGAAAGGTCTCTTAACAGATGCCCAGATCAGAGAGCTTCTTCAGAAGCAGGGCAATCCATATATGCAGTTCACACAGGCTTTAACCGAATGCACGAAGCTGACTGCTTCCGTTATTGATAAGACTTTATCTGCATTCCAGAAGGAGCATGGCTTTTCTGATACATAAATGACCGCTTTAAAGGCAGATGACCTGGACGCATTGATCCCAATCTTTGCATGTGCAGCCAATGCTTCGATCACAGATCTGGCAGGCCTGGTCATCCGCAATATTAACCGTTTCGTTACCAGAGATTTTTATATTGGTCAGATCAAGCATGTAAAGTCTCTGTCCTATCATTCTCTTGCAGGACAGAAATTATCCGGAGATGAGAATTTCTATCTTGCTCTTGCTGATGATGCCGATGAAAAGGCATTCTCCCTGATCGCTGATCATTTTTCCGGGGACAAACAGAATGATACAACGGATATTTTTGATGCCGTTTGTGAGTTTATCAACGTCAGCAACGGTCTTTTTGCTTCTGAGCTGAGCGAGAAAGAGAAAGAATTAGAATTAGAGCCGGTATTTGCTTATCAGGATCAGACCATAGAAGGAGATTTCCATATCCTGCCGGTCTACATAGAGGATCACCGTATCAATCTTGTAATTGCAGACAATGATCAGGTCAAGCTGGGAGATACTCCTTATCATTTCGCATCTAATGAAAAGCAGGTTTACGATATTCCGACAGATTCCAAGGGATCTGTATTGGTCGTAGATGATTCCAGAATGTCACGAATGATCATGAAGAATCTTCTGGAGGAGGAAGGTTATTCTGTCATTGGCGAAGCTACAAACGGTGAGGAAGCTATAGAGATGTTTAAGCAGCATCCGGCAGACCTTACGACTCTCGATATCACGATGCCAAAGATGGACGGTATCGAGACATTGCAGAAGATCCTGGAGATCGATCCGGAGGCAAAGGTCATCATGATCACTGCTGCCGGTCAGCAGTCTAAAGTGTTAGCCGCTTTGAAATACGGTGCAAAGCAGTTTATCACCAAACCATTTGAAAAGGATGTTGTATTAAACAACATCAAAGAAGTTCTCGGCAAATAGCCCCGGGAACAACGCATCATTGAATATTTTATCTTAATTCGATACTCCTAACATAATAGCAGCCACCGGTCAGATACTATTTCTGACCGGTGGCTGTTGTTATATTATCATTCTCACTTTTTTTATCATTCTCACTTTTTTCTTTGTTCCATCCATACGAGCAGATCCTCCAGCTTCAATGGCTTGCTGTAAAGATACCCCTGAAATGCATTACATCCCAGTCTCTCCAGTTCATCTCTCTGCTCCTTGGTCTCCACATACTCTGCTATGATCTTAAAATCAAGTGACTGACCCAGATATACAATGGAACCAATAATATCGCTGTTTCTCTCATTGTCCAGAATATCTCTCGTCAATGATCCATCCAGCTTCACCACATTAAAGTAACTGGTCTGCAGATACATTAATGAGGTATGTCCCATACCAAAATCATCAATCAGGAACTTATGTCCCTTTGCCTTCAGATTCTTTATCTTGTCCGCAATATCAATAGATGTCGAAAGGGCATCCTGTTCCGTAATCTCCAGACAAAACCATTCGTTCGGAATATGATACTTCTCTACCACATCTGCAATACACCGCTCAATGCCGTCCCATTCCAGAGACTCATTGGTAATATTGACAGATACTTTAAACTCTGAAGAGGTCTCAGGCTTCATCTGAGTGACTGCCCTGGCCGCCTCATCAAAAATAAACTGTTCCAGCTTATGCAGAATATGTGCCTCCTTTGCCAGCTGGATGATCAACGGCGGATAGATAAATCCAAGCTCCGGATGATTCCAGCGGATCAATGCTTCCACACCGATACATTCGCCATCACAATTTACCTGCGGCTGATACATCATAAATAGTTCTTTGTTGTGTACTGCCTCTGCCAGCTCCGATGCCAATACTCTCGCCACATCCCCCAGATCGTCCTCTCTCTTAGTTAGAATGCCAATGGAATTGTTCTCCTCTTCCCGCTGCATCTCCTCTACTAACCGTTTCACCTCTCTGGCAATACGGAGCCGGCTCTGCTCCTCATAAATCCGCACAAACGGCCGGTAGATCAGAACACCCGCCGTCAGACAGACAACCTGAAGCACAGCTCCTCTCCAGGATCCCGTTGCCTGATAACCGCTTAACAAAATCGGCGTAGTCCAGTCCACTTCATTGACAACATGTGGCACGATTCCACTGTAAATCGCTCCATAGGTAATGAGACAATTGGCAATCGGCACCAGAATAAACGGCACCAGAAAGATCGAGTTAAAAATAACCGGAATACCAAAAAGTGCAATCTCGCTGATATTAAAAATCACCGTTGGTGCTGCCATGGACGCCAGATGACGTACATCCTTCTTTCTTGCAAAAAGAAGAATCGCAGTCACCAGACAGAGCATCGCCCCGGCACCTCCCAGCAGTACAAAAACATCCTGCATGGTTTTGCTGAAAATCCCCGCCGTCACATCAGTAAAGTGCTGTTTGATCACTGTGTCCAGCATGTTATGACCATGAAAACCAAGGAACCACAATCCATGGGTCAAAAAGATCACAATGAGTCCGGATCCCAGACCGTTTTTTATCGGAGTCAGCAAATAATTAAATATCTGCTCCATGAGTTCCTGAATCCCATCCACTCCGAAACACACGTGGAAAAGCTGATGCAGCAGAGAGAAGAACCCAATAATGATCACAGCCGGTCCAATCCCTTCAATGGCCGCAATATAAACACTGTCCGTATTCATCCCATGTTGTCCGATCATCTGAAAAAGTCCTCTGCCCTTTAAAGCATAATATACCACACTGGAGATCAATGCTACCAGAAGGGCACTGAACGTATGCATATTGCTGAACTTATCAACCGAAAAATCATCATACTGGATGCCGGAATATCCTGCAAATGCTGCCAATGTTATGATCACAAGAATGATGATACTTCCCGTGCTCTCATTGACTCCCTTTTTACGTCTCATCATATTGGAATAACCGACACTGACAGCTGCTGCCAAAAAAACAGAAAAGAAACGATTCACGCAGCAATAGAGACACAGAAAAAAATCCTCCACACGTCCGCCTAACAAATGGTGCATAAAACTCTGGTACGCAGAGATTGGAAGATTCACCAGCATTGCTGACAAATACCCCACGACCAGCAACGGTATCATCATGATCATCCCCTGCCTTATCGCACCTAGTACACAGCTGTTTTCCATTTTATCTGTAATATGCATAAGCACTTTTTTTATCGGATCCATCTTTAGTACCCCTTACATTTCCTGTATTTTACCTATCTCATACGCTTCTTATCCCAATTCATTTTTCCACATCCTTGTACAGGTATATTTTACCACTTTATAAAAGTCAAAACAAGACCCGTAACATACACGTTAAATAAGAAAAGATCCTTTTGTAACAGCCAAAATGCACTGTTATCCAAAAGAATCTTTTTCTAAAATTTAGTCACTTTAACCTGTGTTTATCAGCTTTCAAAGGAAGCATTCTTGCTGATCCCCCGTTTTTTCAGGAGCTTTTTGTATGCCTCCAGTTTTTTCTTTGAAGTCTTTACAATAACTTTATCAGAACCATTTGCAAATGCGTTTTTGCCTACATTGCCTGCTTTCAGTTTTTCAGATTTAATGATTATCTTTTTCAGATTTTCACATCCGTCAAAAGCATTTTTTCCAATGGATTTAATTTGCTTTCCAATCGTTATCTCATTAATGGTAGTATTATCCTTAAAAGCGTTATCATCAATGGAAGTTACCTGATATTTTACTCCCGCAATCGTAACACTTTTTGGAATAACAATGCTTTTCTTTTTGGATTTCTTAGAAATCTTATACGCCACCGTCGGCTTATTCTTTTTGCTGCTGGTGACTCTATACTGTACTCCATTTTTCCCTTTCAGCTTGCTTCCTACCTTCTGCGGTTTTGCCGTAGCCTTTTCAGAAGCTTCAGGCGATGTCTGCGGTGTCTCACTTGGCTTTCCCGATGGCTCTGTCGTTGGCGCCTCAGATGTTCCCGGTGCCGGCTGAGTTGGCTGGGCTGTCTCTCCCGGCTTTCCGGTCGGCTCTGTCGTTGGTACCTCAGATGTTCCCGGTGCCGGCTGGGTTGTTTCTCCCGGTTTTGTTGTCTCTCCCGGCTTTCCTGTCGGCTCCGTCGTTGGTGCCTCAGATGTTCCCGGTGCCGGCTGGGTTGTTTCTCCCGGTTTTGTTGTCTCTCCCGGTTTTGCGGTTTCTCCCGGCTTTCCTGTCGGCTCCGTCGTTGGTACCACAGATGCTCCCGGTACCGGCTGGGCGGTCTCTCCCGGTTTTGTTGTCTCTCCCGGTTTTGCGGTCGGCTCTGTCGTTGGTGCCACAGAGGTTCCCGGTACCGGCTGAGCGGTCTCTCCCGGTTTTGTTGTCTCTCCCGGTTTTGTTGTCTCTCCCGGTTTTGCGGTCTCTCCCGGCTTTCCTGTCGGCTCTGGAGATTGGGTCGGTGTGATCACACTCGTCTTGTCTGAGATTTCATTTTCCCCTGCTTCATCGGAAAAGTAACCATCACATTCCTGACATTTATAATACGCGATATTTCCTGTTTCCTGCAGTGTTGCATTCTTTGCAGGAACCAACACCAGTGTATGAGGTGTTTTTCCCACAGAAACATCTGTATTTATTATATCTCCACACAATTTACATTCCGTATGACCGGTTCCCGCTGCAGTACAGGTCGGTGCATGTTCCCCATCTCCGGTATATAAAACCTCCGGATCTTCTTCACATGCTTTTCGGGTTATTGTTATTTGTTTCCTGATCGTCTTATAACAATCCTTATCATCCCCTGTATAAACCGCTGTAAGGGTCACACTGCCACCGGCAGGGATTGTCTTTGCTTTGACCTCGTCCAATGATCCATCGGAAGCCTCCGGTGACCATCCACTGTTTATCACATCATCTGTAAAAATAAGTTTTCCGGCTTGTTCCACTGTTTTGACCGTATTCTCTACCATAAGATCTGTCGGTGCATTGTCAGGGATCTCTGCCTTGTCAATCGTCCACTGCCTCGTGATCACGGTCGAATTATCCGAAGTATTTTCAAGATGATATCGATCCGTGTATTCACTCTTCACGGAGATGATCGCCGTTGCTGTGCAAATCCCCGCCCGGGTTGCCACGTTGCCGGAGAGTGCTACCGTAAGCTGCTCCGGCAGCTTATCTGTATCTGCAAGGGAAATGCTCTTCTGAGTACCATCATAAACGCACGTTTCCTCCGGCGTATTCCATTTCAGATCCGAAATGCTGATATCCTTTATCCTGTATTTCTCTTGAGGTGTATTCTTATTACTATACACGTCAACTATGTTTCCCTTCGATCGGCACTTACAATCCTGATCCTGCTTCCAGCTATATACCCTTTCTCCATTCACCACCGGATATGCCTGTTTGTACTTACCTTCCAATGTCTGTCCCCAGACCTCTGCGCTGACCTGTTCACCATAAACCTCTCCGCTCCAGCCGCTTGACAGCTTATATGCAAGCTCTCCGGAGCTGATCTGTGCTGCAGTAACTCCAACGGGCCCCTTCAGAGCCTCTGTAGCATAGTCCGGATTAGCCGTGCCAATAGCTTGTATTGTCTGGCCGTTACTATCAGCGGACACATCTGTCTGATAATAACAATCAGACATCTCTGCACCATTTTGTTTTCCAAGCACAGTGCCTTTCGTACTCGTATCTGAACCCATCACCTTGCATTGTGTATAACAATTATGTATGTAGGCATGATCGGTTGACTTCCCTGCCCAGCCGGCAATTCCACCTACATACTGATTACCATTAACGATTCCCTGAAAGGAACAATTTACCACGAAAGCATTTATGGAACCAGCAATAATCCCCCCTACGTTCCCCTTTTTACTGTAAAAATAGGAATCGGCAATCCTTAGATTTTTCACGGTTGCTCTTGAGGATATGCTCGCAAAAAAACCAACATCATTCTGATCCTGAGAACAACAATATAATCCGCTGATCGTATGACCGTCGCCATCAAAAACCATCGTTTCACTTAAAGAATCACCAATTGCCGTCCAGGAGAAAAATTTATGGTTATCGTTCTCGTAATCCTCTTCCTTTAAGCGATCTATCAAATTATAATTTACCGTAATGTCCTTCGTAAGCTTTGCGCAAATAACATCCGGCCATTCTTGACACTTAGCTACATACCAATAAAGATTTCCTACGCTTTCTATTTCATAAGGACTCTCTTTTGTACCTTCTCCGTTTGGTGTGGTTGGGGTTAAATAATCACTTTTCGCTGCATCACACTGCGTACATTTTCCATCTGTCCCAAAGTCATGTCCCGTTGCCGGATCATCCGGATCATCCTTCTCGTCGACAGCATGACACCTGGTACAGGTCCTTATAATTTTTCCATTTTCGGTACAGGTATGTGCTTCTGTGCCTGTCTCCTCCCAATCATGCCCCAGAGCCGGTGCTCCACCGGACTTAGACACCCATCGTGTTTCCTCACAAGCAAGACACTTCTCTTCCTGAAGCTCCCCTTCCGTACATGTTGCCTCTTTCGTCTGTCCGATTGCTCCCCACCGATGAGCAGCCGGTATGATTGTGGTGATTTCTCGCTTACAATTTTTGCAGGATTTCTTCTGAAAGCCATCCTTTGTGCAGGTAGCTGCCTGCGTTTCACCATTCACCCATTCATGGTCACATACGTTATAATCAAACAGGATCTCACTCAGCTGCATAACATCTGCACCCTGGTTTGCAGTAAATTCAAACTTATAATATTGATATTTCGTTTCATTACCATCTACTGAAAACGGATACGAAGTATAGTTTTTATCCTGCATCGTAGTATCCCCGGTCACAGAAGCAATCTCTGTCCATGAATTATCCTCATCTTCGAATCTATATGCCTCACATCCATACAGCTTCCAGGTCTTTGGATTTCTTCCACTTTCGCGTGCGTTATCATTTCCTGTGACAAAGGTATAACCGCCGATCCACACCGGTACAGATGCTTCAATGATCACATACGCAGAATCAGAAAAGTCACAGCACCATTTTGTGCCATCTGATTCTGTATATTTTCCATCGAAAAGACTTTCATATCCTTCCCCGTAACCACATCCACTTGTTCCATCAATTCCTTCAAATGTTACCGTTTGCGTCGACTCTGCCGCATTTTCCTCTGCCGCAGCTTTAACCGCTGTCAATGTCAGATCCGGCATCATTCCTAACAACATCGCCAGGCTGACCAACAGAGCCAGCGTTTTCTTCCATTTTCCTCTCACTTTCATACAATACCTCCATTTGTGCATTCATTCATCAGTCCTGCTTTGATTATACTATGCAGCGTCTGATAAATACAACACAAAAAGAGATTTTTCGCCTGTAAAACGGTATAAATTTCACTTCAAACCGGTACAAATCCTTCCAATCATAGCGCAAAGCGGTACGAAACTGTTTTTCAGATATTTTCTACCGGTCGAATATAAAGTTAAGCCGGCATTTTCCTATACACTAAAAAAGCCGCCAGACTACGGATATACTCCACAGCCTGACGGCGGTTTGGTTTCTATTATGATCTTCCAAAAAGCATTTTTACGACTCCATCCGGTTCGCATTCGCTCCGGATATGCAAAACATCATCCTGATTCAGCAGGATGCAGCCACAATGTCCCTCAAAAGTCGGAAAACATACGATCAGCAGATCTGCATCGATCTCCGGACTGTACTCATTCATGGACAGCGTTTCTCCATACAAAATCGTCCGCTCGTATCCCCGAAGCCACTTTTCGTCCATATCCGGAAAGATACTTCGAAAGCTGTGACCGATCATCTTTTCCAAGGGCATTCCTTCCAATCTCGCCAATGCAGGGTTTCCATACCGGAATACCCAATCGATCGCCCGGAAATCGTCCTCAAATATCATCTCAATATCCGCAAAGGCAAAGGGCATATGCTCAAACCCTTTATAGTATTCACAATATTCGGCGGTGGAAACAGGCGTCCCTATCGTTGAAAATCCCCGTATGACCCTTTTTCTCTGACGATACAGCTTTTCATCAATCTCCTTTTTGCGGCTTTGGGTATAATCCAGTATTTCCCCGTTATTCAGATTGATGGTATCGGTAATACTGTATACCGCGATCGCAGATACAAGACACCCCCGGCGCACCTCGATAAAAGCTGTCCCTAGCAGTTCCGAAAGCTCCCTATAGGTCATTCTCGTTTCCAGAACCTCACCTCTGTTCATATGTATATCTGCATACTTCCGGCGCATATGAACGTATAGGATATCCCGTACCGAAATTGTCACCCTGCGACGATGGGAAATGATCGTAATTTTTTGTTCCTTCTGCATTTTATTGATTCTCTGTATTGTATCCGTCCGGATTCATGGTCTGCCATCTCCAGGAATCTGCACACATTTCCTCAATCCCATACTGTGCCTCCCAGCCCAGCTCCTTTTTGGCTAAGGATGCATCGGAGTAGCACGTCGCAATATCACCTGGACGTCTCGCCTTGATCTGATATGGAATCTCCTTGCCGCAGGCTTTTCCGAATGCCTTGATCACATCAAGAACACTGTATCCCTTTCCGGTTCCCAGGTTGTAGATCTTAACTCCCGGATGCTCCATCAGCTTGTTGATCGCCTTAACGTGTCCCTTTGCCAGATCTACTACATGAATATAATCACGTACTCCGGTTCCGTCCGGTGTATCATAGTCATTACCGAAGACACCGACACACTCCAGCTTACCGATCGCCACCTGTGCCACATAAGGGAGCAGATTGTTTGGGATACCCTTCGGATCCTCGCCGATGAGACCGCTTTTGTGGGCTCCGATCGGATTGAAATAACGAAGAAGGATCACGTTCCACTCATCGTCTGCTGTATGGAAATCCGTCAGGATCTGCTCCAGCATATGCTTTGTCCAACCATAAGGATTGGTACATACGCCCTTTGGACATTCCTCTGTGATCGGGATAAATGCAGGGTCTCCATAAACCGTTGCAGAGGATGAAAAGATAATGTTTTTGCAGCCGTTCTCCCGCATCGCCTTGCACAGATTCAGGGTGCCGCCGATATTATTTTCATAGTACTCCAATGGCTTGGAGACAGACTCTCCCACCGCCTTAAGCCCCGCAAAATGGATCACGGCATCGGGCTTTTCCTTTGAAAAAATGCTGCTCATTGCATTATAGTCTCTGATATCGCTGTTATAGAAGGTCAGCTCCTTCCCGGTAATCTCCTGCACTCTCTGTACTGCCTTCTCGCTAGCATTGTACAGGTTATCCACGATAACTACCTCATAACCTTCATTTAAAAGCTCCACGCAGGTATGACTTCCTATGTACCCTGCTCCACCTGTAACTAAAATCTTCATAGCGAACCTCCCTTTCGTCCTTGCTTTTATGTCTATCTGAAGGGTTCATCATAAAACTCGTATGCCACCCTGCAAACGCACCTTTAATACGTGACAGCTGTCGTCCCCGTAGATTGCTTCGATCTGCTCCTTGTAAGCAGCCACTGCCTCATTTTTTACAAATGCCTGGATCGTTCCGGCAAAACCGCCGCCATGGACACGGCATACACCGTTCTCCCCCAGAATACTCTCACTGACTGCCAGAGCAACGGTTACATTCTGGGAATCCACATCCTTTGGACTGTAAATGTTCTGCAGGTATTTTGCAGAGGAATCTCCGCTTGCCTTGATCACACTTAAAAATCCCGGATAATCAGACTCCTCCAGTGATTTCACGCCCCGTAGAACCCTCTCCTCTTCCTCATAGAAATGAATGGCACGAAGTACCGCTCTGCCGGAAGTCTCTTTCCAAAGCTTGGGAAGCTCTTTAAAAAATGTCTCCCTCGGCACTTCTCTTAAATGCTCCCTGCCCAGAGCCTGTGCCACCTGATTCATCTCTGCCGGCACTGCGGCATAGTCCGGTGTCAGATCGGCATGAGATCCTTTGGTATCCACAATACAAAGGCTTAAGCCTGCCTTTTCAAAATCGGTGTGTACCTGCCTGACCTCCGGATGCTCCTTCTCCTGAAAGTCAATAAAGATCATACCGCCAACACTACAAGCCATCTGGTCCATCAGGCCACATGGCTTGCCAAAATATATATTCTCTGCATACTGGCCGATCTGGGCAATCTCGATGCTGGAAACTTTCATATCATTGTAGAGCCCGGAAAGGATCGTGCCGATCAGGCTCTCAAATGCTGCGGAAGAAGACATCCCAGCTCCCATCAGCACATCACTGGTAATATATGCCGTAAAGCCGCCGACCTTGTGGCCACGCTCCTTCATCCCCGCTGCAACTCCACGGATCAATGCTGTGGTGGTGCTTTGCTCCTCTTCCTTCATAGAAAGATCCGCTACATCAACCTCCTCCATCGGGAAATCTCCGGATACTAAACGGATCACCGGCTCCTCTGCCTTTGCCACGATCGCAATGGCATCCAGATTGATCGAAGTCGCAAGCACCATACCATTCTGATGGTCCGTATGATTGCCACATACCTCACTGCGCCCCGGCGCACTATATATCTCAATTTCCTTTTCGGAAGGGAATAACTCGGTAAACCGGTCAATCGCCCGGATATACCGCTCTCTATTATAAGGAACTCTCTGCTCATCCACATAGATTTCCTTGATCCTCTGATCCAGTGATCCCTGCTCCAGAGATTCCCGTACACTCATGATATTCTGCATGTCTTTTCCTCCATGTCATATTTGTTACCTCATAAAGTGTACCATATCAGGTTTCGTAATGCAACAAATGCCGGTCACTCTTAATATGAACGAAAACATTCCTTCATTTTTTCCAGACGACACAAAGCTTCGTCCAGAGTTTTCTTTTCCCGTGCAAAGTGCAACCGGATCAGATGATTGACATCCTCTTTGAAAAAGCTGGAGCCCGGAACTGCTGCCACGCCAATATTTTTGATCATCCATTCACAAAATTCCAGATCTGAGAATCCATGAAACTGCGGAAGCTCCAAAAAGTCTGATATATCGATCAGCACAAAATACGTTCCCTGTGGTACATTATGCTTCAGACCAATTTTATCCAATCCCTTTAGAAAATAATTTCTTTTTTCTGTGTAAGTCTGTAGCAGCTTCTCATAATACTCATCCGAGAATTTCAACCCCACCGTTGCTGCCTCCTGGAGAGGCGCTGCCGCTCCAACCGTCAGGAAATCATGAACCTTCTTGGCCGCTTCAATGACCTTCTCAGGTCCAATCAGATAGCCAAGCCGCCATCCTGTAATAGAGTATGTTTTTGACAATGAATTGCAGGTAATGGTATGCTCATACATTCCCGGAAGGGAAGCCATACAAATATGCTTATTCGGTGCATATACCATATGTTCATACACTTCATCCGTCACAACAAATGCATCATATCTGACTGCCAGTTCACCGATTGCCATCAGCTCATCCCTGCGAAAAACTTTTCCGCACGGGTTCGATGGATTACAAACGATGATCGCTTTTGCGCCATCCCGAAATCCCTGTTCTACCAGCGTAATATCGAACTCATACTCCGGCGGAATCAACGGAATATAAATGGGATCGGCTCCGGAAAGAATCGCATCTGCACCATAATTTTCATAAAACGGAGAAAATACCATCACCTTGTCACCGGGATTACAGATTGTCATCATGGCACACATCATAGCTTCCGTTCCACCACAGGTAACAACGATTTCTTTATTGGGATCGATCGCCCTGTGAATTGCTTTTCCCTGCTTCTGCGCCAATGCCTCCCGGAAATTCGGCGCACCAAAGGTTACAGAATACTGATGCGGTCCCTTATACGCCGCCTCCGCAAGCGCATCCATTATTTCTTTCGGTGGATCAAAGTCAGGAAATCCCTGGGATAAATTGATGGCTCCATATTCATCACTGATACGCGTCATTCTCCGGATCACAGAATCCGTAAATGTTTGTACTCTTTTACTTAATTCAGGCATTTTTATCTCCTTCCTGATGCAACAGCCTCAATCACTTGAAGCTTTTTTACGACCTTGTTTGTCCTGCCCGTTTTCTCCATTGTTCCATTCTATCTCATTTTCTACAATATTGAATCGTTTAAATTCCGGAATGGAAGCATTGTAATATTGTTCAAGAATAGATGGGTCTTTCGAAAGGGAGTACAGCATAATGACACTGGAAGGATAAAGCACCTTATCCAGTTTGCAGGATCGAAGCTTATTGAAGCCTTCTACCTCTTTGGAGCAAAGAATCTGTTTGATAAATTCTAATTCTCCCTGATCCTTTACCAGATGGCATATGTTACTTTTGAATACATCAAATGAGCTTCGTTCCATAAAATGTGTTCCTTCCGTTATGCACCGTACTTTTTCTTGTGCACTTT
>ENA-UOJA01001675-UOJA01001675.1-human-gut-metagenome-genome-assembly--contig:-C19-NODE-1675-length-17303-cov-12.215793_pt1 | contig 17303 bp, 30 predicted proteins | sample MGYA00242337_ERZ723884 | MGnify/ENA metagenome assembly ERZ723884
AATAAAAAAAGACATGTATATATAGAAGCATATACTGAAACAGTAGAAATTACTCCATTTACTAACAATGAAACAATGCAAATATCTATAATATGTCCAAATCCATATTTTAGAAGTGTTAAAAATCTAGAGGAAAGTATTTCTAAAACAATTTCTAAATTTGCATTTCCTTTCACCATAGAAAATGATTATCCAATTGCATTTTCTGAAATAGATAAAGAAAAAATAACTAATATAATAAATGATTCTGAAGATTCCACTGGAATGATAGTTCAAATTGATTTTCTAGGAGTTGTAAATAAAATAGTTATAAAGAATACGGAAGCAGGAGAAAAAATTGAACTGAAGTATGATTTTAAAGAAAACGATAAGGTAATAATAAATACAAATCGAGGAAATAAGTCAATAAATTTAATTCGAGATGGGATTAATTATAATATATTTAATACATTACAAAAAGGCTCTGTTTTTTTACAGCTAGATACAGGAGATAATTTTTTTAGTTATATTGTAGATGAAGGTGATGGAGATAGTAAAGTGGACATTAAATTTAAACATTATTTACTATATGGAGGAGTTTAAAAAATGGTAGATGTATATGTATTAGATAAAAATTTAAATTTAATAGGTATTATAGATACATACAGCTCTTTAATTTGGGCAAATAGATATAAAGAAGATGGAGATTGTGAGTTATACGTAGAAGCGACAACAGAAAATTTTAATTTATTAAAAGAAAATTATTACTTGTATAGACAAGATGACGAAATGGTTTGTCAAATAAAAAAAATAGAGCTTGATACTGATACAGAAAATGGTAATTACATAATTGCTACAGGGAAAAGTGTAACTAATTTTCTTAATCAGAGAATTATTTGGGGGACTAGTTCTGTAAATGGCAACGTAGAGCAATACATACGAAAGAATGTAGAAAATGCATTAGGAGCTAGTGCAACGAAAGAAAGACAATTTAAGAGCGAAGATGGAACTATTATTTTTAGATTAGGGCAAACTGCTAATTTAACAGATGTAGCACAGGAACAAAATTCTTATACAAATTTAGGAGAGTTAATTCGCGAGAAGTGCCAAAAGTATGGTTGGGGATACAAAGTAATTATGATAGATAACATTTTTTATTTTATGTTGTATAAAGGAACTGATCGTTCAGATTCTGTATTTTTTGCTCCGGAATATGAAAACATTAATTCTAGCAAATATATAGAAGATGCAGAGAATGTCCAAAATGTAGCACTAGTGTGTGGAGAAGGAGAAGGATCTGAACGTATAAGAGACACAAGTGGATATGCAGAAGGCATGGATAGATATGAGTTATATGTAGATGCTAAAGATATTTCTAAAACTGTAAAATGGAGTGAGTTAATAGAATTATATCCGTTAAAAAGTGATGGAGGGCAAGGCTATATAACTACGGAAAACGGGAATTATGTTTATAAAATGGAATATATCGATATTATAATACACGACGATACACAACTATCTAAACTTGAGAATTTATATAAAAACGGTACAATTATAACAATAAATGATATTAAATATTATAGAATAAAGAATGTAGTAATAGCAAATCTAAAAAGCAACGAAATGCAAGATGAGGATGATGTTACATTAAGAGATGTAGTATATACAATATATTTAATGACACGTGGATATGAGAAGTTAGCGGAATATGGAATTACTAAAAGTTTTGAAGGTAGCATAGAAGCGGATACAACATTTAAATTTAAAAAAGATTATTTTTTAGGAGATGTTGTTACTGTAAAAAACGAATATGAGGTTTCTGTAAAAGCAAGAATAATAGAAGTAATCGAAACATTTGACGATAATGGCAAAAGTATAGAGCCAAAATTTGAATATATGGAGGAAAAAATAAATGGCAGAGCAAAAATTTAATATAAAAAGTGGTTTTTACAATTCGATTAATCAAGATAGGTTATATAGTGCAGAGGATATGAATAAACCATATCACAGACTAATAAGTGAAGGAATCTTTGCAACTAAAGCAGGTACACCGAGTACAGATTTTCAAGTCGTAGCCACAGATAATGGAATGAATATAACAGTAAAAAAAGGGGAAGCTATGCTTGCAAAAAAATGGATTGAAAACCCAAGTGATATAATAATAACAGTATCTAATAATTCAGGGATAGTACCACGAAGAGACAGCATAATTTTGCAAGTTGATAAAAAAGAAAGTGGCAGAGTTGCAAATATTATATATAGAGAAGGAACTGCAAGTAGTAATCCTGTTCCACCAGAATTAGCAAATGACGATGATATTGTTGAAATGAGAATTGCTAACATTTATGTTTCTGCAGGAGTAAATAAGATTGAACAGTTAGCAATTACAGATTTAAGAGGCTCTAACGAATGTTTGTGGATTACTTCGTTAATTCAGCAAGTTGATACAAGTACGTTATTTATGCAATGGCAACAAGCCTATGCAGATTTATTCAATAAAATGAAAAAAAAGCTTGAAAATATTGAAGATGGAAGTGCATTTCTATTAAAAGACGGAACTGCAGATGCAGCTAAAAAAATTGAGACAGCAAGAAAAATTACATTTAATCGGAGATATAGAAGGAAGTACTTTGTTTGACGGAACAAATGATGTAGAAATAGAAACGAACTTAACTAAATTTAAATATATGGAATATACAACAAAAATATCTGCAAACACAGTAAGCACTATTAAAAGCGAAGATCTTCCAGAAGGATACAAGATAAGCAATTGCATAATAGTATCTTGTATGTATTGTATTTCAATCCCCGGAGTTACTGACGAGGCAACTAAAGAGTATAAAAGTGTAGATAGTAACGAGAATATATCTGTGTCTTTAAACAATTCCGACAATAGATTAAAAATAGAAATTAACCTGGAAACAAGCAATTTTATTAGAACAGTACATTTTAAAACTTTATTTTATAAATATTTATAAGAGGAGTGTTGTAAAATGCAAAATAATATCTATATTGATACAAAAACAAGAAATATAAAATCTAGAGAGCATAATTTTCTTGGTATTGCTGGAGAGCATGAAATAGAGCAGATAGTATTTAAGCTATCTGCTTTTATTTCAGGCGAGGCAATATTAGAAATACAAAAATATAACAAAGAAAATAAAACAGAAAAATATTTTATAAATCTTGAAAGGCAAGAAGAAAGCTACATTTTTAATGTAAAAAATAGCTTATTAGATGTAGCAAAGCCAATAAAAATGCAATTGCATATAACAACTGCTAATGAAGAAGTTTTTAAATCCAAAATTTTTGAAATGCAAGTCTACGAAGCTATAGATGCAACAGAAACAATCCCAGAAGAATATGCTGAATGGATAGATATAGCAAATTCTGCAATAGCACAAATGCACGAATTAGAGCAAACAATTTCTGCAAAGGAAGAAGAGCGACAAGAAGCTGAAACAAATAGAACTAATTCTGAAAAAATAAGAAATACATCCGAAGAAGATAGGTTGCGAAAAGAAAAAGAAAGGCAAGAAGCAGAGCAAGAAAGAATAGAAAAGGAAAAAACACGAATAAAAAACGAATCCAACAGGATTATAAATGAAAACAGCAGAATTGAAGCAGAAAAAAACAGAAAGAGCGCAGAAGAGGACAGAACAAAAAACGAGACAGAAAGAGCAGAAAACGAAGAAAAAAGAGCACAAGCAGAAGAAAACAGAGCAGAAGAGACAAAAAATGCGATTGCAGAAATAAAGAATTTAAATGAGGATTACAAAGATTTAGCAGAAGAAAAAACAGCAGAGCTGAACACTATAGCTGAAGGTGTAAAGGATATGGCAACAGCGATACAACTACCGCAGTTTTATGTAGATAAAAAAATGAAATGTCATGCGGTTACTGCTACAAAATTATCTAATATAGATTTATATATAAAAAATGGAAAATTAATGGAAGGAGTGAGAACAATTGAATAACCAAAGTGAAGACAGAGTATTAGGCACAGTAGGTATCTACTTACGAGGAGAATATGACAGTTCCGTAAAGTATGAATATATGAATCAAGTAACCTATCAAGGTTCGTCATATACCTGTATTAAGGAAGAAGGTTGCACTGGAATAGATCCAACCAATTCCGATTATTGGATTTGTTCTGCTAAAAAAGGCGAAAAAGGGGAAAAAGGCGATACAGGTGACGTCGGACCCATTGGACCAAAGCCCGTAAATGGAACAGATTATAATACAAATGCAGAAAGAGAAGAATTTAAAAATGCAGTAGTAGCAGACAGTAAAGCAGATTTAGAAAAATATATAACAGAAAAAGAGACACATTTGGATAATTACACAAAAGACAAAGAGACAAAATTAGACGACTATGTAACAGATACAGTAAAACCTGCAATAGACACATATGTAACAGATACAACTAAGAAAGGCATAGACGCATATGAGAAAGAAAAAGAGAAAGTATTAGATACATATACAGACACTAAAAAAACAGAAATAGACAATTATGTAGCAAACACATCTAAACCAGCGCTAGACCAGTACGAAAAAGATAAAGAAGCAGAATTAGAAACAGCCAAAAATACAGCAATAGTTGAGTACGATGCACACGCAGAAAGTGTTTTAACAGAAACAAAAGATTTGTTTAATGCATTAGATACAGAAAAAGCAAGCGGAACTGAGCTATACATAGAAGATGCAAAGCCTTGCAGAGTTATTAATGCAGAAATTGGTGGAATGTATAAGCAGGAAACAACGCGAGGAATTAATTTAATTAATACTAATGAACAGTTGAACAATACTATAAATGGAATTACAAAAAAAATAATAAAGATGGAAGTCTAACATTAACAGGAACAGCAACAGCAGAAGTAAAAATACAATTAAGAACTGGAATTTTAGAAGAAGGAAAATATACTTACAAATGTTTCGGAAATAAAACAGATTGCGTAACAAATATATATTATATAGGTAATATAACTGGAGAAAACACAAGAATATTTACTGTGTCTGCAAATAGTACAAATAATTATGTTTTTATGTATATTATTCCAGAAGGAACTACAATAAATGTAACAATAAAACCTATGTTAGTAAATGGTGAGTATACTGCTGATACATTTCCAGACTTTGAGCCCTATACAGGTCGGAATCCCATCACCAAGTCCAGATTATCCACAGGCAATTGAGCAGGTTGAAAGTGTAAAATTACAATGTACGGGAAGTAATTTATTAGATTATACAAAAATTCTAAGTACCCCAAGTACTACTTCTGGAATAACTATAAAACTTGAAGAAAATGGAAATATAACTATTTCCGGAAAACCCAAATATTCTTATTTTTCGGTTATTCAATCGAAAAATATAATTGACATCTTAAAAGATGGAGAAACTTATTATTTAGACCAAAGTAATTATAATCGTTATTTTTATACAGAAATACAAGCCGTAAAAGCAGATGGAAGTAAAACATATATAGGTCCTCAAAAAAGTTATGCAAGTTTTAAAGTAAATAAAAGTTTATTTAAAAAATATGTAATAAGAATAATAGGCGGAAGTTTAACAAACTGGGGAGAAGAAGAAAGAACAGTGACTTCAAATTTTAAACTTACAAGGCAAAAGAACCTGCCATTTGAGAAATATATAGAAAAAACAGTAAACATAGACTTAAAAGGCAACAAACTATGTGCTGTTTCCAACACAATAAAAGATAAATTACTAATAGATAAAAATGGAAATGTTACACTACAAAAGAATGTAATTACTTTTTTGTTAAACGGAACAAATCCTCATGAAGCAAAGTATTGGCGTGCGGACACCATTTATGATTTAGGCAATGGATATTCTTATTTTTATCTATATTCTAATTATCCAGGCGTTTATCAAAATAAGTCAACAGAAAAATATACATATGTAATAGCAGATAAATTAGTAACTGGGAAAAATATATTAAACACAGAATGTATTAATAATTCTTCCCAATTACATATACAAATTTTAACTAGTAGATTAGAAACAAACGATGCCGAAGGCTTTAAAAAATGGTTAGCAAATAATAATATAACAGTATATGCCAAATCTTCTGCCCCAGAATTAATAGACCTAGGGCAACTTACCGAATTACCAAAAACATTTAACGGTATAAACAACATTTGGGCAGAAACAAACCTAGGAAATACAGAGATAGAAGTAGAGTATGTGCAAGATGTAAAGAAACTACTAGAAAAACAAGCAGAACAGCAAAACGCAAGACTAGATAACATAGAAGCATTATTAAGTACAACAGAAACAAGTGCACTACTATTAGATAATATGCAGAATGATTTAGAAAGCGAGGTGAAGTAGAATGAATATAGCAACATTACTAGAAAAATTAATTGTAAAGAAATACTATGCAAATAAAGAAGACATAGGGAACAAATTAAATGTATTTTATGCAATGTCTAAAATTTCTGACGAAGAATACAGCAATTTAACATTAAAAGTAGAAGAAGTTTACGCAGTAGTAGAAGATACAGAAGTAACAGAAGAAGCTGCAGAAAGCGAGGCTGAATAATGGCATTAATTAATTTTATAAAAGATTATTGGGTACAGATAGTATTTATCTGTACCTTTTTTATGGCAATATATAAATTCGGAAAGGCAATGATAGAAGCAACAAAATGTAGCCTACGAAACGATATTTTAGAAATATACGATAGATGTAAAGATACTAAAAAAATAACTAAATGGCAATTAGAAAGTATAGAGTATAGCTACAAACAATACAAGATGCTAAAGGGCAATTCTTTTGTAGAAACATTAGTAGAAAAAGTGGAAGATTTTGAAATTATTGATTAGGAGGGAACAGTTATGAATAATAATAAAAGAAAAATGATTATAACTGCAATAGTAACAATTATTTTGGCTATAGTTAGTGCTATATGGGGCGTAAACTATAGTGAACGAGATGTAAAAGAAATTAGCGATTCTGTGGAAACTGTGGTTAACTATGTTGATAATGCAACATCTACAACAGAGATAGTAGAAACAACAGAAACGGAAGAACAGACATTAGAAGTAGAACAAGAAGTCGAATCCGATGCTGTTGTTGAACAAGAGAATATTGCATATAATGGAAGTTCTACTGGTAATGGACTATCTTTATTAGGAGAATGTACAGGGCTTACATATTACAGTCAAGCAGATTCCAGATGGGCTAATTATCCATATACATCTACAAATAACTCTACACAAACAATGAAAAGTAGTGCATGTGGTCCAACATCGGCTGCAATGGTTGTATCTAGTTCAAAAGGTTCAATATTGCCAACCACGATGTCGGATTTATTTGTTCAAAATGGATTTAGAACAGCCAATAGTGGTACTGCCTGGTCTGCATATAGCTGGATAGCTGATTATTTTAATTTTAATGATTATAAGTATACATCTAATTACAATACAATGTTAGATTATTTAAGCAGAGGGTATTATGTAATCGCAAGTTGTGGAAGTGGCTTATTCACTTACGGCGGGCACTATATTGTATTAGTAGGAGTAGAAAATGGAAACATAAAGATTTATGATCCATATTTATATACAAATAAATTCAATACAGCTAGTAGAAGGAATAAAGTTACTGTAAATGGAAATACGGTTTATTGTAGTATAGATAATTTTAAGAAATATGCAAATTATAAGGGCTTTTGGTGTTTCAGCAATGATAGTGGTTTAACAGAAAATAAAAGTACAGATATAAAAACTGTAGTAGCAGATAACAATATAGAAGATACAAATTATAAAGTAAGAATAACTGCAAGTAGCTTGAGAGTGCGAGAAGGTGCAAGTACAAATTATACCAAAATTTCTTCTTATAAAAAAGGTACAGTTGTTACAATCTATCAAAAATATAAAAACTGGGGCAAAACTGCATCTGGTTGGATATGTTTAGATTATACTACTAATCAAATTAATTCTACAGTATATACAACAGGAAAATACAAAGTTAGCACTAATATTCATGTAAGAATGTGTGCAGGGACAAATTATAAAGCAAAGACATATAAACAGTTAACTCAAAATGCAAGATACCAAAATAAGCTTTGTGGTAATTATTATTACAATGGATACAAAAAAGGTGTAATTTGTAATATTACAAAAGTACACGGCAACTGGGGATTAACAAAAAGTGGTTGGATATGTTTAGACTATTGCAAAAAAATTTAAAAGAGGAGCCTTTAAACTCCTCTTTCCTAATCTTCCCAAATATCAGTAACCTTTACTTCAATTTTTGTAGCATCATCATTTTCTTTTACGACTTCAAATTCTACTATAATATTTTTATCCTCTGTTATATAATAAGCAACACTATTTTGTGCTAGGCAATCTTCTAAGTAATCAAAAATTCCTTCTGTACAATTTGTAATACCTTGAGCTGTATTATCCATTTCTACTAATGTCATTTTCTTATTTAATAATTCCTCTTTTAATTCTTTAATCATTTCTTCCATTTTCTTTTCCTCACTTTCAAAAATATAATTATTTACAAAATCTTTTAAAACTTTAGAGGAATTTGTGTTATTATCCTCGCAAGCTTTTTTAAACTTTTCCCTTACTTCTGGTCTAACATCAATGCCTAATTTAACCAGATTGTTTTTCATGTACTTTTTTTGAGATTCGTACACAACATCACTTCCTTTTTTGTTTCTGTAATTATATTATCATATACGTACGTATATGTCAAGCATTTTTTCAAAGAAAATTAAAAATTTTAAAAAAACTCAAAACCCTTTAAAACAGAGGCATAAAACTATATTAATTAAAAATAAAAACGGCTTAAAATCGATTGTAAGGCGTGTTTTATTTTTTGAAATAAAACCATTGCAATTTGTAACGAAGAATGATATATAATATTAAATATCTATTACAACAAGTAGACATAATTGCACATTATAATAAATTATGATATAATTATATTATTACTAATTATGAATACATTTAGAAACATAGTGAATAATATATTTATATGAGGTGATGTGTAATGGAAAAAGAAGGAGGAGAAATTATGACAAGGACGATGAAAAGATTAAATAGTATACCATCATATGTTGTTAGAGATTTAGGATTAAGTGAAGACTGGCAAAAAAACATTTCTCCTAAACAACAAAAGATGGCAACAAAAATGGCAATAAGATTTAAAGAAGCATTAAAAAAATTATCTAAGAATTAATGGAAGTAGAATATTTAACACCTGAATTTGTAATTTTTATTCACATGGTAGTAATAGATGAAAAATTTTGTGAATATGGAGGCCAGGTTCGTTACAAAGATGAAATGAGAGGAATAAAGGACATAAACTTATTTAAATCGGCATTATATGAGCCACAACAGAGTTTTGGTGGGCAAGATTTGTATCCAGATATAATAAATAAGGCAGCATGTTATTTAAGATCATTAGCGATGAATCATCCTTTTTATGACGGAAATAAAAGAACAGCTCTAATATCTACACTTATTTTCCTAGAAATGAATGGATATAAAATTAGAGGTAGTAATGAAGAGCTATATAGTTTAGTTAAAGAAATAGTTGAGCAAAAAAGTTCAATTTCACAAATAACAGAAAAAATTAAACCATATATAAGGATATCAAAAATGAGTAAGTTTAAAAATTTATTTAAAATTATTAATAAAACATATAAAAAAGACTAGCAAAACTAGTCTTTTTTTTAGTTATCGACAAATTTCGACACACATACTTAACATAATATGCTATAATTAATAGAGGTGATTAAATGAGTATAGACTTGCTAATAATCCGCAACCGTGCAAGACTAGAAAAATTAATTACAGAAGATAAAGAATATAGCATAATACTAAAACAAAGTAAAAAGCTGGACAAATTAATAAATGCAAAAATGAAAGAGATTAACGCAAGTTAGTCTCTTTTACTGTTGTATACATATTATTGTTAAAATGTATTGCTATGTCAAAATATTTTTGTTAAAGTTGGAAAATATATATGTAGGAGGATAAAAAAATGAAAGTAAAAATTAATGTTAAAGAAATAAGAGATAGTAAGAATATTACACTAGAAGAACTATCCCAAAAAGCAGATGTGGACCTAAAAGAATTGGAAAATTTTGAAAACGGGAATATTAATATAAAATTCAATAATGCAGTTAAAATTGCTTACGCATTAGATGTAGAATTAACAGATTTGTATAAAATAGAAGAGTATTAAGCTCTTCTATTATTTTTCTTGCATTTCAATATTGATTAACAAGTCTATTATCTGGCTTATTTCCATAACTTCGGCAGAATTTAAGCCATATTCGTCTATCCTGGCATACATTTCTTCTTTTAAATCTTCTATATCAAATTGAGTATAAAACAAATCCTTTATATTTACATCTAATGTTGTAGCAATAGAAAGTAATTTATCTAATGTAGGATTATTTTTGTTTCCTTTTTCCAAATCTTCTATATAGCTTTTGGAAACGTTAGACAATTTACTTAATTTGCGTATACTATAACCTTTTTGTTTTCGCAAATTTTTAATTCTAAATATTATCATATTGCACCTCTGAAAATAGTATCCTACTATTATACTATTTTTATTCACAAAACCGCAATATGACGCTGATAGCGGACACTTTTGTCGAACGATTTTCCTTGACTTTTTTCGACATTAAAATATAATAAAAAAAGAAAGAGACAGATGTCCGAAACACATCTATCTCTACTAACAAGGACGTTGCTTTAACACAAACGAACAGTTAGAGTATACAGTTCCTTACAAAATTTGTCAAGGGAGGAATACATATGGAAAAAGAAATGTTAAAAGAAATATGCGAAAAATATTGCAAAAAAGAAAGATTTATTTTATTCTTATATAAGATTGCAAAAACAAATAATGTTAATAATATAGAAGAAAGTATAAAAACATTTTTAAAAACAAGTGTGTCAAATAAGTGTGTCAAATTAATAAAAAATAAATAAAGATACAATAATATGCGTATTTATAAGAAAAATATAAGAAAGACTGAAAATCCCTGTGTCCCTGGTTCGATTCCAGGTGAAGCCACCAAATAAAAACCGTTACATCAATAGATATAGCGGTTTTTATTATTTTTAAATTATAATTAAAATATGTAACATATATAACATTTTGAACATATTTAGTGTGTCAAAAAGTGTGTCAGGTTTAGGCTAAAAATTGATTCACTATATCAATAGATCTTTGGTTATCTTGTGAATCTAAATGTGTATATATATTTAACAATACTTTTACATCTTTATGCCCAGTCCAAACTTGAGCTTGCTTAATATCAATTCCAGCTTTATGTAATATACATACATATGTATGTCGTAATTGATGTAAAGTAAATTTTATTTTATCTTCTTCTTTTAAATCTTTATTTAGTCCGTTTAAAACATTTGTTAATTTCTTTTTTATACTAGTTTCAGACATCATTTCGCCTAAACGATTAGGGAATATATAGTCATTTTTTTTATGTGTGTCAAACATAGATTTTAGTGTGTCAAATAAAATATTAAAAATTGGTACTTTCCTTTGTTCAGAATTTTTTGTGTCTTTCAGATGTGGCTGATTTTTTTCAAAATGTACAGCCTTATTTATTAAAATGTATTTTTCTTCAAGGTTTATATCCTTATATTGTAATGGTACAACTTCTTCTCGACGTAATCCAGTATAAATCATAAATAATATCATAAATGCATTAGAATTGGTTTCTGATAAGGTTTTAATTTTTTCTATAACAGATGTAGATAAAGGTTCTTTTTCTGCTGGTTTATGCTTTTTTATTTTAATTCCAAATGCAACATTTTTATAGATATAATCATTTTCAACTGCTTTGTTTAAAATTTGCTTAACTGTAAGAAGAGCTACATCTTTTTTTCGTGTAATTCCTTTTTTATCTAAAACATTCAACATGGTAACTACATCAGATTGTTTTAGATTTTTTAGAGGAATATTTCCTATATTGGGTTTTATATATAATCTAATTGCATCTTTATACATTTTTATTGTTGCTTTTTCTTTATCAGATTTATATGTTTCAACCCACTTGTCTGACCAATCTGCAACACTCATATTTTTATCATCTGCTACAGTTCCTTTTTCATTTAAATATTTGTATTCGATATATTGTTTTTCTAAATCCTTAGCATTATCTGAATAAAGTGTTTTTAATTTTCCATTAACGGAAACTCTTTTCATTAGTCTGCCATCAGCTCTTTTGGTGTAAGTAAAAGCCATAAGTTACCTCCTAAAAATAAGAATTTTCTTTATAATAATTATAAGCAAATGCAACTGTATCTTCGGAAAGACACAAGTAGTCTGCAATTTCATAAATGTTTTTTAAACCTTTCTTAAACGCATCTTTAAAATCATTTACAGAAACCAAAACAGTACATTTCCATTTGTTAGCTCTATATTCTTTTTGTGCAATTGTAGATGGGGAAGAAGAGCTATTATAAAAAGCATTACAATAGTAATGTCCTAGCTCTTCTGCTAAAAGTTCTTTTTCCTCTGTAATGCCTTCTATTTTTGAATAATTTAATCCAATATAATAATCTTTATCTACTCGTAATATAATTGCCTTATTTTTCATTTTGAAGTCATTTGTAGATATATTTTCTTTTACTACTATGTCATATAATTTGTTTAATTCCATATTTTTTCCTCCAGTTAATGTATTTTTATAAAAAAATATGATATAATTCATACGAGGTGATTAAAATGTTTATATTATATTTGCTTATTGTACTTGTATGTTGTTTTTTAACATATAAAATAACTTGTTATCAAATAATTAAGTTAAATGATATAAACTTAAAAGGTTTTGAAACACAATGCGATTATATTGGAAAGTCTTTTGATGAAATATCTAAAATAAAACACGATATTGATGAAATTAAGAAAGACATATATCAATAAACTTCTTGCCTAAATCTGTAAATATTAGTTTAGTTGGAGTGTAGTCTATTTTTGATTTAGTGTTAATGTAACAGTTCTTTTTTATAGAAAAAGCTTCTTTATAATTAGATATTTTTGGAACAAAAAAGCCAGTCAATATATCAACAATCTGTAGTTTCAGTAAATTATCCAATACTAGTTGGGGAATTTCCATATAATCTAATTCCTTTATGCATAAAATATAGGGACTAACATATTCAAAATATGAATTTTCATCGACAGACTTTATTCTTAATATAGGCAAATTTCCAATATATCCATTATCTTTTAGTTTTTTTAGAAATATAGCATCATCAGAGCTCAATTGATTTATCATATCTATAAATGTTGGCAAAACATTTGGGCTCTTTTGTTTATTCATATCAGAAACTAACAAATTAATAAACATGTGCCTCATATGGTCTTCGTCAAGACAATAATTTATATTGTTCGCAACTTTCAAGGCAATGTATGATGAGGGCTCCTTTCTGTCATAATCGGGAGTCTTATTATATTTGGCTTTCATTTCAGTTAAAGCCTTTTCTAACTTATATGGTCTTTCTGCTATATATGTATCTATTTTTATTCCTAAGGGTGTAGACTTTAAAAGCTCAATAAACTTGTTCATACCTTTTGATGTATTTGCATCTAGGGACGTTCTTGTTTGTTTGGTACTATCTGCTACAAGATCTATGGCTTTGTTAATCGTTTGTGATGTTATATCTAAATTTACGCTTTTTGTTTTCCCTTCAGGTTCATTTTCACATATATGTATTGGTAAATTATTATCGTTCATTATTAATCTCCTTTGTATTTAATTATTTTCATCCTTTTTCCCATATTTAATCTGTTTATAAAATCTTATTGCATCAGCAATTTCTTCATCTGTCAAGCCTTCTGCGTCTTTGTGGTATGCAAAATCAAACTCTTGTTTTATTTCTGCATCAGGTTTGCGAATGTCAGATTTGCACAATAAGTAATCTGTTGAAACTTCAAAATAATCAGCTAATTTTATAATGTATTCATCTTTAAGAGGAACTCGACCAGTTTCTAGTTTACTAATACCAGCAACTTCTAATCCGAGTAGCTTTGCTAATACATCTTGTTTTATATCCTTTTCCATTCGTAATTGTTTTATTCTATTCAAGATAATCAACTCCTTTCTGTTATTGTAAACTATCTTAACAGGAAAGTCAACATAATTTTCCTATTAAGAAAAAAAAATAAAAAAGTTTTAAAAATATCTTGACAAGATAAAAATACAATGATAATATTATCTCAACAAGATAAAGGAGGTGAAATAAAATGTTTGATAAGTTAAGAAAAATTAGACAAAAAAGCAACATTAAAGCTAAAGAATTAGCAGAAAAATTAGGTTTGAAAACGGAAGGGGCTTATTATAAAAAAGAGACTGGATCAGTTCCATTTACTTTAACAGAAGGCAAGATTATAGCTGATGTATTTAACCTTCCAATAGAAAAAATTTTTTTTGAAAATGAATTATCTTCACAAGATAAAAAACAGAGAGGAAATAGAGAAAATTATGACAGAAGATGAGATTAAAAAGATAAAATCAGAATTAAAACGAGAAATACTAAATGAACTAACTAGGAAAGACTTTGTAAAAGATAATACTTGGAAAACAATAAAAAAAGAATTTAAAAAAATGTTTTACAGTAAAGGTTACGAAGACCCATATGAATTGTCAACTATATTTACTGGAATACAAACAATAATAAGAACTTCTATGGGATATAGAGGAGTAGAACTAATACCTGTTGAAAAATATGAAGAAACACGACAAAGAATGTTTATTCTATTTAACATGTATCCAAAAAAATCAGAAAGAGGTGATTTAAATGGCAACTAATATATTAAGTAGGAAAAGAACAAAGTATGTAACTGCTAAAGAATTAGCAGAAGAGTTAAGTACAACAACAATGCAGATATATAGAATATTTAAAAGACCCGAAATGCAAGGTGTTCTAATAAAAATAGGTGAAAAATCGATGAGAGCTGATAAAGATCAGTTTTATGAAATATTAAAGCAAATATACAGATAAGGATGTTTAATTCAAAAATTTAATTCTAAAAAAAATTCACAGAAATTTGTACGAAAGAATTAAGAAAAAAAACGAAAGAAGGTGAGAAAAGTGGAAGAAAAATGTAAAAAATGTGTATTAGAACATAAAAATACAATAAATCTTATAGAGAAATATAAGCACAAATTAAGAAATAAACCAAATACAATACAAATAGTATCTTTAGCATTTAGTTGTTTTGCACTTGGTTTATCAATAGCAAAATTACTTATTACATAACGCAATTATAGAAATTATTATAGCTACAATAGTTAAAAATAAATCAATGATCGCTAATAAATTATTTTTTATGTATTGGATACGATTTTTGTGTCTCATATTTTTATCATAATCGTTATTCATTTTGTTAATCCATTTATAGTAATCATTATCATCCATATAATCACCTCCAACAGGTCGATTATATAAATAAATTTTGTGGATGTAAAGGAGGTGAAGAGCATGAGCTTAGCAGAGGCAAAACAAGTTTTAGGAACATTAATATTAGGAAGTGCAGTAATAGCTATAGCATTGTTATACATAGCATACAAATTTGCAGAAATAAGCTATAAGAAAGCACACAGAGCACACAAAATAAAGAAAGTACATAAGAAAAAAAGAAATGTGAATGTAATGTTTAATATAGACAGCAAAAACAAGACATTACAAGAAATACAACTAGAAAAAGCACAAATGATCAAATTATTAGGAGGTATTTAAGATGAAAGATTTAATAGAACGAATCTTAAAAATGGCAAGAAATGAGCAAAAACAACATGAGATGATGAGAGATGTTGTAACTAAAGAAAACAAATTAAAATATTTATGCGAAAATGCAAGACAGTTAAACGAAATTCTTTTAGTAGATACTTTAAAAGATTTAACAGTAGAAGAAAAGTACGAAACTGCACTTGATATAGCAAGATACTATGTACAACACATAGAAGACAAAATAATAGAACTAGACGCGTCTGGTAAACATATCTAGTTCAATAAAGAATTTAAATAATCATTCTATAATTTTATATTAACATAAAATTATAAGATTTGCAAGAACATGAGGTAAAAATGGATTTATTTTATGAAATAACAAATTTAACTAAGTATCTAGATACATTAGTAATAAATTTAAAAGAGAATGGCATAAAGAAAGCAGAATCTGAAAAAGAATACAAAATAGTTTTAAGACAAGAGGCTTTAAAATTAAAAACAGAAAAGAATATGCCGGTAACGTTAATAAACCAAATAGTATACGGAATACCAGAAGTTGCAAAGTTAAGACTAGATAGAGATATAAAAGAAACAATATATCAAGCAAATTTAGAGGCAATAAATGTAACAAAATTAAAATTAAGAATATTAGAAAATCAGCTGAATCGAGAATGGGGGATTTCTGGAAAGGGGAAAATTTAATGATAGTAACCAATCTAAGCGGTAGTTTTAATCCATGTCCAAAAAATCCAATAAAAAAGAAAATACAACGACAAAAATAAAGCAAAAGTCAAAAAAGTTAGCAAAAGCAGAGAAAAACAGATTTAGTATTTTGCAGGAAGAAAATGGAAAATGTTTTATTTGTAATAGACAGCTAAAAAAATTAGATAAGCACGAGGCACTAGGTGGCTCAAATAGGCAAAAAAGTATTCAATATGGGTTAGTTTATTACTTGTGTAGAAAATGTCACCAAAAAGCCGACCTGGATAAAAATACAAGAAATAAATTACAAAACTACGCAAAGAAACAATTTATAAAAATATATAGTAAAGAAAAATTTTTAAAAGAGTTTGGAAAAAACTATATAGAAAAGTAAGAGAGGAGCAAAAGATGAGTGATAATAAAAAATATTATTATCTAAAATTGAAAGATAATTTTTTCGATAGTGAAGAAATGATAATTTTGCAAAATATGAAAGATGGATATATTTATTCGGATATTTTGCTTAAATTATATTTAAGAAGTTTAAAAGACAATGGCAAATTAATGTTTAGAGAAATGATTCCGTATACTCCAGAAGTAATTGCACAAATTGTAAGACATCAAGTCGGAACAGTAAAAGAAGCAATAAATATCTTTAAAGAACTAGGCTTAATTGAAATTTTAGATAATGGAGCAATCTATATGTTAGAAATTCAAAACTTGATTGGAAAAAGTAGTACAGAAGCGGATCGTGTAAGAAATTATAGAAACAAAATAAAAGAAGAACAATTATTGTGTACAAATGTACAACTTTTGAACGACAAAACTACACCAGAGATAGAGATAGAGAAAGAGATAGAGATAGAGAT
>ENA-UOJA01001676-UOJA01001676.1-human-gut-metagenome-genome-assembly--contig:-C19-NODE-1676-length-17299-cov-475.985618_pt1 | contig 17299 bp, 5 predicted proteins | sample MGYA00242337_ERZ723884 | MGnify/ENA metagenome assembly ERZ723884
AAATAGCAAAACTCTTTGACGAAGAATTTTGGGTGACACGATGACGAAGTCAGGAGATGTGGGGTATAATGCTTACCCAGGGCGCTGCCCTGGGCTATGTGATTGCTGGGCTTTCAGCCCGTTTACGACCACATTTTTAGTTTTACCGGACAGCAATATAAAAAGAAACAAAAAATCCCTCAATGAGGGACGTTTTGGGCTTAAAACGTCCCTCATTGAGGGAAATATTCAGCAGATTTGTCCCTCTTAGAGGGATTTTTCATTGAAAGTCGTGGGAAATGTCAACATCTCAACATCGAAAAATATCAAATGTCAACATTTTCAACATCGAAAAACATCAAATGTCAACATCTCAACATCTCACCACATCAACATCTCATCACTTCACCACGAACTTCTTGTTCTTCGTGATGTACACGCCGGGCTTCAGTCCGTCGAGCGACTCGCCGCTCGAGCGCACCTTCTTGCCGGTGAGGTCGTAGATATCGCCGGCGCCTGACGGCAGGAAGTAGACATCCTCTATGGTTGTCGTTCCGCCGCCGAAAGCCAGACTGAGCATCGCGCCGTTGTGTACGTCGGAATGGAAGAATCCGCGGTAGCGTGTTGTGGGCACGGGCACGTCGATGTAGTAGAACTTGTTGCCGCTGATGTAGTAGTAACCCTCGTTAGCGGGCAGGTTCTCCACACGGTACGCTCCGATGAACGACACTCCGCTCTCGGTTTCGTACGTCGGTCGGTCCATGCCCTCAGGCAGGTCTTCGAGCGTGCACATTCCGAGGTCGTAGAGCACCGTTGGCGAAGCCACGTTAGCGTAGGCAGCGTTGTTCACCGCTGTAGGCTTTATGATGTACGGCGTGTTAGCCTCCATCTTCTCTACATACCCGAAGGTGAGCGACGTCGGCGTCATGCCTGCGAGCTTTGCCACCTGCGTGCCTGCACCGAACACCTCCTCTGGGTTCTCCACGGCGCACGGCAGACAGATAGTGTTCCATGCTTCCTTGAGGAACGAGCGGTAGAGCTTCACGTTCGTGCCGTTCTGCAGACTCGCTGCGCTTACGTATTCAACGGGGCGCTGATAGTCCTTGCGCTCGTCGAGAATCACGTCTACGGGCGAGAGGTCGTGGAAGAGCACCTCCACCTCTGTCGGTCCTTCAACTGTCAGTTCATACGGAGCGGCAGTCGCGGTCTGCACGCCGTTGAGCTTGTAGCCGTCCAGACGATAGCCCTCGTTGGGCTTGGCGTCGAGCGTGAGCTTCGTGCCGTACTCGTAGAGTCCGGATGCCACGTCCATCGTTCCGCCGTCGGCGTCGCACTTCACCGTCACCTTATACGTCTCAGCCTCGAACACAGCCGATATGTCGAGCGTGTTGCGTGCCTCCACGTGGTATTCGGCGTTGTTTGAGAGCACCTCGTCGGTGGCGTTGTCCTTCCAGCAAACGAACTTGTAGCCCTTGCTCGGCGTAGCCTTGAAGGTCATTCCGCCGCCGTAAGCCAGTTGTCCGCTGTTGGCTTCTGCCTTCTTCATGCCGCGCTTTGCAGCTGCAGCAGGCGTTTCTGTAGGAGCGTCCTTCACGCACTCCACACTTCCCCATTCTGCAAGCGGCAGAACATGCACGTTGTAGTGAACCAGTCCGTCCTTGAAGAGCATCCATCTCACCATCTTGCCCTCAGCGCCCTGATAGTTCTCGGCGTCGGTGATGTTGTCGGTCTTCACCTGCAGCACGTAGTAGCCGTTCTCGCTCAGACCGCTTGTGTTGAGCTTGAACACGCGCTTCGTGGCTTCGTCCTTCGGCGCGATGGCGATGTCGCCGCTGTAGAGCTTGCCCTCGTGGCGCACCACGATGTCCTCGCGTGTGAAGGTCTCGGGCTTGATGTCCTTGTTGAACTCCACGGTAAGATCCTCTATCGGCTTCTCCGCAATCTGGTCGTCGGCAGGCACCGTCGTGATGCTCTTCACGTCGAGTCGCAGCTCAGGTATCGGTTCAAACTCCACGATGTACTTGTTCGTGCCCTTGCCCGAAACGATGTCGGCAATATGCAGACGATAGTCGAGCTGCGGGTCGATGCCGTCCTTCATCGTGTAGTCGGTTGTCCAGAAGTTGGCAGCGTCGAGCTTTCGGTTGTTCGTCTCGTCGGTTATGCTGAGTATCTTCGCGTACTTGCCCGCCGGGTTAGCCACAGCCGTGTAGAACCAGTTGCGCGGCACGTTCGTAGGCACCGTCACGCGGTAGTGCGTAGCGTCGATGCGCTCCATTCTGGTCTCCCCGCTCAGCGTCACGAGCTCCTCGTCGGTACCGTTGGCGAAGTAGATATGGTCGGGCGCATCCTCCGCGTCGGGCTCGTCGTTCGTGATCCATGCACGATACACCTTGTCGCCGATAGTGGCGTTCAGGCTGTGTATCAGTTCGTGTATGGTGACGCGGTCGAGCAGCGAGAGGTCGGGGTTGCCGTAGTCGGTCACGTGCGTAACGCTCACATCGTACTCGGTGAAGTGACCCATGAGCGACGCTGTGAGGTCCCATGTGGCGTACGAGGCAGTGCCGGCGGCTATAGTGCCAAACTGCGTAGCGATGTCGTCGTCGAGCGCCATCGTCTTCTCGCCTCCGTTAAGGCTCGAACTGATGATGTCGAAGTCGATAAGCAGTCCCTTCTCGTTCTCCACAATCTCAGGCTTCTTCGTAATCATGCGCACGTTGTTGGCGTCGCCCTTGCCCTTGTTGTGTATGAGCACCGAGAACTCGGCAGGTATCACCGGCTCAACGACGTCGGGCGTGAGCGGGTTGTCGCCGTATACGTCGCGCTGCATGAAGTAAGTGAGGTCGAGCTCTGGCGACGGCTTCACCTGCAGGCTCACGGGGAAGAGCGAGCGGTTCTGCGTCGTGCTACCGTCCTTGAAGCTCAGCGTTCCGCCGAAGCTGTAGGTGGTGAGATTCTCGGGCGCCGCATACTTGGTAGGAATGAAGAGTATGGTAGCCACGCCCTTCTTGCCTGCGCCCAGTCGCCATGCGCCGTCCTTCTCGCCCTCGAAGCCTTCTATCTTCTCTATGGCTATTTGCATCTCGCGCGATGTAGCCATGAATCCGGTCTCCATGTTCGTAGCGTTCACGTCGACGAGGATGTCCTCGATGGCGTTGCTCGATCCGTTCTCAATGGTGAGCGTGCCACGGAACGCCTGACGCGTGAGCACCAGCTTCTGCTTTATCTCGAGCTTCACTTGTGCGCAGGTGTTCTCCGACTGCGTCTCCATATATTGCAGCATGTCCTTGCGTGCGCTGCCCATGAGGTCGGTCCATGTAGGTATGCCCAGGTTGACGAGCTTCGTCACACAGTTCTGGCGTGTCTGCAGAATGTCTGCTACAACAGCCTCATCCATGTGGTTGTCGCTGATATAGCCGCGTCCGTCCTCCTTGCTCCATGTGTTGCGCAGACGCTCCACATAGTTGCGCAGCGAGAAGTCGGCTATGTTGGCACTCTTGTTCGGCATGAGCGATGTGAGGTACGGACCTACGCCCTGGCTCTTGTCGTCCACCGTGGTGTTGTCCGGAATGGTGTTCAGGTCGAACGTCCAGAGCGTGCCGTCCTCGCGCATCTTCTGCAGCTCGAGGTCGGCTTTGTGTATTGCCGACATCAGTTCTACGCCGAAGTCCTTCATGCTTATAGCCTCAGGCGCCTTGGTGAGCTGTCGGTTGTACTCCATGTATGTGTCGAAGTAGCTGTAGAACAGGAACTGCTTATAGCCCGACGACTCCATCAGAGCCGGTATCGGCTTGTCTTCGGCAGCAGCTGCCTTGCGTAGCGGCGCCTTGCTGAACTTATCGGCCATCTCCTTACCCCAGTTGCCGAGACACTCTACCATGTCCGGTCCGTAGTTGGAAGCTATACCCTTCAGACAGCTGAACAACGGAATCTTGTCGGCTACCTTTCCGCTGAGATAATCCATAGCGCAGTCGCCTGCAAATTGCAGTGCCGATCCTTCCAAGGCGTTGGTTATGGCTGGCGCCACGCAAGTTGGCAGGTCGGGAAGCGGCACACACTCTATTGCTGTACAGAACAGCTTAAGCAGAGCCTTGGCGTCTGTTCTGCCGCCGCTCGCCGTTGCATAATCGCCGAAATCGCCATAAGGTCCACCGCCCAGTCCGGGTTGTGTCTGAGGATAGATTACAGCGTGTCCGCCACCTGCTGGTGGTGGGTCAGAACATTCGGCGTTGTCCTGCACGAATCTGATGATAGAACCTATCCAAGCATACTTTGCGTTGTCGCCGCAGGGCCACTCAAACTTGGTGCCCATATCGCCGAAGCACTTCTTCTTGGCTCTGCCCTCTACGCTCTGCACCACCTTGCGCTTCACGTTGCGTGCGAAGTCGTCGCTGTTGAAGTCCTCCTCGTGCATCACGAGCACCGGTATCACGTAGCTCTGCTCCGGTGCGAGCGTGAAGCCGGAGTATTCTACCATCGGCATGAACACGAAACCGTCTGCCGTTGGCGGTGTGTACTGCACGTTCTGTGCGGCAATGAGTCCGCGGTTGCGCAGCACTACGTTGAAGAGTGCGCTCTTGCCGCGGTTGATGTCGGCAAGAATGATTGCGTCGGGAGCATTCATCTCCACTACCGGCACAGGCACCTGCGTCTCGTATGTCAGCTTGGTGGTGATGTCGTACTCGTCTTCTATCTCTGTCTCCTCCACCGTCCAGTCCACTCTGATTGCCTGGTAGCTGATAGTGGCAAGATGCTCGGTTGTTTCGCCCGGACTCACCAGCACGTTCTGGTCGTAAGTGTCGTGGCGGTCTGCCGTAACGTGCAGATGGTAGTAGCCTTCGTTCAGATCGTTGAACGTGATGCTGCCGTCCGCGCCCGTCACATCCTGCATCACGAGTGCACCTGTATTGTAGTCGGTGAGTCGCACGCTGGCGTTGCTGACGTACGGATGCTCGCCGTCCTTGTTGCCGTATATGGTGTTCTCGTCGCGAACGCGGATGCGAAGGTTGCCCTTCTCCTCGCTCACCACCTTCACGTTGAAGCCAATCTGCTTGCCGTTGCCCTCGCTGCAGTTGATGGCGATGCTACCCTTCTGGTAGACATTCACGTCGTAGTTGGCAGCGTTGAACTTAAGCATCACCGTAGCGCTGTCGCCAGTTGCCAACGACGGCATTGTGGCAGGCGTAGCCAGACTGATGAAGTCGGAAAGCGCGGCAGGCAGCGACACGGTTATCTTGCCTGTCTCGGCTATGCCGGTGTTGGTGAGCACGATAGGATATGTGCGCACCTTGCCCTTGGTCACGGTGGTGTTGATGCTGTTGGTAGACACCACGAGATTCGGCGTATGCTTGCGTGTGTAGTTGTAGGTCACTACGCTGAGCGATGCGCCCTCGGCTGTTGTAATGTTGAACGTCAGGCGGTCCCACTCCTTAGTTTTAGAGAGCGAAAGCGGCTTGACGGTGTAGCTTATCTCGGCTGTTCCGCCGCCCGCAAGTTCTGTGTCGCCGCCGAACGTAACCTCATACTGGTCGTTCGGTTCGCAGGTTGCTGTCAGACTGTGCTGAGGCAGACTGCTCATGTTCTTCACCTTGATAGTGCCGCGAGCCACATCGCCTTCGTACATCTCGTGCTTGATGTATTCGGTTGTGGTGCGTGAGATGCCGTACACGGCGAAAGTGCCCTGCTGAGCGCTGATGTTCTCGCCCGGTGTGCAGACACCGTAGCCGTACTCGCCGCCCATACCTGCCTGGATGGTGTACTCTGCAGAGTATTTGCCCTCGGCGTCGGTGGTGGCTTTCAGAGCTATGCGCGAACCGGCATAGATGATATATGGTTCTACCTCAACGTTGGCTGCCGCAGTGCCGCCGCGTGTTTTCACCGTGCCGCCCAGCACTACCTTCTCGCCAATGTTATACGTATTCTTCTCGGCTTTGACGTCGTAAGTGTATGCTGTCGTTACGGTTGTCTCGGTATAGGCGCTGTTGTTGATAGTCTGCAACTCGGTTACGGTGCCGTTCGGGTTGATTTCTGCCGTCACTCTGTACTTGCCGGGCACGCTCGGTGCGTCCAGCTCCACAACAGATGTGTAGGTAGCGCCCACCGCAATGTCGGCATCTGTCTGCGTCATCGTAGAGCTTGTGCCGATGCTTGTGCGTATCTGTGTGCCCTTCGGCATCTTGATGGCACCGATGTTCTTCACCGTTATCGTCACTTTCGCCCTGCTTCCTGCCTCTATCTCTGCGTCGCATGCAGGAGTCTGCATCTCTGCGTCGGGCAGAGTCTGGTCGGAGATGAGCATCCACACCGTACCTGGACTGTAGCCGTCGCTGCTTGCGATTACAGAAATGGTGCGGTTGCCCTCGCTGGTCTCGTTGCTCTTCGCCACGAACGGGGTTGTAACGCTCTCCTTTCCGGCAGGGATAGTCACGGTCTTTGCAAACTGCAGATCGTCGCCCTTCGCGCTCAGCGTTACTGTAAGCGGATTGGTAGTGGCGTCGTTGCGACTGATGGTGAGCGTAGCGCCTGTCGCGTCGCCTTCGAGGATAGTTGTCTTGTTCGAAGAGACGCTGAGCGTCGGTCCGTCGTTGTCGAGGATGGTTATGGTGTCGCTCACAACGGTCTGCTTGTCGCCTATCGCAGAGCAGCCGCAATCGGTGATGTATATAGCTGCGCTGAACTTCACCTTGCGTGTGCCGTCAACCTTCTGGTTGTCCTTCACGCCGATGGGGAACGTCACTTCCTCTGTGCCTTCGGGCATGGTTATCGGCGTTGTGTAGTAGAGTTCGCCGTTACTGTCGTCGCTCAGCTTCAGCGTAATCTTGCTGTTCTTCGCCTCGGTGCGCTTGATGGTGGCGTGAATGGCGTTGTAGCCTGCCGCCTCGCTCACGGTTGTGGGCAGCAGAGTCATGCTTATCGCCGGCACGTCGTTGTCCTTCAGCACAAAGAGCGCTGTGCCCGTCAGGTGATGGTCTGCCGACACGCTGAGCTGCAATGTCTCGTCGTTGGCTGCGATGTTATCGTCAATGATCGGAATGTCAATCACAGCTTCTTTCGCTCCCGGCTCGAAGGTGTAGCTCTTTGGCAGGCGGAAACGCTTCGGCTTCTCCACGCTGAAGTAGACCGTGAGCGTATCGTTGCCGATGCGGTAAGGCACGCTGACGGTTGCTTTCATCGTTTCCCCCTCGTTATACTCGGTTTTGTCGAGCTTCACGGTGAGAGGCAGTAGTTCGTCATCCTTTATATTAAAAGATGTGGCAACATCCTGCGGGTATTCGTTGGCTTTGTTCACGGTTATGGTGACCTTAGAGTAGTCGTTCACCACGTTGTTGTCGGGACAACGCACGTCGAACGACGCTGCCGATTGGCCTTTGCTGATGGTAACAGTAGCCGGAACCTTAGCGTGTTCGGGCAAAGACGAAGCTATGCTGAATGTCTCGTCCATACTACGGTCGCCGCTGCGCTTCAATGTGAGGCGCATCGACTCGCCTTCCTTCACGCTGTTGTCGGGAGCGGTAAGGAACAAGTGCTTCTCAAGCTCGGCGGTTCCGCCGGTTGCGGTGTTGTTGGCGCGGTCGGCATTGTACTCGCCGCAACCGCTGTTGGGCTCAACCACCACTTTCGCCGTCACTTCGCCTTCGAGACCGACAGTCTGCGAAAGGTTGAAGATAGCGCTGCGTGCGATATATCCGCCCTTGAGCAGCGTATTACTGAAGTAAGTATTGCCTACATGCACCGCTTCTTCGGTCTCGTTGCTCACGAGATAGACACGTTCGGTCCAACCGCTGCGCGTATCGGCGTTGCCGATGTTGCTCACTTTCCAAGTTACTGTGACATAGTTGCCCGGCACAAGCGTGCTTTCGGTGATGTTAACATCGGTAGTAGCAAGGTCGGGAGCGTTTTCTCGCTGCACCGTGTAGCTGCCGTTCACGTTAGAATCGCCCTGGATGTTGTCGCCTTTGCGATTTGTGATGATAACATCCGACAAGCTTACGGCGTACTCCGTGCCGGGGTCCAAACCTGTAGGCACAGCCATCGGGAAGTTGATGATTGTGCCGGCGTTGCCCGACAGAGGACGATTGCTCATATTCACGACAACCACTCTATATTTATGGTTGCCGAGATTTCTTACCGACACCGTGTGTTCGTTTATACGCGATTGGCTCAGCGTCGGCGCTGTTCTTGACGAGCGGTCGAATGGCAGCTGCAGGTCGAACTGCAGCGCCACCACCTCGTCTGTGTTCTCAAGGCTGATAGGTATCAGCACGTCCTTGCCCTGACCGCCTGTCAGCTTTCCTACCGACAGGTTGTTCTGAGCCGTTGCCGTGATGTACATCAGCAAGAACAGCATCATGGTTATGTATCTTCTGATCTTCATGTCTATTGATGTCTGTTAATAGCCTTTTTCTTTCCGTTCACAATATAGACGCCTTCGCATGCAACGCCGTTCAGTTTGCGTCCGTCGAGGCTGTATACAGCTTCGCGGCTGTCGACGTCTGTGGTTATGGTGTCGATGTCTGTGGTCTGACCCTCAAACGCCACGCCTACCGGCTGTGCATCTATGTCTGCAGCCATCGCCTGGTCTACTCTTGCCGGCTTGGCGAGTCGCAACAGCTTGGTGCGTCCGCTGATAATGTCGCCCGTAGTGCTTATTATCACTACGCGAACACCGTTAGCCGTATTGTGTGTCACGAGCTGATAGCGCTGTTTGCTGAGAGCGAGCTTCACGTCGTTCGCCTTAACGCCGGCGAGTGTGATGTCGAGCGCAGCCACCTGGTCGGTTGCGTCGAGCCACAATACGTCGTCTTCCACACTGAGCACGTTAGCCGTAGAGGCATCTTCGCCCAGACTCTCCGTCCAGCGTCTTTGCGCAGCCATAAGACTCTTCAGGTCGGCGTTGTCGTTGCTGCCGATGAAGATGTTGATGGTTGCCACGACGTCCTGCACATTGATGCCGCCGCCCTCATAAGTGTCGGCTGCCGGATAGTTGAAGTTGCCGTTCTGCGTGCCCATGATGTAGTTGAGCGTCTGCTGCGCGTCGAGCACATCTACCGATGCGTCGGCGTTCACGTCGCCCTTTGTCCACGTCAGCTTAGCACGCAGGCGGTTGTTCTGTGCCACGCCTTCATACGATCGGATGCAGAACTCCGTACCACTTGCGTAGTTGTACGTGCCGCTGAGATAATAGCGGTAGGCTCCGTCTGTGTATCTCATCTCGCCTACATAACTGTTGTTGGCGGTAGTATAGATGCGGAGCGTCGGGTGAGCCTTGAAGTTCTGGTTCTTATGGTCGTAAGCGATGAGCGTTCCGAGCTGTATGTCGGCATGCTTGTCACCCATAGCCCACTCCTGCAGCGTGAAGGTAGAGAGACTGTAGCCTTCGCGCTGATTCTGCAGATTGAGCGAGGTGATATGAGCAGGCAGAACGCCGCTAAGTTCTGTAAACAGATTGTAGCCAAGATTGAGCGTCTCAAGCGCTGGCAGGAGCTTGCAGAACGCAGCCACATCGCCACTCAAACTGTTTCCGCTCAGATTGAGCGTGCGCAGACTCTTCATCTCCATTCCCTCTGTAGGCAGCGTGCCTCGGAGGTTGTTGTTCTGAAGATCGATAGCCAGTACGTGACCTTCTTCGTCGAATGTGACGCCGGGCCAACCGGTAGACGTTACGGCATTGCTGCCAATGCGCCAAGTCTTGTTGGTCCATGCGCCGCCGTTGGTTGCCTGATAAAGCACTTTCAGAGCTTCGTAGTCGGCGGCGTCAATGTAGCGTTTGATGATAGAGACTGGGGTTGAAACCTCTACGTTATTGTTTTCATTTGACTCGGTCTCTTGATTCCAAGAGTCTGTGTGCACCAAATAGCTGACCTCGCTTAGCGTGGCGTCAGGACTTGTGACTGTGAAAGTAACTGTGTACGAATCGCCAGGCTGCAACACGCCATTATGTGATATTCTCTTAATCTCACGATACGAACCGTCAGCTTGCTCTTCACAGATTATATCCTGCCAGTTGCTGCTGCGTGTAGCTCCCTTACCTACGTTGCGCACAACAGCCGTGATTTGGAACGTAGTGTTTGCCTTCACCTCCGCCGGCACCGTCACCGACTCAACCGTAAGGTCTGAGCGCTTGCGTATGCTGAACGTGCGGTGTGCGCTTTCGACAGTCTCGTTGCACTCGCCATGCGCCGTAGCATACCACTCGTACGACGCGCCTTCTACGGGCACGAATGCTGTTGAGGGCGATGTCGTCTTCACTTCCTTCCACTCTTCTGCGTTCTCTGCCTCGGCATCGGTGCGGCGATAGTGGAACGTATAGCCTACAGCAGCCTGTCCGAGATTGCTGCAGCTGAGCGTAACCTGTCCGTATTCGAGCGTTGCGTTGTCAGACGGCGAACTGAGCGCGAGACTCTTCAGCAACGGCTTCACATACACCTTATATATATATGTGTACATGGCAACGCCATCAAGCTCTACGCTTACGTGATACGTAACGAGATCGGTCTTGCTACCTTCGTTCGTGAGCGTCATGGCAGGCAGATTGCCGGTGCCGGTGAGCTGATAGCCGCGTACGGTGCAGCCCTCAGCCACACTTGCCGTCCAACTTACCTTCACTTTCTCGCTGCTGCTTATAGCGGTGAACGCTTCGGGCTGCGTGCTTGCGCCCGAACAGATGGTCTGTGCCGAGAAGCGGTCTATCTCGCCGATGCTTATCGCGGCACCGTTGAGCGTAACCACCACGTTGTCGAGCGAGATATGGCGGAAGAAGTCGGTAGCCTTCTGCATGTCGGTGCTGTTGGCTGCCACGTTGAAGCGCAGCGTAACGGGGTTCTGCGCTTCGTTCTTGAACGCCATCACGACGCCTGCCTTGCCCAGCTTCTCTGTCAGCGTGCTGAGCAGCGCCAGCGAGTCTGCCGACTGGAGATTGGCGTCGAACGCCTCCTTGCCGCCGGTCTTTACGTTGATGGTGCCGTCGGGCGTACACTGCGACAGCAGAGAGAGCATCTCGTGCATCGACTTGAACGCACGTGCGCTGTTCGCTGTGGGGTCGAGTCGGTAGTCGCCGCTCGCCGACCATGTGTTGGCAGGGTTGATTATTATCTGCTGTTCGGCTGTGACGGTCTTCACTATGCCACGCGCCGTGAGACGCACGGTGTAAGTGCCGGCTTCGGCGTAGCTGTGCATAGGGTTGCGCTCGGTGCTTGTAGCGCCGTCGCCGAAGTTCCATTCGAATGTCTTTGCATTTTCGCTGCTAAGATTGGTGAACTGGGCGCGGTTCATGTATGTCTCTACAGAGAACTTCGCCTGCAGATCGCCTTCCTCAGGCGTGCTCACCACGAGTCTGCCCGAACGGCTGGTGAAGTTGATGACAGCGTCGGCGGTGGTTGTGCCAGCGATGTCGCTGAACTTCACCGTGTACACGCTGTCCTTCAGCGCTTCCTGCGCGCTCACCGGTATGCGCACCACTACTCCATCGTGCTCCACAATCTGCGTTCCGCCCTCAAGGCTCACGCTCAGCACGCTGTCCTCCTGCGCCGCCTGAACGGTGTAGGCGTCGGTGCGCAGCGTCTTCTGTATATTGGCGACATCCACCGTCAGATTCTTAGGCAGATGCAGCTTGAAGCTGAGCGTCTTCACGTTGCCCGTGTTCTGCATGTATATAGGCAGGAGCGTTGTCTCGCCGCGATACATCGACGTAGTTGTGGCGTAGAGACTGTGGCGCTGCTTAGTGTCGGTAGACGGCTCGCTGGGCGACGACGGCTTGAACTCGAAATGTGCCACGAGTCGCACGTCTTCTTTGCCCATCGTGCCGCTGAACGTGCGATACTGTCCGATTATTTCGGAGCTGCCTTCGCGCGTCCAACCCTTGAACTCATAGTTGCTTGCGTCGTAAACCGTCACGCCGAACGTGCTGCCCTCAGACACCGAGAAGCCGTTGTTCTGATTGAAGCCGACAAGTCCTGCGGGGTCACATCTGAAATAGACCTTATGCTTCGGTTTCGTCTCGTTAGGTTCAGCCGGACTGCCCGGCGTGAAGCGGTAGTGGGCGGTGATGGTCTCGTCGTTCTCCGTAACGGTATAGCTTACCGTGCGATTAGTAGAGATAACCGTTCCGTCGCTTGTTGTCCAGTTGACGAACGTATAGTCGCTGTAAGTAGACGCCGTGTAAGAGTAGGTTACGCCCACGGCATACTCCTTCACCTCGCTCGCCCTTATCGACGACGGGTCGTAGGCTATGGTGAGGCGGCTTGTCTTCTGATATTCGTAGTTGGCGGTGAGTGTCTCAGCGCTGTTCAGCTTGCGGTGGGTGAACGAGTTGCTCGTACTCACCACCTTGCCCTCAGCGTCGGTCCAGTTCTTGAAGCGCCAGTTGGCGTTTCGGGCTACAGCCTTCACGCTCACATTGGCGTTCACAGCATACAGTCCGCCTCCGCTCACGGTGGCAGCCTCTACGGGCTGGGCTTTCAGCGTCAGCTTGTAGCGTGCTCCCGGTTCGGGAGGACTGTCGGGGTTGAAGTCCTGTCCTCTCGCCACCATGCTTAGCAGCATGGCGAGGAGAGTCAGTATATATCTTGACTTGATCATAGTAGCTTTACTTTACTATTTTCTTATGATTCTGAATATAGATGCCCTTCTGGGCGGTGCTGTTCACGCGTCGTCCGTCGATAGTGTAGATGGCGTTGTCGGCGTCGGCGTCAGTAGCTACGGTGTTGATGCCCGTAGTGGGTGCCTCGAAGGTGAGTGTGAAGCGGTCGTCCAGGTATCCCTCAGCAGCGCTGAACGTGTACGGCATCTCTACCTCCACGCCGTAGTCGAGCAGCTTCACGCCCAGCTCGTCGCGGTCTACGGCGATGGTGTATGCGTCGTCGGCAGGCAGATACATGCCTAATGCCACGCTACCGTCGCGGTGAGCACCCTCGTTCACAGCCAGCTGGTCTGCACCGGCGATGGTGTATATCTGCGGAGTGCCCTCGTAAGCCATCATCTTCACAGCGTCGTTGTCGGCGCAGAAGTCGTCAGAAGCGTTGGCGTTCACTACGACACGTGTGCGGTCGGTGCGGTCGGCGCATGTCAGCGCCACGTCTACCAGCTTGCGCTGCACCTGCTTGCTGCGTGCTGCGCGGCGCATAGCCAAAGCCGAGTGGTCGATGGTCTTGTTGATCTGTCTGCCCGCCGGCTGGAACGTGATGGCGTCAACCAGTTCGGGCTTCTGAACGAAGAATGCCTGCGACGGCATGAGCACGAACTCGTCGTCTGCAGCGCTATATGCGCTGTAAGTGCGGTTGCTGATGCTCCACACCGTGATAGGTGCTGCGAAATCCATGTGGTAGATGTCGTAGTAGCAAGGATATGGGTTGCCCACAAAGTTCCATCCTGCGTTAGCGCTCTCCACGGCAGGATACTGAACGAGCGGTGTGGTTACGGCTTCGCTGCGGAAGATGGCGTTGTGTGTCTCCTCGGTAGCAGGGAGTTCTACAAAGCCCGAACTGTTTATGCGGAAGATATAACCCTTACCCATGTGCAGCACAGAGTCGGCTGGCACGTCTTTCCAGTTGCCGCTTGCGCCGTTTGTAGCGCGCGACTCAGAGTCGTAATAGCGCACGGCGATAGCTCTGCCTTCATTCAACGGAGTGATTTCGCTGCGCTTCACATCGAACGGCATACATACGTAGTGCCAATAGCCAGAGCCAGAGGTTGCATCAAAATAATACTCTATGGTTGAAGCTGCGGAAGTCATAGCGTTACAACGGCTGATAAGCGACGAAGTGTATGTGTCGTCCTTATCCATACGCTGCTTATAGTTGCCAAAAGCCTGCGCATTGTTGCCGTTTACGATGAGCGAAGAACCACTACCAAGATAGATATCCGGCGAGTTCGGGATGCGTGCATTGCTGGTAAGCTCCAGCTTCTTGTAGAGATTCACCTTGTCGGGTGTGTTCGGATTCGGCTCCACCTTGGTGAACTTGCTCCAGTAGTTGTCGAGCTTGTAGCTCACCATTGCATATTCGGGAACGTAAAGCGTTACGCTTGTAGGAGAATAGAATGGTGTGCTACCTACGGCAGGAGGAGTGGGCGCAGTGATATATACACGCTTCAAGACGCTTGCTCTGTCGCTACCGAAACAATTGCTTCCCAGACTGTTGATAGAAGAACCAAGAACTACCTCCTCAAGAGCATGGCATGCGTAAAAAGCACCACTTGGAATAGTGGTAATATTATCGCCTAACTTTACTTTTTTAAGACTATAACAATTATAAAAACATTCTATACCTAAAGATGTTGCTGTACTTAAGTCGGCTTCTTTCAGAGCATAACAATACTCAAACGCTTCTCTACCATACGTCTTTATATTTGAGAAATTGAAACTATCCAACTTCTCGCAAGATTGGAATGCATAATCTCCAACGCTTACTGGCGCCAAATCAGCGGCACTTGTTAGAAGTTTACAATTCTTAAAAGCATTATTAGCTATCGTTTTTACATTTTCGCCACCTTTCACAATAGCGAGATTGCTACATTCATAAAAACACGTTGAACTTATTGATGTCAGACCACTTCCTAAAGTGACGCTCTGCAAAGATGCATTGCCACGGAAAGCAGAACTATTTATAACTCTGACACTCGCCGGTATTGTAACATCTGTAATGTAGTTTCTGTAGAACGCCTCCGAGGCGATGCTATCCAAACCTTCGGGCAGTACAAGGGGACCAGTTAATAATTTATCGTAAAAGGCACTACTGCCAATTGTCTTAAGCGTTTTCGGGAAGTCGATAAAGCGTATCACAGTTTTAGTAAACGCATTGGCTGGTATTGTTTCAACGTCGACATTTGTCATATCTATAGCCACGAGTCCAGTCATCTTACTGATATCATTCCAGTCGGAAGCATTCATCTTGCCAGAAAGACGCAAAGCACGCATTTCGGGCAAAGTGTTGACATGCCCCAACGCCTCATTACCAAGCGTGCCAGGAGCAGAGAGGTGGATTGTCTTATACATACTCTCTATAGTTTCGAGGCGGATATTGCCAATGGAAAGAACCTGAGAATAATTGCCTGTTGTGGGATTTTGGTGTCTATGAGAGAATGTAAGAACATGCTCGCCTTCTTCAAGAGATATATAGTGAGTGAAAGTGGTAAGGGTTGTATGCTTATCATAGTTGTTTGCATATGTAACATCATCCAACTTCACTATTTTATAATCATCGTTAGTCCAAGGGTCGAAGGTATCGGAATACTGAAACGTAATGTATCCCTTTGCTCTGAACTTGATTGTAATAGTAGCTGTTACGTTAGTGGTTGTCTTGCCGTGTGTGGTAGACGCCATTCCGTTCTCCACCTTCCACGGGTTCGCCTCGTCGTTAGTCACTTCCGTCACCTCGATATCATCAGAGGCGGTGATGAGCGCTCGCAGCTGCTCGTCTATTGCAGCCACGGCAAATTGCAGCCCTGACAATATCAAGACCGCAAGCATGAAAATTCTTTTCTTCATATTCTGTTCTGTTTTTTGATTTGCTAATGGGTTTGGGTTTAGTTCTACTGTTGGTTGTTGCCAGACGATGTCGGTTGGAGTTGCCCGACGGTGAAGAGCGGCGCTTACCAACCGTATTCGTACGCCGTCTCGTCGTCGTCATCGGTCTGAAAACCGCTCTCCCAAAGGTTGCGCGACGGACTCTGCATTGGCGGCGGTGTCTGTCCTCCGCCACCTCCTCCGCCACCTCCTCCGCCGCTGGCATTGCCGCCACTGCCGATGGTGACATCGCCAGAAGCGGTGACGGGACTGATCGGACCCAACTCAATAGAGTGGATCACAGGGGTTTGATACTTCTTCTTTACTCTTTTCATTGTCATATATTGTTTCTTGTTATATTCTAATCTGGTTTTGCGCGATATGCAGGTTCAGTTTTTGCGGCTATATGCTAATCAGCTCGGTGTCCTTATTGCATATTTCGAGGTCGTCGCCCTCCATGAGGTCGATGTGGTCGGTCAGCATATCCTCCACCATGTCGTACGACATACGCATGGTGTTGGGTACGCAGGCGCTGGCGTACATAGCCGAGAGCAGATCCTGCTCCTCCTTCATCGTGGTGGGCGGATCGAAGTCCATCGTTATGTACGACTGGGTAGCTTTTGTGTCGTGTTTGGTCTTAGTCGTCGCGTTTTGGTCGGTTGAGGTTTCAGTTGTTGGTTCTGTCTTGGTTTCGATATTTCGTTCTGTCGTTGTCTCGATGTTCGTTGTCTTAGTCTTGTTGTTCACTGTCTTAGTTTCGTTGTTCGTTGTCTTAGTTTTAAAAGTGTTGGTTGAGGGACGGACATTGGTGCCAGTCTGAATTAGTCCTGTTGTGTTGGTTATGTTTGTATCTTTGGTTGAGCTACCGTCGTTTGTTGTCATATCCATTCTCTTTTAGCGTGAATACTCTTTTAGGTTTAACAGGCTAACACTCCACCGCTCTGCGCATACATATAATATATGTGTAGCACCAGAACAATATTGTGTTAAGTTTCTGCTGCAAAGTAAGCTAAAATTCTGCAAAAAGAGTAGGATATTTCTTACAAAAAATAGCCATTTTCTATCAAAACGCCGATTTCTTGCAGATTTTCGCCCTATATTTGCCGTTTTTGATATTTTGAAACTCTTTCCTGTTGCGTTCGCCGTCCAATCGGATTCCGTCCGCCGTCCGATCAGATTCCGTCCGCCGTCCAATCAGATTCCGTACGCCGCCCGATCGGATTCCGTTCGCTGCCCGATCAGATTGCATACGCCGTCGGTGGGATTTCACATCCGCTACGGATAAAAAGACTGCGCAGAAATAACAACGGATTCGGTGGTTGCCTTTAAGGGGGTGCACTTGTCTCAAGTGCACCGACTAAGCAAGAAGTGCACCTACCAAGCACCTTCAAGGGGGTGCACTTGTCTCAAGTGCACCAACCAAGCAAGCTGTGCACCAACCAAGCAAGCAATGCCATCTGCTTTGTTGGTGCAGCTGAGACAGCTGCACCCCCTGGAGGTTAGTTGCGGATTCGGTGGCTACCTTCAAGGGGGTGCACTTGTCTCAAGTGCACCGACCAAGCAAGCAATGCACCAACCAAATAACAACGGATTAAGCGGATTGTCTACTTGGGAGATTTAACAGCGGATTAAACGGATTCGCTGATTCCTTCTACTTGGGAGATTTAACAGCGGATTAAAAGGATTAAACGGATTCCTTCTGCTTAGGAGATTTAACAGCGGATTAAACGTATTAAAAGCGGATTCCTTCTGCTTGGGAGATTTAACAGCGGATTAAACGGATTGAACGGATTCCTTCTGCTTGGGAGATTTAACAACGGATTA
>ENA-UOJA01001691-UOJA01001691.1-human-gut-metagenome-genome-assembly--contig:-C19-NODE-1691-length-17168-cov-7.797698_pt1 | contig 17168 bp, 9 predicted proteins | sample MGYA00242337_ERZ723884 | MGnify/ENA metagenome assembly ERZ723884
TCAACACCTTCGTCACCACATACGTCCCATTTTTCAGGAGTGTCTAAAGCTCCTTTTTTAATATTAAGAACTTTGTAGTTTTCCATTTTTCCGTCAGCTGATTTTTGCATCAGGAAAGTTTTCAGGAAATTAATATCATTGGGGTTTAGTTTTGCGTTGCCTTTATTAAATGCGGCGAAACTTTCTTGGGCACTGCATACCAACAATGCAAATGCGGCGGTCTTAATAAAATTAAGTGTCTTCATGATTGTATAATTTTTTAATTAAACATTTTATCTTTTCGCCAAAGTTACGACGTTTATGTGAGGTGTATAGGTAAAAAAGAACATTGTATGTGTATAATTTGTGCGCTATGAAAAAAGTGCTCTCGGTATGCTTTAACCCTACTTTTGTAACCGCTTTTTTCTTGCACATCGAATAAAAAATACATGTTTAAAGTATTTTTTTCATTGTTGCCCAGTTGTGATTATCGTAATTTTGTCAGCACAAAACATGTATGTTACGTATTTACAATTGATTATTAACGTTAAATTTTAAATCATGAGACAAAACACAATTGGGCGGTTTAAATGTATCTTTTTAATACTGCTGTCTCTGTGCTGTTTCTTTTCTACCGCAGGGGCCCGGAATAACGACCTTATTCATGTAAAGGGCAAGGTGGTAGATGCGAATAAAGAGCCGATTATTGGAGCAACGATTCAGGTAAAGGGAGCTTCATCGGGAACAGTCACGGATTTTGAGGGCCTTTTTAATCTGGATGTAGATTCAGAGGCCACTTTGATAATTTCTTATGTGGGTTTCAAAACTCAGCATATAAAGGTAAACGGTAAGACAGAATTTTCAATCGTACTTCATGAAGATTCTGAGATGCTTGAAGAAGTGGTGGTAGTGGGTTACGGTACCCTTCGTAAAAGCGACATGACCGGTTCCGTGAGTCGGGTACTGGCTGAGAATGTTGAGGAAAAAGGATATACTTCTATCGAACAAATGTTGCAGGGGCGTACCTCTGGTGTTATGATTACCCAAAATACGGGAGCTTTAGGTGGAGGAATGACTTTTTCCATCCGAGGTGCGTCGTCTCTTACCGGTTCAAACCAGCCATTGGTGGTGATTGACGGCTATCCGGTAGAGTCGGGAACGGTACTTAACACGGACGGAGTAGATTCCAGTTATGGGGCTTCGGGCGGAACCAATGCGTTGGCTTCACTGAATCCGAATGATATAGAATCTATTGAGATATTAAAAGATGCTTCTTCTACAGCTATTTATGGTTCACGAGGAGCCAATGGTGTGGTATTGGTGACCACTAAAAGCGGAAAAGAAGGAAAAGACCGGATAGACTATACTTATCGGTTGGATATTAGCCAGATTCGTCATCAATGGGATGTGCTTCGTCCGCAGGAGTTTATGGCTTATGCCAACGAGGCTTCACTGGATAAAGGCGACGGTACTATTCCTTTTGGCTCGAAAAACATGGAGAAATATGCCACGCTGGATACCTACTGGCAGGATATGGTCTTCCAAACTGGACTTTCTCACAGTCATCAGCTGAATATTTCTGGTGGGGATAAAAAGATGCGTTATGCTTTGTTGATGGGATTTATCGACCAGGAAGGTATTGTCCGGAACTCCAGATTTCGTCGTGGAACTATTCGTTTGAATTTAGACCGTGACATTAATTACCGTTTGAAATTCCGTCTGAGCATAAATGGTATGATGAGCAAGAACGACGCGGTGATGCAGTCCACCGGCAGTTCGAAAGATGCCGTGGGAGGATCTGTCATCCAGTCGGCCTTGAAAACATCTCCTATGTATGAATTTACCGGGGAGAATTTTGATGAAATGCCTCAGAACAATCCTTTGACAATGGTTGAGAGTGTAAAGGATGCCAATAAAATCAATCAGGTGGGTGTAAACTGGAATGTGGACTATAAGATTCTGAAAGATTTGACCGCCAAAGTACGTTTGGGAGCCAACTTGATGACCAATAAACGCGACTATTATATGCCTCGTGGTACATATATCGGCGATACCCGTGAGGGATATGCTTACGAAGGTAACCGGACAAATTTCAACTATCTGGCGGAATATACTTTGAATTACAACAAGACTATCCGTAAAAAACATCGTATCAATTCTGTATTGGGTTATACGTGGCAATGGTGGGACAGCCGTTCCATGGGGCAGGCTGCTTCAGGTTTTCCGGACGATAGTCGTGGATACGATGATTTTGAATCTGCCTCTGTGGTAGATAAGCCGGAAAATTCCTATCAGGAGTGGGCTATGGCTTCTTTCTTGGGCCGTGTCAATTATTCATTCGACAACCGATACCTTTTTACCGTAACTGCACGTTATGACGGCTCTACCCGTCTGGCTGCTGGTAATAAATGGTCTTTGTTCCCTTCATTGGCGGTAGGATGGAATATTCACAAAGAGAAGTTCATGAAACCCTATCGTAATTTGTCTGAGCTTAAACTGAGATTGTCTTACGGTGAATCTGGACGTCAGTCTATCGGGGTCGGTTCTTCAAAATCTTTGTACAGTACGGCAGGACGTGTGGTTATCAATGAAGAAATTCTTTCTGCCTATACACCGAAATCTATGGCCAATGACAATTTGAAATGGGAACGTACCTCACAATATAACTTGGGAGTAGACGTAGGTTTGTGTGCCAACCGTTACAAACTGGGTGTGGAAACTTATTATAAACTGACCCGGGATTTGCTGATTAATTTGCCGTTGCCTCTTTCTACGGGATACGAGAGCTATGCTACTAATGCCGGAAAGGTATTGAATACTGGTTTGGAAATAGAAGCTTCAGCACGAATTTTTGAAGGACGAAAATTTTCATGGACCACTTCTGGTAATATATCATTCAATCGTAATGAACTGAAAGAACTGGATGGACAGCTTGAGTCTATATTAGGCTCTACTTTTGGAGCTGTAGATGGTTCTGTGTTGCATATCTCTCGTCCAGGATTGCCAATCGGGTCTTTTTACGGATATAAGTTTGCCGGAATTTATCAGACACAGGAAGAAATCAACCAATCTCCGGTAGAATCCCAGCAGGTAAAGCCCGGCGATCCGAAATTTGAAGATGTAAATAAGGATGGAAAGATTACGGCAGACGACCGTACGATAATTGGTAATCCTTATCCGGACTATATTTTCGGGTGGAGCAATGAGTTGTCCTGGAAAGGATTTACATTGACTACCCTTATCCAGGGAAGCATCGGTCAGGATTTGGTTAATACAACCCGTCATTACCTCGACGGATTATCTTACGGAAAGAGCACGAACGTGAGTAAGGTGGCCTATGACAATCGCTGGACGGGACCAGGCACTAGCAATTACTATCCGGCTTTAAGCTCCACTCACGATCCGTTTTTCGGACGTTTTAGTGATTTTATCGTGGAGGACGCTTCTTATGTACGTTTGAAGAGTGTGACATTGTCATACGATGTCCCCGTGAAGAAAATCAAATTTATCAGAAATTGCCGTGTGTTCTTCAGTGGCACCAATTTGCTTACGTTTACCAACTACAGCGGTTTTGATCCGGAAGTAAACTCTGCAGGTTCCAATTCGCTCACACCGGGGGTTGATGGAGGTTCTATTCCTCAGTGTCGTTCATTCTCTTTTGGAATAAACTTAGGCTTCTGATTCTATTATAAAAAAAGCAACTTATGAACAATCTATTTTTTAAAACCAGATATTTTGCTTTGGCAGGAGTGATGCAACTGACATTGTTTGGTTGCAGCCTTGAAGAAAAGCTTCATGGTATCACCACTACCGAAAACTATATCCAAAGCGAAACGGAATTGAATTTTGTGATGAATGGGGTATATTCCGTTTATTCAGAGTTTGATTTGTATAAATCCAGTGGGCTGGGTATTATTCTGTACAGCGGTGACGACTTGTGTGCTCATAGTGGAGCTACTACTTCTTCGGGTAATCCCGGATGGTATACCATGCGCAATTATGATGCTACCAGCGATTATATCAAGAAAATCTGGCGATGCTATTTTAAAGCAATAGATAATGCCAATTCTGCTATGAATGCAATTTCCAAGGCAAAACTTCCCGAAGAGTTGAAAGATCGTGCGATTGGTGAATTATATTTCATGCGTGGTTTTAGCTATTTTAATCTCGTACGTGCTTTTGGAGGAGTTCCTATCCGTACTGAGCATACGACGGGTGATTCTGATTTCTATGCCCGAAGAGCTTCGGTCGACCAGGTTTACGAGCAGATATTCCGTGACCTTACATACGCGTCTGAGCATTGTGTACCGTTGAGTGAGATGCCTTCCACTGAATTAGGTCGCGCTACCCGTGGGGCAGCTCAGGGCATGTTGGCTTTAGCGTATCTTACTTATGGAAACTATTGTGATTTGTATAAATCCGGATTTAATTCTGTAGTGTATTACACGCAGGCCCTAAAATATGCCAATCTGGTCATTGCTTCCGATGAATATGAGTTGATGGAGGACTATGGAGCCTTGTTTGATGTAGACAATGAAAAGGCTGCTTACCAACGCGAGGTGATTTTCGGCATTCAGTTTGCACGTGATAATGTGGTAGCTAATGCTGCTTCTATCGGTTCTGAACTGGCCAATTATTTTCAGCCGACAGAACGTCCCGGCATTTGCGGTAACATTGACGGGCGAGGCAGTCAGAAACTGCTTGTGCAACCTTGGTTTGTAAAGCAATATTATGAAGAGGGGAGCGACTTTAAGCAGGGAGAAGAAGTGGATTACCGTTTTCAGGTTTCTTTCCTGACCGATTGGATAGGAAGTGCGAAAGATAATGTCAATACACCTGAGTATGAGCCTGACATTCCTGTGCATTATGTAACGTATCCAGTTGTGGCTCCACGTACGGATTCTGATGCGCCTAATCGTAAGACGATGCCGTATGTCGATAAGTATAAAGACCCGAAAGGTGTGGATGCCCGCAATCATGAAAACGATTTGTTTATTATGCGTTATGCCGAAATCTTTCTTATTAAGGCAGAAGCGGAAAATGAGCTCAACGGTCCAACATCGGTAGCATACGAGGCCTTTAATAAGGTGCGTGAACGTGCTCGTAAGGCTGACGGACAATCGCGGTCGGTTCCTAAGGACCTTCAGCCGGGGTTAAGTCAGGACGAATTCCGTATGGCAGTCTTTAACGAGCGCGGGTTAGAACTTTTTGCTGAAGGACATCGCTTTTTCGATGCGCTGCGTGTACGTAGCAAGGACGATCCGTCCATGTGTATGTTAAAGTACCGTTTTAAAGTTTTCTATCCGAATCTTACACCGGAAGAACGTACGGCACCTAAAGCAGATTCAAAAACAGGAGAATGGGGAGGAGGTATTGTTGCTCCGATGGAAGGCAACATGTTTACCTGGACGGATGATGACCGTTATCTTTTGTTCCCGGTTCCTTCTGATGAGTTGGTGAAGAATCCCAATTTTGGTGCTCAGAATCCGGGTTGGTAATAATAACCTTAAAAAAGAAACAGAAATGAAGAATCTTATTTATATGGCCTTGTGTGCAATGGCATTTTTCTCTTGTGAGAAAGAACCGGTCACCACACAGTTTACGCAGGTAGATGGCTTTTTTGAATATGAATATCCTAGTACGGTAGTGGCGGAAGATGGTTCGGCTTCTACATTGGAAGGCAAGCGCAGAGTGGTTATTAATCGTGCTACAGCGCGTGTGAGCGAGTCTCCAAACCGTCCGGACATTTCACGACGGGTGGATTTGTATCTTTATCCGGACAATGAATCAGGTTTTGAGTCGGACGCACAGCAATATATTCATGCTTGTTTGGTTGACAGTCTGATACAGTTGGACGGACCGGCCAACGCTCATTATAAGGTGAAAAACCTGGATGAACTTCAGTCAAATCCTAAATCATCTGTTTGTCTGGAACTGGATGGAACTTTGGCGTCTGGAGACAGTGGGGAGGAAGCAGGTGGAGCTTTTCAGATAGAGAAGACGCTGGATACGGAACTGAAGGTGTTGGCCATTTATCCTGGAACTTATCAGGTGATTGGCAACGGGAATGTGGGAGAGTATAAATACCAGTTCTGCTATACTGGTCCCATTGAAGTATTGAAAGATTAATTCTTATAAATCAGTTATCCATGAAAAAAACGACAACATATCTTTTAGGAGCTGCAGCACTTTTGGCGGTGGCAGCTGGTGCTTATCTGGTATCAGTTCCGTCCTCCGAAACTAATGACCTCGCTTGTGCAGACGTAAGGCAGACCGACCGTGCCGCATGGTGGCGTGAAGCCCGGTTCGGAATGTTTATTCACTGGGGACTGTATTCCGTTGCGGCAGGTGAGTGGAACGGACAGGAGGTAGACGGTATTGGTGAGTGGATACAGAATTTTGCCCGTATTCCCAACACGGAGTATGAGAAACTTGTGAACGGGTTTACACTGGCAAAGTACCAGCCTGAAGAGTGGGTGAGAATGGCCAAGGAAGCCGGAGTGGGATACATTGTATTTACGGCAAAGCACCATGATGGTTTTTGTCTGTATCCGAGCGACTACACAGATTTTGATATTTCACGTACTACTTACAAAGGCGATCCGCTGAAAGAACTGATAGCCGCCTGTCGTAAATATGGTCTGAAGGTAGGTATTTATTATTCTCATCGTCAGGATTGGCGTGAAGAGGCTGCGGCTTACATGAAAAATGAGTATGACGGGCATTATGGAAAACCCAAAAGTGAGGTGAAGCCTGATTTGGATAAATATATCCAGGAAAAGGCACTTCCCCAGGTAAGGGAATTGTTGACCCGTTATGGAAAAATCGATTTGTTGTGGTATGACACTCCGTTTGACCTGTCTTACCAGCAGAGTAAAGTGTTCGTGGATGTGGTTAGGGAATTACAGCCCGATTGCGTTATCAATGGTCGTGTGGGTTTTGATTTAGGAGATTACGGACAGCTGGGTGACAATGAATTGCCCTGTACCACAGCTACTAAGGATTTGGAAATGATTGCTACACTGAATCATACCTGGGGATATAAAAAGAATGACCATAATTGGAAAGCTCCTAAAGATATTCTCTGTTCGCTGATTGAATGTGTGAGCCGGAATGTCAACTATATGCTGAACATCGGACCACGTGAGGATGGTACGGTGCCACAGCCTACGGTAGATATAATGAATTACATGGCCAAGTGGATGAAAGTAAATTCAGAAGCAATCTATGGCACGAAAGGAAATCCGTTTAATGATAATTTCCCATGGGGATATGTAGCTTCCAAAGAAGATTGTCTTTATCTATTCCTTACCCGGAAGCCACATAACGGTTCTATTCAGCTGAAGGCCCTTCATTCTAAGGTTGAAGATGCCGTGGTATTGGGAACCAATCAGGGGGTAAAAGTTGAAAACAAAGGTTATTGCGTACTGACTTTACCCGAGGGGCTGGATTATGACCAGATTCCGGTGATAAAGTTGCGTTGTCAAACTCCTTTTCGTATTTCTTCGGAAAACTTAGAGACTGAAGGCCGTATCAGTGTACCTGCAGCGGGAGGAAAGATTGTGCTAGGAGAAAAAGACGGTTTACGGTTCTCCATTGGAGGAGTGACGGAAAATTTCAATCCGTCTTCAGGTAAGCTGGTCATGCATTGCATGGTTGAACAACCAGGCACTTTCCAGGTAAAGCTCTACACGAACCGGCATTGGCGTCGCACTTTTGCCGAAGGTAGCAAAGTTACCTTACGGGTGGGGGATACTACATTCCACCGGGTGACTTTGCATAAGGACAGAGAACTGGTAAATGTACGCCAACACTCTTATCCGGAAGTGTGCAGTGAAATTGGAAAAGTCACTTTCACCCGACCGGGAAGGCAGACCATAGAGCTGTCGGTTGATACCATCGGAACATATCATCGGTTGGGATTGTTTGGAGAAGATATTCGCGAAAGCGACAATAACATACGCGTGATGCGTATTGAACTCGAAAGGGAGTAGAGTTATTAGGGTTAAGTATATTTAGGTTATAGATTTAAAGTTTTTTCATTCAAGGGTAATCAGATTGTTTTTCAGGATTTTAAAGGTTAAAAAATAAACACACATAATGATGAAAAAACTGATTCTATTATTTTGCTCGGTGCTCTTTGCCGGATGGTTTTCTTCCTGTGCTAAAGATGAAGGTACGGACGGGGCGCCCGTGTCGGATGTCACGGTAAAGCTGGACATGACGAATGCGCCAGATGATGCCGTGAGCGACTTTACCGTGTTTGTCTTTAATGAAGACAGTCTTTTGGTGGAGAAGAGAGACTATACGGAGGTAAATGCGGATGCATTGCAGACCGATGTATGGACACTGGAAGAAGGTATCTATAAGTTTCTGGTATGTACCAATGTAGCAGGTCGTTTTGCTCTGGAAGCAGAGGCGGAAAGTGCCAATATGGAGAATTTACTGATTTCTACGCTTTCGGAGAATGTTTTTGATGTTCATTCTCATATCGGTTTTGCCGAGGTAGAGGCCAAAATGGGTGTACCGGTGGAGCAGTACATACAGATGAACCGTTTGCTGGTTGATTTCCAGGTAAGTGTGAAAGGACTGGAAGAGGGAGCTACCGTGGAAGCTACGCTACTTAATATGTACACAGGTTTGTATCTCGGTACGTTGAAATACGCTGCTGAGGTTAAGGAAATTTATGTAGGTAAGGCTACGGACGAGGCTCTGAATGGTACCGTCACTTTCCCTCGTAAGGTTTGTATGCCCACTGCTGGCGTAGCGAAATTCCGCCTGGATATTTATGAAGGCGAAGCCTTGAAGTCTTCTCATGAACTTCCAGTAGTAGCTTTCAAAAATGGGGGTATCTATGATGTAGAGGCCGACTTTTCCAAGTCTGTGCCCTATGTGACTATCAACGGGATTGGAATAAACGAATGGGCAGACGGGGACGATATGAACCTGGGAGCCGGACAAATGTGATTCATTCATTAAACGATTAAAATTATGAAGCTATCCAGATTATTATTATATGCGGCTGTAGGACTATGTGTGTCTTGTCAGAAAAACGGTAAGGAAGTTGATACCCCTGCATTATCTGTTTCTACCCGGGTAAGCGGGCAGCAGGGTGCGAACAACTTCTCTGCGTGGCTTGAAGGTGATAAAATGGCCATTGACTTTATAACAGGAGAGCAAGTTTCACGCTTTTATTTTACTCAACTGGCAGGGGGACGTTGGCTTTCCGACCGTACGGTAACTTCTGCCGACGGATTAAACGAAAGCACTCAGGTAAAGGCTTATTTCCCATGGGGAGATGCTGCTTCTGTCAGTCAGTTTACGTTGCCTGCCAATAATGGGGTTGTAAATCAGTCGGATTATTCAGTGCTCCATGGCTGTGACTGGATGATTTCCGATCCGTCATTGAGCCAGTTCCATAATGAGACAAAGTCGGCCGATATTGTGTTTAATCATCAACTTTCCTGTTTGAGAGTTTTCTATGTCTATTCAGAAGCCATGGCCGGACAGCCGGTACCTTCTGATGTGCGTATTTTGCATCAGCCGCTTACGTACGACGTGTCAGGGACTGTGCCTCAGTCTAGTGGGGAAGGTACCGTAATTCCTACTGTAACCGAGGGGCAGATGGAAGCGATTCTGATTCCTCATTCTTTGGTAAAGGGTGCTCAGCTGATGTCGTTCAATGTGGGCGATAAGTCTTATCAGGTAGTTCTTCCTGATGATTTCGCTTTTCTTCCGGGGAAAGCCCATACCTTGTATTTGGCGGTAGGCCAGTATGAAGTCGGCATTATTCCTGCCGGACTGGTTGACTGGGATGAAGATGATTTGGGCAGTGCTGATTTCTTTGAATATCTTCAGAATTTGCTGTTTCAACTCCAATGGGATGAAACGGAAATGGGTAATGGATTTATCAGTTCCTATGTGGATGCAGTATCTATAGAAATTTCTGATTGGACGGATGCTTGCATAGGAGAAGGAAGCATCGTGAACTCCTCGGGTGAAGAACAAATTTAATTTATGAGTAATTAATACCTTAATATAAAGATTATATGAAACATCTAACGAAAACACTTTTGGCGGCTTTGTTTGTGTCGTCAATGACGGGTTGCGGTGAACAGGAGGAGCCCAACTACTCTCAGTCGGGAGAAATGAAATTGAATGTGGAGGCAGCATTAAGTGATATGGCGGGCTCGAGAGCTCCGCAAGCGGATGGCGTTTATTTTAATATTGCAGTAGAGAGTCCACTTGACTTTAATTTGTCTCTTGGTGAGCAGACGAAGGGTATGAAGTTGGGAGAAAATGGTAAGGTGACATATGCAGAAGGAGTAGAGCCTTTCTCGGTAGAACTGATTGAATACCCTGTACGTGCAGAAGGTGATGCGCTAAACGCTGTACCATTGTCATTGGTACGTGGAGAAAAAAGTTATCATTTTTCTTCTCCTATAGCTTTGAATGCAACGGTACTAACACCGTCAAAGGCAGAAGGAGAAGCGCAGGCCACATTAAACCTGCCGTTTAAAGTGGCTTCTACTGGATTACGTATTGATTTTACGCTTTATAACATTGTGCCAACAGCAGTTACTCCTTGTGTAGGAGGATACACTCAAGCTATTCCTCTTGCATCAGAAGGTACTAACGGTGGTTTATTCCAGAAGACTGGAGGCGATGATGTAAAAACTACTTATACCATTATAATTCCGTTTACAGAACATAACGGAGAGGTAAAGGCTGGTAAAGAAGTTGCTAAACTTGCTGCTGAAGAAGGCGAATATGTGATTAAACTTCCCGCTGATAAGGGTATTGATTTTGCATCGAATAGTCTTTACCGTATGTCAGTGGTAGAAAGCTTGAGCCTTGATTTAGAGACAATTTCCTGTACAGTGGAAGACTGGAATGAAACTCAGGTAAGTGCAACTGTTGCAGGAAAGGATTTTGAAGTAAAAGAGGGAACCTACTATATTTATTCAGCAAAAGGTCTGGAAGAATGGAGAAAGAAAGCTGCTGAATCAGGTACTACCGATGCTAAATTGATGAACGATATTACATTGAACGGAAACTGGGGTAGAGTTGGAAAAACGAACGCCGGAGATACAAAGAACAAAGATTATACAGGAACTTTTGAGGGAAACAATCATCAAATAAATGGCTTGAATATTGAGACAGGAGATGGTTATATTGGTTTTATTGCCAGTCTGGGGGCTAACGGAAAAGTACAGAATCTTTCAATTAAGGTAAAATCAATTTCTTCGACTTCCAATGGTCAGGTGATGGGAGGCATAGTAGGTAATGTAGCTACAGGTGCCTCTATTGAAAATTGTACGCTTGTATTGGAAAATGGAAGTCGTATTATAAGTGAAGATAAGGTTGCAGGAAATCAATATGGATTTTATGCTGGTGGTATTGCCGGAAAAAGTCTGGGTACGATAAAAAATTGTACGGTTCTTGCAACTGGAGATGCTTTTATTCAGGCTAAGAATAGCGTGGGAGGTATTTCAGGCTATTTGGAAGGGGGGACAATGGAGAACTGTCATGTTTCAGGAGTGTCGTTGGTAGCCTATGTATTGATTGGTACTCCTCAAGGTGATGCCGCTGGTATTGTAGGGGAATTAAAAGATAATGCCCAAGTAATAGCGTGCTCTTCTGCGGACTATAAAATAGCATGTGGTAATCGTGCAGGAGGTATCGCCGGAAGATTGAATGGTGAAAGCATTGCAATTATGGGTTGTTATTCTGTAAATGGACAGATAGATCAAACTTATGAAGAACAACTCCTGATACAAAAGGCAGGAGGTATTGTAGGAGAGACGAATGCAAAAACTACAAATAAAATAACAGCATGTTATTCAGCTAATCTGACTATGGCTACAAAGGATGGCAAGAAGATAGGTGGCATTATCGGTAATAATACGGCAACTGTTTCTACATGTTATACTACTGCAACTCAGCCTGGCAGTGGAATAACGGTACCAGCCATTACTTATGCTACTGAAGGAAATGCAATGAATGCTGCTCTTTCTGATGCCAAAGTCAACTGGGAATATATCGATTCAGACGATAACCCATTCCCTCTGACTATTCAACAGTCCACACAAGAATAAAAATCTTTAATCATAGAAACAAAGCAATATGAAAATATCAGCAAAAAATATAGCAGCCTTGTGTGCCGTTATGGTGATGGCTGCCGGTTGTTCCAATGAGGAATTAAACCAACTCTCTGAGCAAAATAATGTGTCACTGGATTTGACAGCCACAGTAGGAAGCTTGCAATCGCGTGCAGCACAGACTGTGACATTCGGAGATTTGTCGAATAGTGTTTCTTTCAATCTGTCGCTTTCTGCGGATGGAGCAAACCCTAAAAGCATGTTATTAACAAATGGAGGAAAAGTCACATATCAGAATACGGAAAAATTTGAGGTAAATCCGGCAAAAGCATATACTCCTACAGCATCCATTGAAAATGTACCGATGAAAATGACGCGTGAAGGAGTTGATTTTGCACTAAAATTGAATCTGAAGTCGGCTGAAGGCAAAACCATCCAGCCTGAGGTGATTCGTGATACGGAAGAGAAACTGGTGGCAAAAGCTATATTGCCGTTAGAGGTAGCAACTAATGGTTTGTGTATAGAGTTTACCAGTACTCAGGAGCCGGTCTCCATTACCACCAAGGTAAACAGAACGGAAGAAACCATTGCTCTTTCTACGGAACAGTTGCCTACTAACTTTAAAAAAGCAGGTGAGAATAAGTATATTTATGTAACTACATTAACTCAGGAAGTGTCTGCCGGCGAAATTGCGTATGTGACGATTGCTAATGACAATGGGTATGCGATTACTACTACCGGAGATATTCCAGCAGATGGAGCATCTCTTTATGTTGTATCGGCAGCGCATCCGGAAGTAGCTTCGACTTTACGTGCTATGTCCCGGTCGGCAAAAGGAGTTCTTCCTGTTTCCATCCCTTGGTAATTCAGTATTTAGGTTCAGTTTAATATAAAGTAAAGAGTACTTTTGCAGGAGTGAGTCTTGCAGGGTACTCTTTCTGTTGTTGCATAATTAGGGCTTTGTCTGTATCTTTGTGTGGTAAGTACAATTTGTTCAATACTTTTAATAAGTCTTTGTATGCGAGAGTGTTTTGTTTTTCGTTTTTCCTTTTATAGGGCAGTTCTCATGCGAATCTGTCTGTGTGGAATTATCCTGCTTGGCATTGTTCAGGCTCATGCTTACAATTACCAGGTGAGAAATTATTCTGTGAAAGACGGACTGACGCAGAACACGGTGCTTTCATTGACGATGGATAACCGGAATCTGCTATGGGTAGGCACCCGGTTAGGATTGAATTACTTCAACGGGAAGGAATTCCGGCAAGTGGTTTCCGATGCCTGGCCAGAGTTCAATCGGGCGGTGATTTCCAATGTGTATGCCGATGAGGCGGGACAGATTTGGTGTTATACTTCCAGCCATGTATACAGATACCATTTCCTGACAGATTCTCTTCAGCGCATGGATGGAACATATTCTTCTTTGTGGGTGGAGGGAAATGATGTATATGCAACCGCAGACAATGAGTTGCACAAATACGACAAGAAGTCCGGACATTTTGTAACCGTAGCCCAATTTAAGGGGTGGGGTAAACTGCGTGCAGCCGATAAGGACAAGCTCTATTTGGTGACCAATCGTTCGCTGCTGAGGTATGACAGACGTACGGGAACTTGTGATTACGTGGCCTATCCCGACGGAGAATACCGGAAAGAGAATATTAATCTGCTTTCACAAGAGGGGAGGTTGTGGGTGACGAACTATAAAGGCAAATGCTATGTGGTGCCGGAAGATTTTACGCGTATGATACGCTGGGAAGATGCTGAACTCGATGCCTGGATTGGTAATCAGGTGTCGCACATGGCGGCAGGCGGGGGACTGATTTATTTCACTACCGTTTATCGGGGAGTGGCAGTGTATGAGGTGGCGGCTAAGAAAATAGTGGCCCGTCTGCACAATGCGGTCGGTTATCCGTCTACCATCAGTCACAATAATATTCAGTCAATCTATCTGGACCAGATGAACGGATTGTGGATAGGTTCTTTTGCAGGAGGACTGGATTTCGTGAATATACGTGATGGTGGGGTATCGGTTTATAAGCAGATTCTGCACATGCCCAATGCGGTAGGTTCTGCCGGTTGTTTTGTGGATATGGGCAAGGCGGTCTATGCCGGGACCGAAGGTGGACTGGTGAGAATTGACAAGCAGACGGGAGAGGCTGTGTATGAACCGCTTCACATTCCGGCTTTTGAAGTGGGAGGCGTAAAGTGTATAGCTCGTTTTAGTGACCATGAACTGATGCTGGCACCTTATATGCGGGGTATCTATTTGTATGATGTTGAAACGAAGAGGGTGATGCAGACCATTGACCCTAATGGTTTTGTCGATATAAAGCATTTGTTTAGAGACAGTGAAGGCATTGTTTGGGTAGCCACTTTGTCGGGGGTAGGACGAATCGACTTTCAGCGTAAATGTGTAGTCAGGGAAACGGGTTTGCCTGATAACCTGATGGCAAGCTGCCTGGCAGAGTCTCCTGAAGGAAATGTGTGTGTAGGAACAAGAAGACATGGAATGGGTGTCTGGAATCGGAAAACGGGTAAATGGAGTTGGGTGAATACGAGGTCGGCCGACTGGATACCTTCGGATAATGTGACCGCTATTTTGTGGGATAAGACAGGTCGGCTTTGGTTAGGTACCTATGGATATGGTGTGGTGTGTCACGATTCAGTCAAAGGAGAGTTGGACCGTTATGAGAAAAAAAACGGACTGTCTCATGATTTTGTAGTGGGGCTGGGCGAAGATAACAATGGGTCTGTATGGTGCCTGACACTAGATGGGGTTTCCCGCATTTCCCGTCGGAAGTTGATAAAAAACTATGACCAGAGGAGTGGATGGGATTACGTGGAACCCAGTTTGGGAGGACTGCTCATTACCTTGGAAGGAGAAGGATGGATAGGAGCCAATAACGGTATTTATACCTTCTCGGCCAGTGGCATGCGAAACAACCTGTTTGTGCCTTCATTGGAGTTCTGTCGTGTGACCTTGAACGGTCAGTCTGAAGAACAGGAGGCCGTGAACCGGCGGATAAGGGATAAGCAGCAGAAAGCTTTCCGCCTGCGCATTGATTATGACAGTTTTCCGGTAGATATTGAGTTTAATGCCATTAACTATACAAATTCGCAGAATAATCTGTATAAATACCGAATCAAGGAAATCAGTACGGAATGGATTGACTTGCAGCATAAGAGCAGTCTTAATATAGCCGGACTGGAGCCGGGAGACTATACGCTGGAAGTACTGGCTTCTAATAACGATGGAATATGGAATGAAGAACCGCTGGTGATGGCTATTGACGTGGCTCCTCCTTTCTGGCGTACCTGGTGGGCCTATGCTTTTTACTATCTTCTGCTGGTATTGGCTTTGATTAGTTATGTGCGTCGTGTGCGAAAGAAACAGCAGTGTGAACATGAGGTGATGTTGGAAAGGGCTATCCAGAAAAATCAGGAAAAACTGAATGAGGAGAAACTACAGTTCTACACAAATTTTTCACACGAGATGCGTACACCGTTGACCTTGATTCTAGGACCGATAGAGGAATTAAGTGCGAAGGCTGTCGATAAACGGCAGGCACGTATCCTGTCGATGGCGAAAGAAAACTGTAAGCGCTTGATGTATCTTGTCAATCAGTTGCTTGACTTCCGTAAGATGGAAGACGGAAGCCTGACCCTGCATTACAGCAAGCGTTGTCCGGCGGTGATTGTGGAAAAGGTGTGTGATTCGTTTAAGTCGGTGGCAGAACGAAAAGGGGTGCAGATTTGTTTTCACCATGCATCCGATTTCATGGCAACTTATGATTCATTTCTGGTGGAGACGGTAGTTTATAATCTGTTGTCGAATGCGTTCAAGTTTACTCCGTCGGGCGGAACAATTGAAGTGCGTCTGGAGCAGATTGCTTATAGTGCCGTACCGGAACACCTGCGTGGTAAACTGTCCGACCAGCATTTGCCCGATGATCAGTTGTGTGCATTGACGGTGAAAGATTCAGGGCGGGGAATCCCTGAAGAAGAATTGGAGCGTATTTTTAATCGTTTCTATCAGCTGGATGAGAGTGGGGAGGTGGTCAGAGGAAGTGGACTTGGGCTAAATTTCTGTCGGGAAATAGCCTGGCTGCACCAAGGTACGATTTTCGTGGAAAGTCACCCGGGAGAAGGAGCCACGTTTGTCTTCGTCATTCCGTGTGAAGTGGAAAAAGGTGCTGTGTCGGTGGCCGATGAGCAACCGGAAGCTGATAGTATGGAAAAAGAAGTGGTTCATCCGGTAGAGGACGTTTCTGAAGTTGGAGAGGAAAAAGAGGCTTCTGCCATTCGTGTGCTGGTGGTAGAAGACAATGAAGACATTGCGTATTTTGTGGCTTCCGGTCTGTCGGACGAATATCGTGTGGACTGTGCTTCAGATGGAGTAGAAGCCATAGAGAAGCTGAAACAGGAGACGTATCAGGTGGTAATAACAGATGTGATGATGCCTCGTATGAACGGTATCGAATTGTGCCGGCATATCAAGGGTAATCTGGAAACGAGCCATATTCCTGTGATTATTCTTACTGCCCGTAATGCCGAGGAGCATAAGTTGGAAGGATATACTTCGCATGCGGATGATTATATCTGTAAGCCTTTCAGTCTTTCGTTATTGAAGGCATCTATTCGTAATGTGCTCTGGAAAGCTGCCCGTTACGGAGATTGGTCATCGAAAGAAATGGCTGCAACCGATATAACGACTACACAGAGTCTTGATGAGAAATTTATGACTCGCTTCTATCAGTTTATAGATGAGAATATTTCAAATCCGGAGTTGAGCAACGAACTGATAAGCAAGAGTCTGGGAATTGGCCGCACGCAGCTGAATACGAAAATCAAGGCACTGGCTATGAGTACACCGGCCAAGTTGATTTACAAAAGAAGATTGTTTCGTGCTAAACAGATGATGGACCGAGGAGCAGACTTCGTTTCGGATATAGCTTATGACTGCGGTTTTTCGGATCCGATTTATTTTTCCCGTTGCTTTAAGAAAGAATATGGAATGACTCCTTCTGAGTATATAAAAAAGTGTAGTGTACTAAATAAGTTGACACAATTTATTTAGTAGCATGCGTAAAA
>ENA-UOJA01001719-UOJA01001719.1-human-gut-metagenome-genome-assembly--contig:-C19-NODE-1719-length-16965-cov-6.840509_pt1 | contig 16965 bp, 13 predicted proteins | sample MGYA00242337_ERZ723884 | MGnify/ENA metagenome assembly ERZ723884
ACTTATGTCTCGTATTTCAGAGACATTAAGTAACGTAACGTAGCGCATCGTAGCGGAAGCGTCCCGTCCAAAAATGGATGATACCTTGCTAAACCGGGACATCTCAGACATTCCTTCAGGCATGTATTCATCAGAGACTTAACAAAATAAGAAATCACAAAAAAACTTTGCATACTGCAGCAATTGTCTTAGTTTTTGATGGCAGAATAATTTGCTTTATCGGCTGCAAAATAGTTATTGTTTTAGTGACATAATAAGCAATATGTGGTTGTGGGAGATTTGGGGTATGGGAAGTTTGCGTTAAGAATATGACCGGGATGTCTGTGTAAAGTGTTTTTCGGATTTATGGAAAATGGGAGAAATATGAATGTGGACTATAAGAGTAGAATGCAAATTGTAACAAAATGTAACAATTTGGGATGAGTGAAAAAGCCATCTTATCAGTGGAAGATACTGGAAATACGTGTAAATTTCATCCGTATTCTGTTGTAGAACTATTGACAAGATGAATTTAGGTTGTTATAATGACAACTGTTATGTAATAAATTTGTAATAATTATTACATGAATAAGTGCTTGAAGAAACTTAGAATAGATTACAAAGGATTGTTTACAGTTTGGAGGCTTTTATGATTAAGACACATTGGGTCAAGACGGCCGCGGTTTGTGGAACGGCACTGACACTTGCATTAGCGTCAGGTTCAGTAAGAGTAGATACAAATGCTGCAACCATGTGTAAAGAGACAGAGATGGCAGGACTTTCTCTTTCTTTGGACAAGCATTATGCAGACGTTTATAATGAAGAGGAACAGGAAGAAAATATTGATGCAACTGAGGCGCCGGCAGCGACTGCGTCACCTGTAGCAACACAGGCAGCTGTGACACCTGCAGCGACAACAGCACCAACGGCAACGCCGGTACCGACACCACATGTTACAAAGCAGTTTGTCGATACAGCGATTTCCATTGCAGATGATTATGTGAATGTTCGTAAGAAACCGAATACAGATTCCAAGATTCTTGGAAAGCTGTATGAAGGATGCGCAGCAAAGGTACTGTCTAATAAGAATGGCTGGGCTAAGATTGAGTCCGGTAAGGTGACAGGTTACATTAAGAGTGAATATTTGGCAACAGGTATTAAAGCACAGAAGCTTGCTGCTAAGTATGGTAAATATTATGCGAAGGTAAAACCGGGAACCGTTACATTAAATGTTCGTACGAAGCCAAATACTTCTTCTACGATCATGACACAGATCCCGGAAGATGAAAATTATGAAGTTGTCAAGGTCGGTAAGGATTGGGTTAAGATCTCTATCGATGGTGAGGATGGTTTCGTAGCGAGAGAGTTTGTTTGTCTTCATGCGAACTTCAAGAAAGCAGTGTCCATTGCAGAAGAGAAGGCTGAGGCAAGAAGAAAAGCAAGAGCAGAGAAGGCAGAGCAGGAGCGTTTGGCAGCATTGGCAGCAGAGCGTGCGCGTCAGCAGTCTGCAAGCAGTTCTTCCAGTTCATCTTCAAGCTCTTCCAGCAGCTCATCTTCTAGCAATAGAAGCAGCTCATCTTCTAGCAATAGAAGCAGTTCATCTAGCAGAAAGAGCAGCAGTTCTGTAACAAGAAGAAGTTCTTCCAGCAGAAAGAGCAGTTCATCTAGCAGAAAGAGCAGCTCCTCCAGCAAGAAGAGCAGTTCATCTAAGAAATATAGTTCATATACAGGAAGCGGCAACGGTTCAGAGGTTGCAAGCTATGCACAGAACTTTGTTGGTAACCCATATGTATATGGTGGATCCAGTTTGACTAGAGGAACCGATTGTTCCGGATTTACAATGAGTGTTTATGCACAGTTTGGATATAGTCTTCCACATAGTGCAGCAGCACAGTCAGGATGTGGTTCTAAGGTAAGCCTGTCAAACGTACAGCCGGGAGATTTGATCTTCTATCGTAACGGTAGTCGTATCGGTCATGTGGCAATGTATATCGGTGGTGGACGTGTAGTACACGCCAGCAACCCAAGTGATGGTATTAAGATTTCCAATATGTACTACAGAAAGCCTTGCGGCGCTCGTAGAATTATTGGTTGATCATTAGGTATAATGACGTTGAAGAAGAGGAGTACGTTTTCGGAGTTCACAGAGAGAATGGTTCATTGGCTGAAAGACCATTTGAATAGAACGAAAGCAGAAGGTAGCTTCGGAGTCATGTCTCTGAACAGATAGTAAGAGACATCGGTTCATCTCGTTATCGATGCAAGAGGTAATGTGATTTTTACATTGCGATCAAAGGTGGTACCGCGTATAATCGCCCTTTGCACTATGTGCAGAGGGCGTTTTTTAGTTTATAGGAAACTTCTCGTTTCCTATAAAGCAATAAACGCTCCGCGAGGATGCAAGTGTTGTATGTTAAGAGAAAGGAAAAAGATTATGGCAAAAGAGTTGGAAAAAAATTACGATCCTGCGGATATTGAGCAGAGAACGTATGACAAGTGGATTGCAAAGAAGTATTTTCATGCGGAGGTAGATCGTGACAAGAAACCATTCACGATCGTTATGCCACCTCCAAATATTACAGGACAGCTTCATATGGGACATGCCCTGGATAATACACTGCAGGATATTTTGATCCGTTTCAAGAGAATGCAGGGATATGAGGCTCTTTGGGTACCGGGTACCGATCATGCTTCGATCGCTACAGAGGCAAAAGTCGTAGAAAAGCTGCGTGCCGAGGGAATCAGCAAAGAAGATATTGGAAGAGAAAAGTTTCTGGAGCATGTTTGGGATTGGAAAAAACAGTACGGTGGCCGTATTGTAGAACAGCTCAAGAAGATCGGCTCTTCCTGTGATTGGGATAGAGAACGCTTTACGATGGATGAGGGATGCTCTAAGGCAGTAAAAGAAGTGTTTGTAAAGTTATATAACAAAGACTTGATCTACCGTGGAGAGCGTATCATAAACTGGTGTCCAAAATGTCTGACTTCTATTTCTGATGCAGAGGTAGAGTATGAGGATCAGGCAGGTCATTTTTGGCATTTGCGTTATAAGACAACGGACGGAACCGGTTATATTGACTTGGCTACAACGCGTCCGGAGACATTACTTGGTGATACGGCAGTAGCAGTTAATCCGAATGATGATCGTTACAAAGATATGGTGGGTAAGACTTTGGATCTTCCAATTGTACATCGTCAGATCCCAATTATCGCAGATGATTATGTTGATATGGAATTTGGTACAGGTGTTGTAAAGATCACACCGGCACATGACCCGAACGACTTTGAGGTAGGACTTCGTCATAATCTGGAAGTGATCAATGTACTGACAGATGATGCCAAGATTGTAGAAGATTATCCGAAATATGCAGGCATGGACCGCTATGAGGCAAGAAAAGCGATCGTTGCTGACTTGGAGGCAGAAGGTGCTCTTCTGAAAGTAGAAGACCATGAGCACAATGTAGGTACCTGCTATCGTTGTCATACAACTGTAGAACCACGAGTATCAAAGCAGTGGTTTGTTGCTATGAAAGACCTGGCAAAACCGGCGATTGATGCAGTGAAGAATGGAGATACAAAGTTTGTACCAACACATTTTGAAAAGACTTATTTTCATTGGTTAGAGAATATTCGTGACTGGTGTATTTCCCGTCAGCTTTGGTGGGGACATCAGATTCCGGCATTTTACTGCGATGATTGTGGCGAAATGGTTGTTACGAAAGAAGATACCTGCAACTGTCCAAAATGCGGCAAGCCAATGAGACAGGATCCGGACACGCTGGATACTTGGTTCTCCTCCGCACTGTGGCCTTTCAGTACACTGGGATGGCCGGATAACACCGAGGAAATGGATTACTTCTACCCAACAAGCACTCTGGTAACCGGTTATGATATCATTCCATTTTGGGTTATGCGTATGATGTTCTCCGGTTTGGAGCATACCGGAAAGGTGCCGTTTGATACAGTATTGATCCACGGACTGGTAAGAGACAGTCAGGGCCGTAAGATGAGTAAATCTCTTGGCAATGGTATTGATCCTTTGGAGGTCATTGATAAGTATGGTGCAGATGCGCTTCGTTTTACTTTGGTAACCAACAATGCACCGGGTAATGATATGCGTTTCTACTGGGAGCGTGTAGAGGCAAGCCGTAACTTTGCCAATAAAGTATGGAATGCTTCTCGTTTCATCATGATGCACTTAGGCGATAATGTGATCACAGAGCCGGCAAAAGAGGATCTGGAAGTGATCGACCGTTGGATCTTGTCTGCAGCAAATCATGTGGCAGCAGATGTCACAGAGAACATGGAAAAATATGAGTTAGGTGTGGCAGTACAGAAGATTTATGACTTTGTATGGACAGAGTTCTGTGACTGGTACATCGAGCTTGTTAAGCCAAGATTATTTGCTAAGGATGAAAATCCTGCTTCTGCAAATGCAGCTTTCTGGACATTAAAGACAGTATTGATCCAGTCCTTGAAACTGCTGCACCCATATATGCCGTTTATCACAGAGGAGATCTTCTGCACATTGCAGTCAGAGGAAGAATCCATCATGATCTCCAACTGGCCGGTTTACTGCAAGGAGTGGGAAGATGAGCAGTCTGAAGCAAAGGCGGAACTCATGAAAAATCTGATCCGTGGTATCCGAAATATCCGCACGGAAATGAATGTAGCACCTTCCCGTAAGGCAGTTGTATATCTCGTAGCAGATGACGAGGCGACAGGAGCAGCCTTGGAAGAGCTGATCCCGGCATATCAGCATATGATCTCTGCATCAGAGGTTCATGTACAGGCAGACAAGACTGGTATTGAGGATAATGCAGTATCTGTTGTGATCGATAAGGCAACTGCGTATATGCCTCTTGCTGATCTGGTTGACTTTGCCAAGGAAAAAGAGCGCCTCACCAAAGAAAAGAAGAAGTTGGAGGGCGAGTTGAAGCGTGTCAATGGAATGCTTGGAAATGAGAAATTTATGAGCAAGGCACCGGAGGCAAAGGTTGCGGAAGAACGCGCAAAACTTGAAAAATACACAGCTATGATGGCGAAAGTGGAAGAGGAATTAAAAGCCTTAGAAAAGTAAGAGAAAATTCATCGTTCCCTTTCTTGTAATATAAGAATCCTTATGCTAAAATCAAAAGAGGAGGCAGTATACACATAAGTGCGTACTGCGTCCTCTTTACAAAATGATAAAATGCTCATATAGCAGCCTGTAACACGACAGGTCGTAGTAGAGTAAGGCATATCTTGTAGGGGGAAGGGGGCGTTTGACTGTGACAGATTTTCAGACAGAGAACAATCAGGAATCAATTCAGATCATGGTTGCAGAGGATCAGCTTTCCGCGAGCGTGTGGATTCAACAAGGCGAGAGTCACTACACGGCAGCATTGTTGAAAAATCGGCTCAGTGAGGCAGGCGTCACCAGTGGACTGCAGGAGGAGACAATTCAGCAGCTGGCAAACGGATTGCTGTATGATCAATGGGTTGTTGTTGCGAAGGGAACGCCTTGCGTGAATGGAGAAGATGGCTGGTATGAGTATGCCTTTCATCGGGAAACGGATCACAAACCCAAAATATTGGAAGACGGTTCGGTGGATTACAGCCAGTATGGCAATATCCCTTCCGTAAAAGAAGGAGATGTGATTGCCGTCTACCATCCGGCGACGGAGGCGAAGGATGGTATGGATGTACATGGTAATATTCTGGTCGCCCGCAAGGGAAAGAATCTTGCCAGATTATTCGGAAAAGGTTTTGCGTGTGCTGAAGATGGATGTACCTATATCGCTAATCGCAGCGGTAAGATCGTGGAAACCATGGATAAGATCTTTATCGATCAGGAGTTTGTGGTCGAGGGTGATCTAACCAATTCCACAGGCAGTATTTGTTTCCGAGGAGATATTCGCATCCGTGGAAATGTAGGATCCGGAGTATCGGTCGTTTCGGAGAAAGGATCCATCTTGGTTGATGGATTTGTGGAAGGAGCAGATCTGCAGGCAAACCGTGATATTACCTTGAAGAATGGTATGCAGGGGAATGGAAAGGGATTTATCCGGGCAAAAGGAAATGTCAGCGCGAAGTTTTTTGAGCAGTGTACGATCTGTGCGGACGGATGTGTCAATGCGAATGCGATCATGAACTGTCAGATCGAGGCAGGAGAAGATGTGGTCGTGTCCGGTAGATTTGGCAGCATCATAGGTGGTCATATCAGCGCCCAAAGGCAGATCAAGGCAACCAATATCGGAAATGTAGCTGAAGTGGAAAATCAGGTTGAAGCAGGTGTTGCGGAAAATCTTGTGACGAAGATGAATCTGCTGACGGAGTCCAAGAAAAAAGCATTGGATGAATGGGAGCGGATCGCGCAGGGGATTGAACGCATAGATACTCTGATGGAGCAGACGAAAAATGCTGTTTTGATGGAGAAGAAGCGTGTCTTAATGCGTGGTAAAATAGAAAAAGATACAGAAATTAGTGAACTAGAGAAAAAGATACAGGCGACTGTCCTGGCAATGGAAAAGGCAAATGTGGCGAAGGTGACGGTTGACCGTTATGTGCATCCGGGAACCTGCATTTCCGTCAATGGAATGAAAACACAGGTACAAGAGCTGGAGCAGCATGTAGAATATGCCCGCAGAGGCAATGGGATCATCGTATATCATATCGATGAAGCATAGTGGGGCGTCAATGCCGGGATGACGAAAGAATCAAGAAAACATCGTAAGACATAGGCATGAGAGCAGTTTTCATGCGATGTCGAAGTTTGCGTAGAAATAGCATTGCAGTAGAGCAGGAGGTAGAGTATGATTGATTTTGAGGCAGAATTAGCAAAGTTTCAGCCGAGTCTCGATGTGGAGCAGGCAGAAGATGCAATTTATGGAAATAATACAACGGATGTTACGGATTTGCTGCAGACGATCCTAAAAGGTAAGATGGAAGGTAACAAAGCTCCAGAGGAGTGGGTGGAAGAACGATGAATTGTCCAAGATGTAATGTGGCGGTAGCCTTTACGAAAAATCGATGTGATAATTGCGGACAGGAGCTTCGAAGTTATCGCAAAACCGTAAGCCTGTCTAACAGTTTTTATAATTTGGCATTAAGCCAGGCGAAAGTTCGGGACTTATCCGGTGCGATCGTTTCCTTGAAACAGAGTCTTCAGTTCAATAAATTAAATACCAGTGCTAGAAATCTGCTGGGTTTGATCTACTATGAGGAAGGCGAGATCGTAGCTGCGCTGAGTGAATGGGTTCTTAGCAAACATTATCAGGACAAAGATAATGATGCGGAAGAGTACATTCGTGAAGTTCAGTCTAATCCGAACAAGTTGGATACGTACAATCAGACGATCAAGAAGTACAACACAGCATTGCAGGCGGCAAAGCATGGGGATGACGATATGGCGATCATCCAGCTCAAAAAGGTTGTCAATCTCAACCCGAATTTTATACGTGCAAGTCAGCTTTTGGCATTGCTTTATATGAAGACCGAGCGTCGGGATAACCGTGCGAGAGCGTATCGTTTGATGCGTGCTGCACATAAGATTGATGTGACGAATACGACAACGATCCGCTATCTGAAAGAACTCTCAGATATGAAGAATAAGTCTTCGGATCCTGTAGTGAAAGCGGTAGAAAAAGAACAGGAAAATGCGAAGAAAGCTTCAAAACTGCCAAGTGTGGAGATGGATGCGTACAAGACGATTACACCATACAAAGAAGAGCGGCCATCCGTTATGCCATTTGTTAATATTATCATTGGTGTGATCATCGGTCTGGCTGTGATGTATTTTTTGGTGATCCCGCATATGCGTGCCACGCTGGCGAGCAATGCAAACAAAAACTTCAAGCAGTACAGTGAAAATCAGGCGGCAAGTGACAGCGATCTGTCCACACTAAAAGATCAAAACAAGTCTTTAAAGTCTCAGGTTGAGGAACTGCAGAACAAGATCAAGGATCTTCAGGGCGGGGATCCTACACAGGTGTCTGGTGTTCAGGAAGTGTACGATGCGTTAATTGGCGCATACGATGACTATCAGAAAAACAAAAAGGCTGATGCTGCGGATAAATTGGTGAAGATCAATGCAGACAGACTGACTTCGGACGTTGCAAAATCTTGCTATGATAAGATCAAAAAGGCAACCTATGCGACTGCGACAAAGAAGTATTTTGAAGAGGGACGTGATGCCTATAATGGCACCGGTTCGTATTCGAAGAAAGATTATGACAAGTCCATTAAGTTGTTAGAGAAGTCATTATCTTTTGACGAAAATAACACAGATGCCATTTATTTCTTGGGCCGCTGTTATCAGCAGAAATCAGATGTCGAGAAGGCAAAGAGTTATTACAACAAGATTGTAGATAACTATCCGGATTCCAAGCGTGTCAGCGAAGCGAAGAGACGTTTGCGGGAACTTGGCGAATAAATTACCAACTGGATAAAATGATAGGTTTCCCTGTCAGAGTATACGAAGGAAAGAATACTCTGGCAGGGATTTTTTCCTTTATAGGAAACTTGTCGTTTCCTATAAAGAAAAAAACGCTCCGCGAGGATGCGATCACCGCACAGAGGAAGATTGCATACGCAACCTAGCGGTGACGCGCAAAGTGGGCAAGCCCACTTTGTTCCGTTTAAAAATAAGGGAAGGAAGGCGATTAATAATGGAACAAGTACATTATGAGCTGCAAGGACAAAGTTTGATCGTATATGTTACCAAGGAATTAGATCATCATGCGGTGATCGATCTGCGGGCGACCTCGGACAAGCTGATCCAGGCAGGAAATGTGAAACATATTATTTTTGATTTTTCAGATGTTGATTTTATGGATAGCTCAGGGATTGGATTGATCATGGGAAGGCATAAAAAGGTTATGTTTCTGGGAGGTAAGACAGCTGTGACAGGTGTTGGCAAGAATATTGACCGGATCTTTCGAATGTCCGGTTTGTATCAGATCGTAGAGAAGTATGTCACACCGCAGGAGGCGGTGGAAAATCTGTGAGAGGGCAAAAGTTGTTACGCAGCAGGAACGGAAGCGTCAGACAGGAGGATCAATTATAGTAAGGTGAATGAAAAAGAGAGGTAACAAATTGACAGGGGTAGTCAGTAATTAGAAGGTATAGAGTGCAGGACAGGAGGAAGATAAGGCATGAAACGGGAAATGACATTAACAATCGATAGCGATTCGGCAAATGAAGCATTTGCGCGGACAGTAGTGGCAGCGTATGTGACCAGGCTGGATCCAACGTTAGAAGAACTGGCAGATATTAAAACAGCAGTATCGGAGGCGGTAACCAACAGCATTATTCATGGTTATGGTGGAAGAGAGGGAGAGATTACGATCGTCTGCAGGATCTGCGGCAAACAGATAGAAGTTACTGTGCGCGATGAAGGCATTGGTATCGAAGATATTCCAAAGGCGATGGAACCTTTGTATACGACGAAACCGGAATGGGAACGGTCCGGAATGGGCTTTGCTTTTATGGAAGCATTCATGGATGAGCTGCAAGTGATCTCAAAATTGGGGGAGGGGACAACCATTATTATGAGTAAAGAAATTGGAAAGGCGCAGGCAGAGGAATGAATCGCAATATGGACACGTTAGAACTGCTGAAAAAGGCACGTAGTGGAGATCGTGTTGCGAGGAACCAATTAGTAGAACAAAATGTCGGTCTGGTTTGGAATATTGTGAAAAGATTTCATGGCAGAGGATATGAAGCGGATGATATTTTTCAAATCGGCTGCATTGGACTGATCAAAGCAATTGATCACTTTGATCTTAGTTATGATGTGAAATTTTCAACGTACGCAGTGCCAATGATCACTGGGCAGATCAAGCGTTTTTTGCGGGATGATGGCATGATCAAAGTAAGCCGCACTCTTAAGGAAAATGGCTGGAAGATCCATCAGGCAGGAGAACGGCTGCATCATGAGTTAGGACGTAGTGCAACGGTAGATGAGATCGCTGCGGCAACAGAACTTGAGCGTGAAGAAATCGTTATGGCATTGGAAGCCAATCGCGAAGTCGGAACGATAGATCGGATGCTTTATCAGGAAAGTGGCAAAGAAATGCAGTTGATCGATCAGGTCGTACAGATGCCCGGAAATCGTATTGGAAGTCTCGTGAGTGGGCAGGATATGACAGGAGTTCTTAATGACAGCGAGAAAGAACGAGTGCTTGATCATATGTTAGTAAAACAGTTATTGGAAAGCTTGGAAGAGCGGGAACGTCGATTGATCGAATATCGCTATTTTGATGATATGACGCAAAGTCAGGTTGCAGAAAAGCTACACATTAGTCAGGTACAGGTAAGCCGCTTAGAGAAAAAAATATTATTAAAACTGCGTGGAGAATCCGGACTTGCATAAAGCAAATACATATCGGTGTTGTTTTGCAAATACGTGCATAAAACGTGAGGAAGCGGGCAAGATAATAGTATTACAACGCACACTTTGCTCATTTAAGCTCACTGCATGACTGTATAATATTATTATCAGTGTAAGATGTTTCATGGGCTCAAACTTCGCACATTTGAAACTGCCGGCGGGTCACATATTGCTTATTATATCAAGGGATACTAAGTATTTTACAGCCGCAACATAGCGATTTCTGCCGGCAGAGAACTGTAGTAATCCTGTGGATAATGAAATGTTTGGAAAGTGTGCAGAAATGAGGTTGATTTGAAAGATAATACGATTTATATGAAATTAGATCAGAGTGTGCAGGTTGTGAACAAAAAGGTAACGATCGGTGATATTGCACAGATTCAATGCAGTGATTATGCAGTGACCAAGCATATCAATAAGATCGTAGCATTGCAGGTAAAAGGCGACAAAAACCAAAAGAAAGTCATTTCGTCACTTAAGCTGATCGAACTGATCCGCAGGGAAATTCGAGAAGCACAAATTGTTCTGATAGGTGAGACGGATGTTGTGGTTGAGTATCATATTCCCAAACAGGAAAATAAAGCGTTGGAATATTTAAAGTTGTTGGTGTTGACATGCATTGTCTTTTTTGGGTCGGCCTTTACGATCATGACATTTGATACGGATGTCAGTGTTGGAGATCTGTTTGATCAGATCTATCTGCTGGTCATGGGACATGAAAAAAAGGGGGCATCTGCGTTAGAGCTGTTTTATAGTATTGGAATTCCGCTTGGAATCTTAGGATTTTATAATCATTTTAGCGCTTCAAAAGTGAAAGAGGATCCGACGCCAATTCATATTGAAATGCGCAATTATGAAGAGGAGATGAATAAAGCGATCGTTGCGGATGCTTCACGGGAAGGAAGTGAGATCCGGTGACGATAGTATTAGCATTTATTGGACTGGCAGCAGGATTAGCTGTCGCCAGTGGAGTTTTTGCATTGATCACCATTCTGGGAGTAATACCACGGATGACAGACCGCTTTGGGTTAGCCTCACGGACATATCCGATGGAAACGGTGATCATGCTTGGCGGGACAGCAGGAAATCTGTTGTTAATATATGAGCCGCATATTCCGTTTGGCGTTGTATTTTTGGCGGTCATAGGATTATTTTTCGGGGTATATATCGGCTGCTTGTCCATGGCATTGGCAGAGGTGCTAAAGGTTATTCCAATACTATGTACCCGTACGAAATTGCAGCACGGCATTGCCATCATCATTACCGCAATGGCGATAGGCAAGTGCTTAGGAACACTATACCAAATGTGTTTATAAAGGGCATTTGCAAAATGATGAATACCTTGCTTCCGGGACATCTCAGACAATCCTTCGGGCATGTATTCATCAGAGACTTAACAAAATAAGAAATCACGTAAAAACTTTGCGTTCTGCGGCAATTATCTTAGTTCTCTGATGACAGAATAATTAAATATATTGGCTGCAAAATAGTTTATTTATTACCGACATAATAAGCAATATGTGGTTTTGCAATAACTTCGAGTATGGGAAGTTTTAGGTATGTATATTTTCCGGTATAATAAAGAAATATGTGGATATGTAGTTGTTGGTGGTGGTGTGGAAAATTTGATGGGAAATTTTGATTGGAAGGAGAGGAAAAGATGGAACAGAAAAAAGCTGCAAATCCTTCGATTGAGGAGGTATTGGCTGAGAAAGATGCGAATAAACAGAAAGAAATTTATAACGAATATGTTAGTAATATGACACCAAAACACAGTTGTTTTTGGAATTGCATTAAGGCTTTTCTTGTCGGTGGTTCGATTTGTCTGCTGGGAGAAATATTGATACAGTGGTATCAGTCTATGGGGAATGACAGAGAACTGGCAGGTTTATATGGAACACTTTCTTTGATACTGATCAGCATACTGCTTACCGGCTTTAATGTGTATCAAAAGCTTGGACAGTTTGGCGGTGCAGGAAGTATTGTTCCGATCACCGGATTTGCAAATTCTGTAGCATCGCCGGCTTTGGAGTTTGGCGTGGAAGGTGAAGTGTTTGGCAAAGGCTGCCAGATATTTAAGATTGCGGGACCGGTTATTTTGTATGGAATATTTTCAAGCTGGGTACTTGGCGTGATCTATTGGCTGTGGAAGATGATGTAACTATAATTAGCAAAATGTGTTATAATGAATAACGAACCGCTCCCTTGTGTCCCGGGACACCGGACACAAGGTTTGTTATATCAATAAATGTGTGCAGAAAAGAGGTTTATTATGAACGAGAATGTGAGAAAAAGAAATGCCGTATTGGCGCAGACTGTGATCAAAGGTCTCGAGTCAAGAAACATGACAGGGTATTATGCAAAAAACAAGGAAGAGGCATTAAAACAGGCATTAGAAATTATTGGTGAGGGCAGTACCGTAGCTATGGGTGGTTGTCAGAGCGCCAATGAGATCGGTCTTATCCAAGCATTAAATGAAGGAAATTATCACTACATAGATCGTGCTAAGATGGAACCGCGCGAAAGTCTTCTGGCGGCATACGATGCAGATGTATTTTTGTCCAGCGCAAATGCGATGACAAATGATGGAATTATTGTAAATATAGACGGTAACTCGAATCGAGTTTCCTGCATTGCACAGGGACCTCACAAGGTAATATTTATTGTGGGAATGAATAAGGTATGTTCTGATCTTGATGAGGCGATGAAACGTGCCAGAAATGTTGCAGCTCCATCCAATGCGCAGCGATTTGACATCAAGACTCCTTGTCGCTTGACTGGTAAATGTGCCGATTGCAAGTCTCCGGATACGATCTGCTGTCAGTTTTTGATTACCAGATATTCGCATCATGCAGATAGGATCCATGTAATTCTTGTGAATGATGTACTCGGTTATTGATCTGTCAGGTGACAATGCCGAAGTATTTCTGAAATAAATGAAAAAAATATGTGGTAATTTATATGAAAAAGAGAGTGTAGGCGTACTCTCTTTTTCATTTTATACTGAATATATCACAAATTCACGGCGTAAGGGAGCTTGTTCACTTGCGCATGTTAGACATAGGATTACCGATAAGAGGAGAGCTGATCGGTAGAAAGGAGTAATGAGAATGAGGACACGAAACATGATGACGCCGATATTGGCAGCGGCACTTGGGTTGACGATTGCTTTTGCGGCACCTGCAGCGTATGGCTGGAGCCAGACTGCGTTGGCAGCTGAGGAGGAGCAGCAGCCGATCACAGTCAGTATGTCCGCCGGAAGTGGCATTTACGCAGAGGCATTTACGTTGACATTGACCAGTGAAGGAGCTAAGACAATCTATTACACATTGGATGGCAGTGATCCAAAGACCAGCAGTACAAGAGCAGAGTACACAGACGGTATTACGATCAAGGATCGGAGTAAGGAAGCGAATTACGTATCCGCTGTAGATCCATTGTTATTTGACAATGCCAATGTAAGATGGAAGAAGAGGACAAAGTCGTATACGACAACACGGAAAGCACCGGCTGACACTGACGTTGATAAGGGAACGGTTGTCAAAGCAGTGGCGGTAGATGCGAATGGCAATTTTGGAACTGTCGAGACGAATACATATTTCGTCGGTACCGTGGCAATGCATATTAAAAACGCTCAGAAGAGTGCGCAGGCAGCTGGAATCCCGCTATCTGTGATGTCAATTTCAATGAATTACGAAGATCTTTTCGATTATGAAAAAGGAATCTATGTAAAAGGCAAGATTTTTGATGAGGCAGTGGCAAAGTATTTGCAGGAGAATCCAAAAGCCACCACAGACATGATGAACGATCAGGCGAGACGTTTGCCGGCGAATTATAATCAAAAGGGTAAGGATTGGGAGCGTAATGCTCATATTGATTATTTCGAAACGGATGGAACAACGCTTGACTGTCAGTTGCAGCAGGATTGCGGTATCCGTATTCAGGGAAATTATTCCCGTTCGGATCTGATGAAAGGATTGCGCTTGTATGCACGTGCGGATTATGGCAAGAAAAACTTTAAATATCCATTCTTTGAGAATGCCAAAGATGATAGCGGAAAGACGATCACAAAGCACAAAAAGTTAGTGCTTCGCAATGGTGGAAATTATGCGTTTGCAGGTACAAAATACAATGATGCCTATTGGCAGAGTATGTTGTCAGATCTGGATTGCGAGACGCAAGGTTCCAGAGCATGTGTTGTTTACATCGATGGTGAATATTGGGGATTGTATATTTTACAGCAGGATTTTGATGACAGCTATTTTGAAGAGACACACGGTGTAAACAAAGATTCCGTCGTTGTTTATAAAGCTTCTGATGCAGATGCAGATGAGGAATATGGTTACAAATTGGATGAAGGGACACTTCCGGATGGAGAGACGGATGTAAACTATTTCTATCGTGATCTTATGAACTTTTTTGCAGAGCATAAGAACCTAAAGAATGATGCGGATTATGAGGCGTTTTGTAAGCTGGTAGATCCGCAGTCAGTGATGGATTTTTTTGCTGCGCAGGTATGGATCAACAATAAATGGGACTGGCCGGGCAAGAATTGGTCAATGTGGCGCACAACAACCGTGGATCCTAATAATGCATACGCTGATGGAAGATTCCGTTTTTGTTTATATGACCTGGATTTTGGCGGATGTGGTGGATCAGGAGAGGCATACGCAAATACGATCCGCGATGACAATTACAATACGAACGTAGACGCCGAAGGAAATTATTACAATGATCGTGGACTGCTGGGACAGAACTTGAAAGAGGCAATGAATCCGAGCATTCAATGTTTCATTATGTTAATGTCGAATGAAAAATTCCGGAATGCATATAAGCAGGAATTATTGGATCTTTCTAAGAAAAACTTTGAATCTTCCAAAGCAACTACAGTATTGACACAGTTTAAAAATACTTACGAGCCATTGTTTGCACAGTATTATACCCGTTACAATTGGAGTAATGATACAACAAACGGATATGCAGGTTACAACAGCTTGAAATCTTTTGTGGAGCAGCGTCCAAATGGCATTGCACAGATGAACACATGGATTGATAACTTTTATAAGACCGGTAAGGATGAAGAGGTGATCGTTATACCATCGCCGTCTCCGTCTGTGACACCTTCAACCGAACCGAGTGTAAAACCGAGTGCATCACCTTCGTCGAAACCGACACCGGCACCTACGGTGAGTCCGACGAAAAAGCCTGTACCAAATCCTGGACAGACGAAAAAAACTGCCAAGACAAAGAAGATCAAAAAGCTTGGTGTTAAAGCTAAGAAAAAGACAAAAGTGATCCGTGTAAGTACAGTTGGCAAGGCACAAGTAACGATTGTTGTTTCCAAGAAGATTATTGTGAAAGGCAAGAAGAAAGTTAAGAAGATAACTAAGAAAACTTCGGCAAAAGGAGTAGTTTCATTTAAGTTATCAAAGAAATTAACGAAAGGAACGAAAATTACAGTTACTGTCCATAAAAAAGGATACAAAACGAAGAAAAAGAGTATTAAAATAAAATAGGATGAGTGCTCTATGCTATTATGTATGACAGAATAGCGTGAAATAAAAAAAGTCGCCATGGCATGTCCGTAAAATCGGACACACCATGGCGGCTTTTTGTTTGCAGTTTTGCATTAGACCTGTTATGATAGATTATAGGTAAGAAGTTGGACGGAAAATGGCAAGGAGGGAGGAACTATGAGCTACGAGGAAAAGGTTTATACAAAGCTCAAACAGCATTATCATTGCGCACAGGCGATTTTTGCCACGTATGCTTCGGATTATGGTATGGATCAGGAAACGGCATATCGCACGATGGCATGTTTTGCAGCGGGAATGTATAGGGGAAGTGTGTGTGGTTGTGTTACGGCGGCACTTGCTGTATTGGGGCTGGCCTATGGCTTTTCAGATACAAAAGATAGAGAACGGGAAATTTTTGGGACAAAGATTGCGGAGGAGTTTGTTGATCGTTTTCAGGAGCGGATGGAAGGCAAATTTAATTGTGCAGATATATTGGAAAATAATATTAAGACTGCAGAGGGGATGGCGTCGATCCGACGTGAGGGAATGATCAAGAAGAAATGTACGCAGGCTATACAGACCAGTATTGAGATTTTGGAAGATATGCTGCGGGCGTATCCGGATATGTTAGCAGGGAAACCGGCAGAACCGTCCTGTGACGAACAGGAGATAGAGAAAATAACATATTTGGTGAAACGTGCTCAAAAGATCCAGCATTTTGAATCGAATGTACGCGATCTGATCCTCCATTCCTCCAAAAGTATTGCATGTATTCAATTTGATATCAGTCGCTTTAAGATCATTAATGATATTTATGGAGAGCGGATGGGTGATCAGATATTTCAGTTTATCAAAGACAATCTTGCAGAAATATGCAATGAAACACAGTATTATCTCAATTTACGAAGCGATGTATTTGTTGTGCTGAGCGAGTTTCAACAAGAGAGCGAGTTAGATGAGTTGGTTCGTCAGATTCAGACACGTTGTAACATGTTCAAAAATATTAAATTGACATATTCCATTGGTGTATATATTGTAAATGATCGTAAGATGGATCTGCGCCAGATTGAGGATCGAGCTGCAATGGCGCGCAAAAAG
>ENA-UOJA01001721-UOJA01001721.1-human-gut-metagenome-genome-assembly--contig:-C19-NODE-1721-length-16958-cov-8.407857_pt1 | contig 16958 bp, 7 predicted proteins | sample MGYA00242337_ERZ723884 | MGnify/ENA metagenome assembly ERZ723884
GAACCATATAAACAACTGTACTACAATATTTTAATTTATAGAACTCCTCTATAGTATTCTACAGATTTGCGAATACCTGTAATATCATCATTAAATTTAATATAGACAGGTTCTAGTTTATATGATTTCTTATACATAGGCAATTATAATATAAATATGACAAATCAATAAAAAATATTTACATAGTAATTTCGATATAGTAGTTAAAATACAGAAAACATTATAAAGCCCTGATGATAGGCTGGAAGAAAGTAATGAATTTTTCAGTGTTTTCCTTAAACCAAAGGAAAAGAGATTCTTGATTGTCCTTATCAGTAAATATGCATTTGTTATAGAGATTTATTGTAGAGGACTTTTTACCATCCAAACGTCGCCAATCAAGCGGACCGAGTTTCTTTTCAGCTTCATCCTTGTAATTGAAAAGAATATCAAAGTTCTTCTTTTCCCAATCATTTTCTATATATAACTGTACAGTAATCTTTTGTTCACGATTGTTGAGTAAAAGACAAATCTTGAAATTTGTTCTGCCTATAGCTATATTCATCCAATGATCGTATGACGGTGATTGTGGCCTGAATAACTTGGATGGTTTATTAAGCATATAGTCAGTAAATGCCGTCCAAAATTCGTATCTTGCAATTTCGGATGGGGTCTTTGAATCCAAAACTTCCTTAGAAGATGCTGTACGGACCGTTTTTGACCAATCATTAGGCTTTGCTATAACGTTAAACATTGGTGCAGCAGCACTTTCACCTATTTTTATCAATCCAATTTCCACACCAAAAAAATTGAATTCACTATCAGTTATTCTATTAAGCCAGTCTATGGCTGCTCTATGTTCTTCAGTGAAACTCTCTGCTATCCATATAATTGTGACGGCATTGAGTCCTGCTGCATAAGTTAATATCTGGCCAAGGTGGTTATGGTTGGTCTTTTCAAGTTGGTTTTCTATCAGAACCAGTCTGTCAGATCCAGATTCAACACAAAGGATGTCAGCCCTGAACGGTCCAACATGTTCTTCCCTTCCTTTTACTTCCAGTTCATTCATTCCCAGAGTATCTGCCAAAAGAGCAAGATTTTCTTCTTCTGCCAGCCATGGCGTAAAGTCTGTAGCTTCATTTGACCAGCAGTCGCGCAATTCAACTTTAGAGATTTTGGATAGTTTTATAGATGTAGCCATGGAATTTGTATTTAATGACAAAGATAGTCAAACTGACTTGAACTTTAAAATATAGCCACTAATTTATAGGCTTTTTATTTTCTATTTTTGTTTGTAATAATTAAATTTGCGTCAAACGCAATCAAATGGCAGAATGGAAGAATTGAATCGTATAAAAATTGTACTTGTGGAGCGAAAAAAAACTAATAAATGGTTAGCTTCTAAATTAGGAAAGGACCCGGCAACAGTATCAAAATGGTGTACAAATACTTCCCAACCTGATATTACAACTCTAAAAAAAATAGCTTTGGCATTAGGGGTAAATATAAGAGATTTATTGATTCCAACACCTGAAAAGGAAATTGAAGAAGAATAACATTGTTGTTTGTTTAAAAATATTAACAATAGAGCAAATATAAAGACTATGAATATAATAGACATATATAATAAATTGAAACAAAGTTATAAAGATTATATAAGTAGTTTCGTTTCAATTAAAGATGAACGTATTAAACAAGAAGTCAGTGAAGCTATTCAAAATGAAAAATTGTGGCCAAAGGCATTAATACAGTTTAATCCAAATTTTGCTTTAGGGATTGATGTTGCCACAATGATTGACAATGGTTTACCTATTCATGAGGAATTAGGATTATTTTTTAAGAATCCTTTTTATAAACATCAACAGAATGCTATAGAATTAGGATGCTTGAATAAAGAATTTATAGTAACATCAGGTACTGGTTCTGGTAAATCCCGTACATTTATGGCTACGATCTTTAATTATATTTTACAGCATCAAGAAGATTGTGTAAACAAGACAATAGCCATTATTGTATATCCAATGAATGCTCTTATAAACTCTCAGTCTGAAGAATTGGATAGGTACCGTTTACAATATGAAAATGCAACAGGTAAAGAATGTCCATTTACTTTTGGGAAATATACAGGGCAGGAATCTCAACAAATCCGTGAACGATTACAACAGAATCCTCCAAACATAATACTTACTAACTATATGATGCTTGAACTGCTCATGACTCGTGCCGGAGATGAGCAGAGTTTACGTGATTGTTTCTTGGCCAACCTTCATTATCTTGTATTTGATGAGTTGCATACTTATCGTGGAATGCAAGGTAGTGATGTGTCGTTCCTTGTCAGAAGAATTAAAGCACAATCTAAGAATAAAGTTTACTGTTTTGGAACTTCAGCTACAATGGTTTCAGATGATAAGCTGACATATAAACAACAGCGTGAAAAAGTCGCTGAAGTTGCTGCATGCATATTTGGAAGCACATATACTAATGAACAAGTTATAGATGAAACATTACGATTAGGCTTATCTCGTCCAAATTTCACAAAAGATGAAATCATTCAGGCAATTAGTTCTCCTGTACCCACTGTACTTGATGCAGAACTTATTATGAATTATCCAACAACAAATTGGATTGAGCAAAATATAGCTCTTCGATATGATGAAGTTGAAAATAAATATTTCCGTGGTAAACCATACTCAGTAGAAGAAATAGCTGATAAATTATCTACATATATCAATGGTTGCATTGATAAAGATGATTGTACTAAGCATATTATTGATGTTCTTAATTGGTGTAATGATTTTAATATCTCTACTAAAAGTAATTCTAAACTTTTACCTTACAAGATTCACCAGTTTATTCCACAGACAGGTAATGTATATGCTACTCTAGGGACACCTTCATGTCGATATATAACTGTGGAGGAGAAATTATATTGTGAGGAGTTATCAGATGATGAAAATAAAGTTAAGTATTTTCCGATAATGTTCAGTCGATTATCTGGACATGAAATGTATTCTGTTAGAATAGAAGATAATGGAAATCTTACTCCACGTAATTTTGACGAACGAATAGATTCAGATATTGATGAGCAGACTACCTCTACAAATGATGGATATATTATCATACCACATGAGAATGAAAATATTGACGACTTACTTCTTGATGAAGGATCTGATGATATACCTGATGATTGGTTCACTTATGATAGACGAGGTAATCGTAAATTAAAACCTACATATCGGGAACGTATGCCTAGAAAAATATACTTTAATGTGTATGGTAATTCAAATAGTACGCCTGATTCTTTTGTTGAATATATTGAAGGTATATATGTTGCATCTCCATTAAAATATGATCCTACTGCAAAAGCTGTTTATAGTGGTTCTACTAAAGAATGGTCAAAACTAGCAAAGATTGGCTCTGAAGGTCGTAGTACGGCCACTACAGTGCTCTCATATGAGAATATTATTGAAATGAAGGAGGCTGGTGTTTCATCGGAAGACAGAAAACTTATGACCTTTGTGGATGCACGTCAAGATGCAGCTTTGCAGGCTGGTCATTTTAATGATTTTGTAAGAATTGGTAAAATACGTTCTGCGATTTGGAATGCAGTTAAATCTTCTGATGAACCTATTGGTAGTGATAAAATTGCTAGGCTTGTATTTGAACACTTAAATTTACAACAGGAAGAATACTTCAATGAACGTTATAAAAATCTTCGTGGTGGCCGTGCAGAAAAAGTAAAGGAAGTTATGAGGCGTTATCTTGGCTCAATTATTTATGATGATTTGGCTGGGAATTGGCAAGTTAGTATGCCTAATCTAGAAGATTGTGCACTGTTAAATATTAATTACGAATTTCTGCATGATGAGATTACAGGAGAGAATGGATGTGAACGCTTATATGACATACCAGAACTTGAGGGATTAAGTGATGATGCAAAAGAAAAGTTTATTATTCAGATATTAGACTATATGCGTCATCAACTTTGTATTTATACTGCAGAGCGTTCTGAATCAAATGTTAAGGATATAGAGAATCAAGTACGTGAATATCTAAAATCTCCTTGGACTCTTGATGAAAATGATAAAATTAGATCCTCAAATGCCTTATGTTTTGTGAGGCCTTCGAACAAGCGTAAAGCCTTTGGCAAAATTATTGCCGGATATCGTTCTAAACTGGCTGTTTTTGTCAGGGATTTCTTGGTCAAAAATGGGGCAACTATTACTATCAGTAATCAAGAAGAATATATAGAGTATATGACATCACTTTTTGCGGCTTTGGGTAATTATATTCAAGAAGAAGATGGTGCATATCAGCTATTTTATTCAAGTATTCTATGGGAAAAAGGAAACGAAAAAAGTTTGCGAACAGACTTGACAAAGATTCGTACCATAGGAAACGAGATTGTCTATAACCCGAATAAATATTTCCAGGATTTCTATAAGAATATTCCATTATCAGATATTAATCTCCAAGCAAAAGACCATACAGGTCAAGTACAAAAAGAAGAAAGGGAATTACGTGAACAACAATTCCGTAATGGGGAATTTCCAGTATTGTATTGTTCGCCAACAATGGAACTTGGTATTGATATAAAAGACCTGTCTATAGTTGGTATGAGAAACGTTCCACCTACACCAGCAAACTATACACAACGTGCTGGACGTGCTGGACGTAGTGGGCAAGCTGCTTTAATTTATACATATTGTCGTTCTCGAAATTCACACGAGAATTACTATCTACGTCACCCTGAAAAAATGGTTAATGGTGAAGTAAAAGCTCCTCGTATGGAACTTATTAATGAGGAATTATTCTCTACTCACTTACATTCAACTATATTGTCAGTGTGTCCTATACCACAGCTATCAAAAGGCATTGCTGAGCTTGTAGATTATAGTGACGCTAGGAATATAACATTAAAACCTGAGGTCGTTCGCTATTTGCAACTTTCGGAAGAACGTAAGACTGAGATAAAGGAAATATTTAAGAAGGCCATTTCTGATAAATTTTTAGCTGAAAAAATATTTACAGAAAAACCATTTTGGTTTACTAATTCATGGATGGATAATATTTTGAATTGTTATCAATCTGACTTTGACAAAGCATTAGATCGTTGGCGTAGCTTGTTCAAACTGGCTCAACAACAAATCGAGGAAGCACAAACCATAATTAGAAACAATATATATGGCGATAATTCAAGTGAAAAGAAAGAGGCTCTTTTAAAAGAAAAACGTGGAACAGAGCTTCGTGATATGCTTCTTGGACAAAATCAGGGTGTAAATGCAGAAGAGAATGAGTTTTACCCATATCGTTATTTTGCAAGCGAAGGATTTTTACCAGGATATAACTTCACAAAACTTCCGCAACGTGTTCTTTTACAATATAAGAGTGATAAAGTTGAGTATCTGAGTCGTGCTAAGTCGTTGGCCTTGTCTGAATTTGGCCCACAAAATATTATCTATACTAATGGTGGAAAGTTCCGTGTTAAGCGTATGATGATTACAACAGAGCCAACTCAGCATAAGTTCTTTGTCAATCCTAAGACTGGAGTAATATACAAAGACATAGAAAATACCTCTCATCATGTTGATATTATAACAGGAGAAAGTCTTGACGGTTTGTCGCAACTTATTCCCGGTTATTGCATAGAAATGCAGGATATGATAGCTCAGGAAAGTGAAAAGATAACTTGTCAAGAAGAAGAACGTTCACGTAAATTCTATGATAAAAAGACTTATTTCACATCTGATAATTCCCGTTCTATCAGAAAATGTGAACTTAAAACAGAAAATGAAACCCATTTGGCTAACATTTTATATATTCCTTCATGTCGAATGACTTACATTCTTGAATCAAAAAATGAAGGAAATAGTAATGGCTTTCCATTTGATACAAAGACAGGTGATTGGATTAGTGCTGAACGCATGACAGCTATAACTAAAGAACGTGAGCAGAACCCTGAAAAATTTGGACACATAAAGCCTGTTAAATTATTTACAGAAACAACAGCTAACGCTATATACATTCAACCTCTTAAAGCATTAGCTTTGGCAGACAAGGGTGCAGTACGTACTTTTCTTTATGCTTTTAAACAAGCTATTGAAGACGTCTTTCAAATTGAAGGTAGTGAAATTGGTGCAGAAGTAATGGGAGAAGATAGTATTCCTAACGTGCTTATTTATGAGAATGCAGAAGGCTCTCTCGGTGTACTAGGAAGGCTTGTTCAAGAACCAAGTGCATATCATGCAATAGTTAATCGTGCTTATGAAATTTGCTATAATACACAGGATTCTTTGTCTAGTGAAGAGCTTTCTAGATTAGTGCCGGCTGACTATACTAATTTATTAAATTACTATAATCAACCATATCATCAACAGATTGATATACGCAAGATTTACACAACCCTGCGTATGATGATGGATGCTAAAATTGAAGTTCGTGAAGCAGGTCAGAGTTTAAGCTACGATCGACAATATGAGGAACTGGAAGCTACTCGCGACCATAACAGTAGTACAGAATATGAATTTTTAAAATATCTTTATGAGCATAAATTACGTCTTCCAGATAAGGCTCAGCCAATGTTTCCAGAACGCTACTATGTCAAGCCTGACTTTATGTATGGTAAGCGCATTGTTGTATTCTGTGACGGTACACCTCATGATAATCCAGATATACAAGAAGATGATAGAAGGAAACGTGAAGTGCTTGAAGATGCAGGTTATGTAGTTATTGTATGGCACTACAAAACTCCATTGGCAGAGTTTATAGATGCACATCCAGATATATTTACCCCTATAAGTTAATTGAAATGGAATATAAAACAGGAACACTTGTTGAATTCCGCTCACGTCCATGGGTGGTTCAACAGTCATCAGATAAAGACCTACTGATAATAAAGCCTTTAGGCGGTACAGATGCTGAAACTATAGGTTTGTATAAGCCGTTGTATGGTGATAAACTAAAAACGACAGTTAATTCTTATAATTTTCGTAAACCCTCGTCAGAGGATATTGGAGTTAACAGTTATCCCGAGGCAGCACGTATTCTTTATAATGCGTGCCGATTGTCATTTCGTGATATAGCTGGGCCTTTTCAATGTTTGGGAAGACTTTCTTTTGAACCCCGTCCATATCAGATGGTACCTTTAATATTGGCTCTTAAACATCAAATAATTCGTCTGCTTATTTCAGACGACGTTGGTATCGGTAAAACTTTAGAGTCTTTGTTAATCGCTAAAGAACTTTTAGATAGAAAAGAGATTCAACGCTTTGCTGTAATTTGTCTGCCACACCTATGTGAACAGTGGCAGAATGAAATTCGTGATAAATTTGGATTGGAAGCCGAAATCATTCGTTCGAGCACAATAAGCCGTTTGGAAAAAAATATGCGTGCCAATCAGAATGTATTTCGAGATATTCCGTTCCAGATAATATCTATTGATTATATCAAATCGTCTGACCGTAAACAGATGTTCTTGCAGCATTGTCCGGAATTTATCATTGTAGATGAAGCACATACTTGTGCTAAGCCTAAAGGGGCAAACAAAGGACAGCAGTTGCGTCATTCACTTCTTTCAGATTTGGCAACAACAGATCGACATATAGTTCTCCTGACGGCTACACCGCACAGTGGCAATATGGAGGAGTTTCAATCTGTAATAGGTCTTCTGAAACCTGAATTCAAGCACTACACATTGGAAGATGCAAAACAGCGAGAGGAACTATCACACTATTTCATACAGCGTAGACGTGCTGATGTAAAACCATATGTGGGTAATGATATCATCTTCCCAGAACGAGTTCAATTTGACCAACAATATCGTCTCAGTAATCAGTATTATGCTTTGTTAATGGATATTATTGATTATGTGCGTGAAGGAGTCAAACAGGCTAAAACTTTAAAAAAACAGAAACAGAGATATATTTATTGGGACTTATTAGCTCTTATTCGTGGCGTGATGTCTAGTCCTGATGCTGGTATCAGTATGTTGAAGAATAAGATTACCAAACAATCCAATGATTCAGATGATGCGGTAGAAGATGACGAAAAAATCTTCAAATTCAACGATGCTTTAAAGGATGGTTATATCAATGACGATGTAATTCCTGAATCATACGAGCAGGCTACTAATAGTGATAAAACAAAGTTCCGTTCTTTTATTTCAGCACTTATGGAAATAAAAGAAAATGAGCAGGATTCAAAGGTTAAGGAATTAGCAAAAGCTATAGATTTTGCCTTAAACTCAGGATATAATCCTATAGTATTCTGTCAATATATACAGACCGCTGAGTATTGCAAAGGAATAGTCGAAAAACATATTAGGGCAAATAAGAAATACAAAGATGTAGCTATTGAAGTTATTACAAGTAAACTTACTGATGAAGATCGTAAGATGAAGATAGATGAGTTGTCAAAAACACCTCGTCATATCCTTGTTTGTACTGACTGTTTGTCTGAAGGTGTTAACTTGCAGAATGGTTTTAATAGTGTCATACATTATGATTTACCATGGAATCCTAACCGTGTGGAGCAACGTAATGGACGTATAGACCGTTTTGGACAGACTGAACCAGAAGTAAGTATTTTTACTTTATTTGATGAAGAAAACAATCCTGTTGACAAGATTATTATGAAAGTGCTTTATCGTAAGCAAGAGCAAATTCGTAAGAATCTTGGTATTTATATTCCTATTGCTGATAATGACTCGTCCTTGATGGAAAACATTATGGAAGAAATCATTGTACTTGATACGAAGCAGAAATTTATTCATCAACCCACACTTTTTGATTTTGAAGACTTCACGGAAACAACTGAGGAGCATGAACTACGCCTTCAACGAGCAGTAGAGATTGAGAAAAAATCTCATACCTATTTTGCTCATAATACAAAAGCTATGAATCCAACCAGGCTTGTTGAAAGTCTAAATGAAGCAAAAAAAGTAATTGGGGATGTAAATGATACAAGGGACTTTGTTGTTAGCGAGCTCCGTCATGCTGGAATTAATGTCAAAGAAGATATTCTTCCTTTGTGCTACTCTTTTCAGCTAATTGAGCTGGAGGACAATCTAAAATCATACTTCTCACGTGCAATCGATAAGAAAGGTACTGTGAGAATATCATTTGCATCGCCAACTCCCAAAAACTATATGTACATAGGTCGCAACCATTCATTTGTGGAAGACTTATCGCGAGGAGTTGTAAACGATACAATAAACGGAGGTCCCTTGGGCGCATGTCGTGCAATGGTTATCGAAACGGATATGGTTGATACAGCAACGACCATATTGCTAATGCGTGTTCGCTCTGTTATCAGTGAGACAAAGCAAAAAGACCATCAGGTTGTAGGTGAGGAAATGATTTTTCTGGGATATAAAGGAAAAATTGAGAACCATGACTTTATTTCCGATGAAGAATGCCGTAAATTATTCTTGGAGTCTCGTGCTACAGGTGACATTGAAATAGCAGCACAACGCACTGCATTCAACCGACGATTGGAATGGGTTGAAAATGAGAAAACTCTTAGAGAACACACTGATGATATAGCTCTGGAACGTGCTAATAATCTTGTACGTTCATTTGCTCAATATCGTACATATCTTACTGAAGCTGAATATCAGGTGGTTAATCCAGTGCTGCCTATGGATGTGATAGCTGCTTATGTTTATATGCCAAAATTATAGAACAATGGATTATACTTCAATTCATATATATGGTCATCTTTTATCTGATGACATTTTGCATGAGATAGAAACAGACTCATCAATGCAAGGAAACCGTGAACAGGATTTTAATTTAGATGTATCACTTACAGCAAAAATAGATAATGCATGGAGTTCACTTCGCAACGACTGGAAGTTGTTTGCAGAGCGCAATTTGCTTCGTGATCCATATGGTACAAAATCTGTTCGCCGTCTCATGGAGCGTTTCTTTACAAGTCTGGATTATTCTTTAGACTATCAGCCAACTCAAATAGAAGCCGGCGAAAGAAGATTTGATATTCCATATATTTGCCATGAGTTAGCAGATATGCCTGTCATCATAGTAGGTGACAAGACTGGTGATATCAACTTAGATACTCTTGATAAATGTACTCTTGACATACGTCAGAAAGGAGAACGTCGTCAGAAGTCGCCACATGCCACTATGCTTGATTATTTAAATAATACAGAACATGTGTATGGTATAGTGACTAACGGTCAGGTATTGCGTATAATTCGTAATACCGGGCAATTAGTCAAACTTACATATATTGAATTCGACATACGTCGTATGGTCGAGGAAGATCATTACGCTGAATTCTGCTTGTTGTTCCGACTGATGCATACTTCCCGTTTTACACACAGCGGGGATGATGCCTGTATTATGGAACAATGGTTCAATCGTTCTATTGAAAGCGGCAATCGCATTCGTGCTGGATTGAGTGATGCCGTTCAAAAAGCAATGGAAATACTGGGCCGTGCAGTGGTATGCGGAAAAGGTGAAGGTAATGAAGTATTCAGACAGGCTGTCATCAATGGTGAAGCAAACGCACAGACTTTGAATAAAGAACTGATTCATTTTATTTACAGATTATTATTTCTCTTCATTATTGAAGACCGCAATCTGGTATACAATATCGGTGCTCCGGATACAGATAATGATTATGATAAAAAAGTTCGTTGCCAGGACATTTACAAGAAATATTATGCAGTGTCTCGCTTACGTGGCTTATCAGAGTTACCCTATTTACGCAATGAACGTTACTGCGATTTATGGGAAGGGTTAATGGATTCTTTCCAACTTTTTGAAGATGAAAAATTCGGAGCTCCACTCTTTATAAAACCTCTTGGAGGCGTATTATTCGCTTCTGAGACATTACATTATTTACGTCAATGCCAAATTACCAATGAACAGCTTCTTGCTGCTTTCTCTTGCCTAAATGAGTTTAGAGATGAAAAGCGAAATCGTGTAAAGATTAATTATTCATCTCTTGATGTAGAAGAGTTTGGTTCAGTATACGAGGGTATTCTTGAAATGCGTGCTGTTATTACGTCGGGAACATCCGTTCCAGAGTGGAACTTTACTTTTGGAGCAGGACTTGATAGAAAATCATCCAGTTCTTACTATACCCGTCCGGATCTCGTACAAAGTTTAATCCGTACTACATTGGAACCGGTGATAAAGGAACGCATTGAAAAATGTCAGACTACCGAGGAAAAAGTTCGTTCACTTCTTTCTATGAAAGTATGTGATGCAGCAAGCGGTTCTGGTCATATTATTTTGGCCATGGCTCGAACTTTAGCCTGGTATATATGTACCTTACGTACTGGTGAAGACAATCCGGCTTCGCTCGACTACCGTGAAGCTCTTCGTGAGGTGATTCAGAAGTGCATCTATGCAGTAGACTATAACCCCGATGCTGTAGAACTTTGTAAGGTTGTGCTTTGGATTGAAGGCTATTGTGCTGGAAAACCACTTTCTTTCCTTGACCATCATATTCGTTGCGGTAACTCTGTTGTTGGAGTGACCAACCTTGACGTACTCCTTGATGGAGTTCCCAAAGAAGCCTTCACTGCTGATAATAAAGAAACCAAGAAAAGAATTATTGAGCTCAACAAACAGGCCCTCAAAGATGTCGACTTAGTTCGTAGTGGGAAAAATATAGGCCTATCTGTAACTTTGTTCAGTCAGGATATTGCTATTCAAAGCATTGATAGCGAGCAAATCGGACTGGCCGGTAAGGTTAAAGAAATTAATGATTTACCTGAAGACTCACTCTTACAAGAGCTTACAAAGCAATCAAAATGGAAAGAATTGATGCAATCCCCTCGTGTAGAATGTCTACGACGAGCTTGTGATATATATGTTTATAGTTTTTACAAACAATTCCATGCAACAGATTTGACTTCTGAATTTGATAGTGAAACCGAAACATTTACCCCATTCAATATTCCCTATACCCGTACAGTTTATAATGCTTTACAGGAGATAAAGTATCTTGATTATACAGCTGAGGAGATGGAAGGTTTACAGGTCCTTCCTGATTCGTTCAAACAAGAAGTGAACGAAGTGGCACAGGCCAATCGTTTCTTCCACTGGTGCGTTGAGTTTCCCGAAGTTTTTGCTGATGGAGGTGGATTTGATGTGATGTGTGGTAATCCACCTTGGGACAAAATCAAAGTGGAGGATAAGAAATGGTTTGAACAGAATGGTCGTATAGACATTGTAAATGCGGGTACCGCTGCACAACGGAAGCAGGCTATTGCAAATTTGCCTACAACCAATCCTGATCTATATATTGAATACAAAAATGCGCAAGCTAATGCAGAAGCTATGAGTCGTTTTATACGTTTCTCAGGACGATTTACACTTACAGCTGTCGGAGATATCAATTTTTATCCCCTATTCGCCGAACATTGCTTAAATTGTTCAGTAGAAGCATGGGGATTGGTCTTACCTACTGGTATTGCAATTAGCGACGAATGTAAACTTTTCTTTTCAAAACTTATTAACGAGAATAGATTAATTTCACTATATGATTTTGAAAATAAAGAGGGATTATTCGATATTCACCGTATGTTTAAATTCTGCCTTATAACAGCAGGAAAATCACAAGAAAAAGCTAGAATTGTTAATGCCGGATTCTATCTTACAAGACTTGATCATTTACAAGATACTAATCGTGTATATAAACTCCAATCAAGTGACTTTTCACTATTAAATCCAAATACCAAAACTTGTCCGATTTTTAGGACAAGTAAAGATGCAAAACTTACATCAGCAATCTATCGTAGATGTAATATAATCTTTAAAGAAGATACTCAATCAAATCCTTGGAGTATTGAATTTGGTAGTATGTTTCATATGTCAAATGATTCACATTTATTCAAAACATATCGCGAGTTACTAAATATTGGAGGAAAGTTTAATGGAACAACTTTCATTACAACTGATGGAATTAAATACGTCCCTCTCTATGAAGGGAAAATGATATGGTTTTATAATCATCATTTTGCAACATGGCCAATTAATGTAGTGGACAGACCAAATACTATACCAGCACTTAATAAAAACGATTTAATGAATCCCAATCATTTGATTTACCCATGGTATTGGATACCAGCTTTAGATGTGGAAGCCTCATATATAAAACGAGATTCAAATAATAAAATTCTGTGGGAATGGAAACATTCTTGGACATTAGGCATTAGAAAGGTTTCCAATTCAACAAATGAAAGGACATGTGTCGTGTGCTTCATACCAAGATTTGTAGGTGTAGGAGAATCCATACATTTTGTAAACCCGTCTCGAAGTACAATGCAAGGATGTATTTTTATGTCAATGCTTAATTCTCTTTCTTTTGACTACATTGTTAGACAAAAAATGGGAGGGAGTAATATGAGTAATTATATTATTGCACAACTTCCGATTTTAACGCCTAAACAAATAGAAGATTCTGGTTTTCAACAAGAAATAATTGAGCGCGTTGGAAAACTTGTATGGTTTAACCACGATATGGATTGTTGGATGGAGGAGTTGCGAGAAGAGTGCCCAGCAGAGTATGATCTTCCTGAAGAACCAGTCATATGGGATGAAGGACAACGAGCTGTGTGGCAAGCCGAACTGGATGCAATCTTTGCTCATTTATATGGTTTTACCACCGAAGATCTTCGCTATATCCTTGATCCAGAAGATGTGTGTGGCAAGGGCTGTATCAACGAAACATTCCGTGTGCTCAAAGAACGGGAGCTCCGAGAACTTGGTGAGTACCGTACCAAACGCTTGGTTATGGAGGCATGGAATAAATTTGGATTCAACAATTAAATAGAACATTATGACAAAATTTCCTAGATTCATTCAGGATAAGCCTCAGGGCATAGATAAATTTGATGGAGCTTCCCAGGAAGCTCTATCAAAAGCAATAGCTAAGCATATTAAAGATAATGATTCTTTACCAAAAAAAGATTGTTTACCTAGAATAATAGGCATAGAAGGTGTTTGGGGAGCTGGAAAATCAAATGTCGTAAAACTTATCGAAAAACATTTGCAAAAAGATGATTCCGACTACTTCTTTTTTGAATATGATGCATGGGGTAATCAAGAAGACCTGCAACGCAGATCATTATTGGAGCAACTTACCGATAAATTAGTCAACGAAGAGATACTAATCGGCTATACAAAGATTACAACAAAAGGTGGAGGGACAAAATCCGTTACATGGCCTAAAAAATTAAAACTACTATTAGCACGAAAGACTGAAACAACAACCTTATCATATCCACGTTTAAGCAATGGTGTAATTGCAGGTACTATCACAACAATACTCACCAGTATAGCGTCTCTTACTGGTGCATTGTTAGCAGATAAGTGTGGTTGGGGATGGTCAATAATTATTGCCCTATTACCCATTATTATAACTCTTATAGTGTGGGCTATAGCAGCGTGGAAAAATCCTAATTATAGAAATTTCAGCTATATACTTGCTGTATACAATGATAAAGAAAAAAAAGAGACTGAATACGAAGTTATTAGTGAAGAAGAACCGTCAGTTGTTGAATTCAAAAGATGGATGCAAGATGTTTCAGACAATCTTAATCCTAAAAAGTGCAGAAAACTTGTTATTGTTTTTGACAATATGGATAGATTACCTGCCGAAAAAGTTAAACAATTATGGTCCTCTATTCACACTTTTTTTGCAGAAACTGGCTTTGAAAACATTTGGGTAATAATACCTTATGATATTACACATCTTTCATGTGCTTTTGGAGATAACGAAACGAAAGCCCATGAATTAGCTCAATATTTTATCAATAAGACATTTCCAGTTACTTTTACTGTTCCTAAGCCTGTAATAACTGATTATAAAGGAATTTTTAGAAAACTATTTGAAGAAGCATTTGGTAATACTAAAAACCAAGATGAGAATATAATTAATAGGTTGTACAGATTACAACACAATGAAGCTAATATCAGGGATATAATAATCTTTATAAATAGACTTGTATCACTTTATAAAGTCAGACATGACGATGTAGACATTGTAAGCATGGCTGTATATCAATTATATAAAGATGCTATACACAAAGACAATAATGAAATAAAACAAATATTAAGTGGGGAGTATTTAGGCATAGCTTCAAACATTATACAAAATAATGAGAAACTTAAAGCAGAAGTGTCAGCTTTAGCTTATGGCGTTGACATAGCAAACGCTAAACAAATTCCATTAACTGGATACATAAATAATTGTATAGATAAACTAGAAGGATATAATATCAATGAATATGCAGAAACAGATGGAAATTTTGATACTATATTAACAGAAGTTTATACCAATACTGATACTGCAAAACTGGCTGCAATGATTGAAGTTCTGAATGGGTTAGTTAAAAATAATCCTACGATTAACGAAATCTGGGAGAATTTAGCTTCATTACAAAAGAAACAGTCAATTTCCACATTGGAATTTCCAAATGTTTACAAAATCCTTTTAGTTCATGTAAGTGACGAAACAAAGAAACAAATTGTTGACAAACTGTGTAATTCTTGGAGAGTTTCAAAAGAATTTTCTGGATCAAAATATGTGCGCTGTATTAACCAACTAAAAACAATAGATGGTATTGCTAAGTATATAAAACTGCCATCAAAAGAAGTCTCCCCCGAAGTTTTCATTGAGGCAGTTAAAGAGGCCAAAGAAATGTATCAAGATTATAACCTACAAATTCAACCTGATATATTAGACAAGTATCTATCAGAGATTCAGCTTAATGAATTTAATGGTTTTGAAGTTGTAAATATTCTAATCAAATCTTCATTTTGTGATTTTAGTTTACTTAAAGAAACAATAAAGTCTGCGATTACAAATGAATTAATTGAAGCGAATAACGCTGGACAGATTTTTAATACTTACCGTTGTCTGTTTAGCAATGATAAACCTCTCGAAAAATTGCCTTCATCAAGTTTTATAAATACATTGCGCACAAATCTTGAAAACACCAATAAAACAACGCAAAATGATGGCTATATAGATACGTTATCAATCTATATAGCACAAAATGGCAGTATAAATATAGACGATTCATTAGTCGCATCTATAGCAGAAAACATTGAGTACTATGCAGATGAAAGTGATTTAATATACAAAAACCAATCATGGAACAACAGTACCTTAAACAAGGTCATATCATATATGATAAAGCATGGCATTGGGGTATATTTAAATATATTTACGATAATGCCTCAATATGAAGATATTAAAAGTAGATATAACGTAACAGACGAAGAACTTTTAGATTTTATCAACAAATGGGATGTTAAGGATTTGATAAATAAGACCATAACCGATTTGCCTAAATTAAAGACTTTAAATCCCAATTCAAATATTTACGATATTACATCAACGATCAAAAATGATTTTACAGATTTAATTAACCAAACAGCTATAAAAATCCTTCTTCTTTCTGTAAAAGAAACAGATTTAATAAATACAATAGGAAATTATTCAAACGATTATTGCCACCGTATTATTAATGCCCTCATTGAGAATGACTGTATGAAACCTATACCTGATATTATTAACAATTTTGGAGGATTAATATGTGAACGAATAGCAAGTGGTAATGTACCCATAAATGATTATACTACTAAAATTGTAAAAAATATCGATGGTTCTAAATTAACTCATGTGTTTTCTGTAATTCGTGACTCTTATTGCAATAGTAACATAAGTATTGATGCAAATAGATTTAAACTTCTTGAATTAAATCTGAGAAAATATGGTAGACTAAATGGAAGAACAGAGGATGTCATTGATAAAATAATTAAACCTGTTATACAAAATAATGATGTTAAAAACGTTATTATCCAGAACGCAGATTTCTACAAAAGGCTTATAAAGTCGGCTAATAATATAGACGATTTCAAGTCTAAGTTAATAGAATCATGGTCAGAAGACGATGTAGTGAAAATCTTAGATAATAATTAATATAGACTTAATATTTT
>ENA-UOJA01001724-UOJA01001724.1-human-gut-metagenome-genome-assembly--contig:-C19-NODE-1724-length-16894-cov-9.836689_pt1 | contig 16894 bp, 10 predicted proteins | sample MGYA00242337_ERZ723884 | MGnify/ENA metagenome assembly ERZ723884
AAAAAAATCCGTAATCATTTAAAGATTTATACTTGTGTAACAAAATTGCCAAATCCACTTTACAAATCAATTTTATTTTGTTTCTTTGCAAACTGGAATTTAAATAATAAAACCCCTAAGAACCTGAAAATGTTTATGAAAATAATCAACTTTAACCAAAGCAACAGCCTTTTCAACCAGTTCCTTTCTGAAATCCGTGATGTGCATGTACAAGGTGACCGCATTCGCTTCCGCCGCAACATAGAGCGTGTAGGCGAAATCATGGCATACGAAATCAGCCGGACGCTTCCTTACCATCCAGTATCCGTACAAACCCCATTGGCTACAGCCGTAGAGAATGTACCTTCCGAGCAACCTGTGGTAGCCACCATCCTTCGTGCAGGACTTCCACTTCATCAGGGTTTCATCAACTATTTTGACCATGCGGAAAATGCCTTCGTATCGGCCTATCGTAAATACATCAACGAAGATAACTTCGACATTCACATTGAATACATCGCTTCTCCACGACTGGACGGAAAGATTCTGATTCTGACCGACCCGATGCTGGCTACCGGCAGTTCTATGGAACTGGCATACGAAGCCTTGCTTACCAAAGGAGAACCATCTCATATACACATTGCTTCAGTCATTGCCAGTCGTCAGGCCATCGAGCATATCAAAAAAGTGTTCCCTGCTGAAAAAACCACCGTGTGGTGCGGTGCCATCGACCCGGAACTGAATGCTCATTCCTATATCGTGCCAGGGTTAGGGGATGCAGGCGATTTATGCTATGGAGAAAAAGAGTAAACAAGATACAAAAAACGACGGGGATAATCCTCGTCGTTTTTCTATGATTTCAATCATTCATTTTCCTTTCTTATAAAAGACAGTTTCTTTGCCTGAAGATATAGAAGGCGGTATATCCCCTTTAGCCACTCCTCTTTTGTAAGAAGGTTTCTCACTCATGACAAAATGCAGTGTCACTCCTTCTTTCACCATGTCGTACGGCAAATAGGATTTCGTATATTTCTGTCCGTTCACATACAGGTCCTTTACGTACACAGCCTTTTCTGACCAACCTTCCGTAGTCATCTTTATCTGCTTGCCATTGCTTAATGTCACTGTCAGGCTCTTGACGCAAGGTGAACCGATGTTATAAAAATTGCTGGAAGGAGCTACCGGATAAAATCCCAGACAGTTGAACATATACCATGCCGACATCTGACCGCAGTCGTCATTTCCACTCAGTGAACCCGGCTCATTGCCATAGAAACGGGAGGTAATCTCACGCACCCAATACTGGCATTTCCAAGGCTGGCCTAAATAATTATAGAGATAGGCTACGTGATGACAAGGCTCATTTCCATGCCAATATCCGCCAATACGTCCCTGTATATCGTGAGCACCAGGGATATCTTCCGGTAATTCTACGGTAAACAGTTCATCCAACCGTTTCTGAAAAAGTTTCTTTCCTGCCAAATTGATATATCCCTGCACATCGTGAGGCACATACCAGGTGTACTGCATGGTAAAGCCTTCAGTGATGTCTCCCCATCCATGTACAGAACCCGGGCCCTGATAGGCTATCGGACTGAATGGGGTACGCCATTCACCTTTACTATCCCTTCCGCGCATGTATTTTGTTTCCGGATCGATCAAGGTCTGGTAAGAAAGCGAACGGTTCAGGAAATACTCGTAATCCTCTGTCTTACCCAATGCTTTGGCAGCCTGCGCAATACAGTAGTCATCATAAGCATATTCCAGCGTCTTTGACACAGATTCCGCTTCCTTGTCAAAAGGAACATAGCCATTCTCACGATATTCCGGCAGACAGTCATAGTGTTCGTTCATCGCCGTAGTCTTCATGGCCTCATAGGCACGTTCATAATCAAAACCTTTTACGCCTTTCACAATCATATCTGCCAGTACGGATACAGCATGATAACCGATCATACACCAGGTTTCATTGCCATAGAAAGACCATATCGGCAACATCTTCTCTACACTCTTGTCATAGTGGGCCAGCATCGAATTGGCGATGTCTGCATTGACATCCTGATGCACTAGGTTAAACCAGGGATGCAAGGCACGGTATGTATCCCACAATGAGAAGACAGTGTAATTGGTAAAACCCTCCGCTTTCTCAATGTTCTTATCCAACCCTCTGAACTGACCATCCGCATCCTGAAAAACAAACGGGTGCAACGCTGCACGATAGGCAGCCGTATAAAAAGCTTCCTTCACTTCCGGTTTGGCCTCAATCTGATATTTAGACAGCTCCTTTTCCCACAGGCCGACTCCCTTTTCACGTAAAGCATCGAATGTCATACCGTTCAATTCCTGCAAGTTCAGCATCGCTCCGGCCGTGCTGACAGCCGACACCGACGTCTTCACAATCACTTCCTCTCCCTCTTCGGCTGCAAAGGAGATACAAGCCATCAGGTTCTTTCCCCACGCTTCATAGCAACTGCGGAAACGGGAAGTATTATAGATAACCGGTTTCTTATCCTGCATGATACGCAGGTTTTTCAGTTTCTTAGAAAATACAGCGGTAAAATAGACATGACGTTCCGGTCCCCAGCCCTTTACTAACTTGTAGCCTGTCAAGGTAGAATCATTCTCCATGCGCAGATTTGACCATTCACAATTCTGCCAAAGGGTATGGTTCATGTCAATCATGATAAATGCCTTGTCCGACTTAGGATAGGTAAAACGGAACATGCCACTACGTAATCCGGCTGTCATTTCAGCTTTCACACCGTAATCAGACAGTTCTACGGCATAATAATTAGGAGAAGCCCACTCCTTCTCATGAGAATAGCGCGAACGATAACCTTCTGTGGGGTTCTCCCGTGTACCCGGATCGAGTTTCATCTCCCCAGTTCCAGGTATGAACAAGAAATCACCCAAATCAGGAATTCCTGTTCCGCTCAGGTGCGTCAGGCTGAATCCCAGAATGGAAGTGTGATTATACTTGTATCCGGCCGCTGCATCATAGAACTTGGCATCCGTATCCGGACTTATCTGTATACCTCCAAACGGAATCTGTGCTCCTGGATATACATTTCCATACCCGTCCGTCCCAATCATCGGATTGACATAATCCACAGCCTTTTGCTGCGCATAAACTGAAAGCGAAAAAAGTCCGGCTATCAGACAAATGTGTATTCTTTGAAACATAGTATAAAATAAGATTTAGCATTATTATGTTTACAAAGATAGCTGTTATAAGTGAAATTCCTTTCCTCTTAAAAGACATCTGCGCCCCACTGCCTAGAATGTCTCTATAGAGCACAAAAATATCAGTTCACAGTTTCCATACCAACTGATTCACAATAGTATAGACATTTTTTCTATCACATATATATATCAAAGAAGCACAATAACGCACAATAGCCGAATAGAAAAAAGTACGAAAGTTGTAAGATATATTTCATCTCCAACTTTCGTACCACCACTGATAATAAACCCAAAATTAATTTTTGACTAGGTAACTTCGGTTTTCATTTGCTTTCAAATTTTACCGAGCTGAAACAATCATATTATCCAAATAGAGCTCACCGGCTGCCTCCTCCTCTGCTGTTAAGGTAATCACATTGTATCCCTGCTTCAACGGGAAGGTTCCCAGCGGAATCGTCTGCCAAGAAGAGTCATCGGAACCTGTCTGTGTAAATTCCAGCATCTTTATCTTCTCTCCGTTAATGTAAAGCCCTACCGTATTCACTGTTGCAGTAGGAGCACTGTATCTAATCTGGATGGAATATCCTCCTTCGTTATTCACCGAAACCTGGTCACGAACCGAAGCTCCTGCATTCTTTCCAAAATTCAAATATCCTAGTGCCGTGTAGTTCTTCAATGCGCCATCTACTTTAATCGCATTCTTCACCACTCCCTTCACATTCTTATACTCAAAATACTCAGCTTCATACTGACGAGGACCTTCGTAAACTGCTGGAGAAGCAGGAATGCCTACATTGGATGGTGTATAAAAAGTTTCACGTCCGGTAGCGGATCCCGTACAACGAACCGACAGGCCTACCGCTCCATTATGTTTGATGGTCAATGTAAGCACTCCGTCAACCCAGGTATCCGATACCGAACAAGGATTACCCGACACACGATTCTCATAAGTATAAGAAGGCTTCGAAGTGCCTCCATATATCTTTATCACGTCAGTAACCTGTGTGCCCGATTCCGTGTAATTTGTCAAATAGAAATCTACCTTATCAGCATATTCCTTAATAGCAGCCACCGAATATTTTCCAAATGCCAGCACCATTTTATCGCAGGTATTGTATTTAAAAGGAATGGAAGCTGTCTTCACTTCTTTATAACAATTGTAAACTACCCAAGCATTCTCATGACGGCCTGCATACATTCCGTCACTGTCATATTCTTTGGGGAATATAGCATTAAATTGACCTTGCTTGTAATCGATATCGCCCCATCCCGAACCTGAAGTAAACTGCGAAGCTTTCAACTGAAATTTAAAGGAATTAGCCAATTCATCTGCCAATTCTGCCACCGTTGGAATTGCGGGATAACGCCCAGTCTTTTTAAAGAAAAGATGATGGTCTGTCTGTAACCCATCTTCCTCCATCAGATAAAGCCCTTCAAAAAGAGTCTTAGGGGCAGAATATCCTGGATCATAATTCGTACCTGTAGGCGTCACATCGTTAATCACCACTACCTTCGTACGATCAATCACCTCTTTACGGCTCAGAATACGGATGGTACCGTCGATAATCTTCCGGTAAATGTCCATACTGATATTCTCAAACTGTTTGTACATCTCCCAGTTACGTTTGGAATACCCATCACCCGCGCCCGATGCACTTCCTTCCTTAAAACACTGTTGCCATATCAATTCCGGGCCATCATACACCGTCTGTCCTGTAAACATAGCGTGTTCTATAAAAGGAATGGCACCTGCCGCCACTGGGAATTGCGTATCACCGTTCCATCCCATTTTCCCATTTGCCGCATCGGCATACCAGCCACACTGATCAAAACGCATCCCATAATTACCAGCAAAGCCAGATACAAAGAGTCCCAATGAAGTACTTTCCATGTCAAAGAACCCATAATTCTGTGTAAACTTCTCACAAGCTATAAAGTTTTCAGGGTATTTTCGACAAGCCTCAGCAAAATTACTGCTCCGCTTAATCATTGCCACACCTGAATTAGAGGCTGCCCCACTTGGATTCAAAAAGCTTACCACTAGGTACCCCCCATATTCATGATTAAGTCTCATGAGGCTGGCAAAATGCTGGATACGCTCCTCGTAAGTACAAGCGCCTTCCCAACCAAATCCCCACCCTTGTTCGGCATAGTTGAAACCGATAAAGTTAGGATAATCACGATAGAATTCCTCAAATAAACTACCTTCGAATTCTGAGTAATCACCGAAATCCGGCCAATGGCAAAAGGCACCACTAGCCCCCTGCACCATAGCCCATACGTTGTTTTCTGCACAAGTACGCAACCATGATTTAGCCGTTTCGTATCCATTCGCCACATTATTAAAGTTGTCATTCTCATCACGAGAAACAGACAAAGAAATATTAAAAACCACGTACGGACGAATGTCAGCCGGAATCAAGTCAATAATTGCCTGCGGGTCGGGCGTGTTCCAGGTATCGATATGAATGAACCATGCCGGATATTCAGGCGAAATAGGCCGACGTAACTGGCCAGTCGGTTCAATAGGTGCCACATCTCCATTATTGGTTACTTTTAATAAAGTAAGTTCGGAAGAACCACCCGTAAGCACAAATTTCACCTCATCCTCTTTTAATACCACTTCCGAGAAAAGGCTCTGTACCTTCCCGTTCTCAGCTTTTCTATCCAGGCGTTCTACATTAGAGCCGCACGTGATCACCCAATACCCTTCCGCATCCACAGCAACCATCGGTACATTTCCATCCAATGCTTTCTGCTTCTGATTAGAAAAAGTAAGAAAATCATTATCCAGTGTCCAGTAATATGTATTTCCACTTTTTCTTACACCAATTATAGGAGAATACACATCCACTTCTGCAGTTCCAAGCGGTGTAATGGAAGTCAATACAGAAAAACTGCTCCCATCTTCCAGTTCCAGATTATAGGTAGAAGCAGACAGTTTCGTACAATTCGTCAATACCTTTCCCTCTACCTGAGCTACAAGCAATTTCTGCAAGGCCTTGGTATTCTGATTTATCTCTCCTACGGTCTTGCTTGCCGATACAGTTCCACTGACGGCATCCATGTCATCATCTTTACATCCACCCAAAGACAATGTAACCACGGTAAGCAGCAAGCACATCATGGAGCGTAGTCCAACTACAATTACTGAATGGTATGCATTGCAGGTTAAAGCTGCCATTTTCTTCAAATCACCTGAATCCATATTTATTATTATTAAGTTATACTATTCTTATAAAACGCCACCAGTCAAGGGAAGAAAGAAAGCATATTCTTCCATAAAGGTACCCCACTCCCGCATACATTGTTTTTACAATTATCTCCATTCTTATATAGGTAATACTCTCAAAATCTTTACTAACTCAATACGTGTACGGAGTGGGAAAACCATAAAATCCTGCGACACCGGATGCCACATCTATCCTGCCCGATCAATTAATATTTACCGGTAGCATACACTCCTACCATCGTACCCGTAAATCCACCGGCAGTCTGCGTGCTCAGCCAATCGGCAGAAACAGGTTCGCCTACATTTTTCCATTCCTTACTTTTTGCCGCGGCATAACTGAACTGATAGGTCACCTCACCCGTCTGCTTGTTTCTCAACCCTTTCACCTTCAGTTGAAGTTCCTTATCAGCCTCTTCCAAAGCCAACACATGTGTGAAGTTGTATTTCTCCACTCCCTTGCTATGAGCTTGCAGTGTGAGACACGGTTTGCCTTCAGCATTCATCGATTTGGCAAAGGTCACGTTGGTTTCATCGTTATGGAAAAGCATAAGTCCGGCCACGTCGCCCGCATTTTCAGGCACAAAGTCCATCACCGTTTCTGCTTCAAATTCAAAATGTGTAATCCAGCGTCCCACAGCAGAAGGTTGTCCTTTATCCTTCAACTTGACACTGCGCGCTTTCAGTTCAAGATTGCCCGAAGCAACCTGATAGAAGCTAGTCTGCGGCGTACGAATAAAAATGGCTTCATCTGCCAGCCCTTTCGATTTCCACAAATAAGTAGGAGCTACTGCACGGTCGGCACAATCAATAACCTCACCCTGCGGAAGAATTACCGGCTGACCATCTTTCCACTCCACCGGCAGCAGAAACGTTTCACGTCCCATCACGTCATGTCCTCCTTTGTAAGGACGTACGGCCAGGAATACAGCCTTCCAGTCACCCTCAGGTGTCTGCACCAGGTCGGCATGTCCGGCACAAGTCACTGGATTAGGACGGTCGGATGGCAGACCACGCTGCGTCAGGATAGGATTGATGGCACAAGGCTTGAACGGCCCAAATGGTGAATCCGATGAGAACACCACCTCAGTGTGATTCACACTTGTACCTCCCTCGGCCGCCATCAAATAATATTTGCCGTTGATGTGATAAAGGTGCGGACCTTCTATCCATACCGGTTTCTTCGAAATATCCACGCCTCCATTTACTACCACTTTTGATTCTCCTACCGTACGTCCGTTCTTCCAGTCAAACTCTCTGATTCTGATAGCACGATGTCCGTTGTACAAAGGAGCACCATCAGGAGAATCGTTGTTCAGGATATACGCTTTACCATCTTCATCGAACAAGATAGACGGGTCAATACCACCCACATCGGGTAAGTCAACCGGGTCACTCCATACTCCTTTTTTGGGGTCGTCGGTAGTGACAAAGAAAGTTCCGGCTCCATCCACATCAGTAGTAATCAGATAAAACAGCTTGTTGTGTGGATTGTACTTCAGGTCGGGCGCATAAATACCACCACTAATACGCAATCCATTCTTCAACTGAAGCTGCGACGGACGATTCAGCACATAACCCAACTGTTTCCAGTGCTTCAAGTCCTTGCTGTGCCAGATAGGCACGCCCGGGAAGAAGGCAAACGATGAATTAGCCAGATAATAATCGTCGCCCACCCGACAAATGGTCGGGTCGGGATAACATCCCGGTAAAATCGGATTCACAATCTGCTTGCCCTTAGGTTCAGCCATACCAGGGGCAGAATACACAAATTCCTTGAACACAGCCTTCTTAGGATCTACCATCTCGCGCAGAAAAGGCTTGAGCTGGAATTTACGGTCAAACCACAGCGGATAATCTTTACGCCCCGGCATCGGATAATCATTTTTCCAAGAGTCTCTGTCGGTTACCCCCCACACTGTCACGCGTGAGATAACATCGGCATGTTTCAGGAACAGACGGAAGAAATCACCCATACGCTGGTTCCAAGTCTGGCTTACTGATTCAGGCAAACCGTTAGGATAAGGATTCAGCTTTTCATTATAGTCCGCCCTGACTGAGATGTCCGCCCCCGTATTGATAGTAGGAAGCGCACTCATGTCCCATTCCGTAATCATGACCTTACACCCTGTAGAGGCAAATGCTTTAATACTTCTTTCAAATTTTTCCAGACGTGGATAACCCATTCCCATGTGTCCCTGCATCCCGATGGCATCAATGCGCAAACCACGCTTCTTCAGCTCTTTCACCATGTGTACCACGGCATCGCGCTTGCCCTTGTTATCCATTCCGTAATCGTTGTAGTAAAGTTCCACATCAGGATCAGCCTCGTGTGCATACTGGAAAGCCAGCGGAATGTATTCCTCGCCCAATATTTCATAAAACGGCGATTTACGGTAAGAACCGTCGTCGAGAAAAGCCTCATTTACCACATCCCATCCCTTGATGCGTCCGCGATAGCGTTTCACCACGGTAGTGATATGCTCCTTCATACGCTTCTTCAGCACTTCGGCCGACACGGGCTTACCCTTGCTGTCTACACAGAACCAAGGAGCCAGTTGTGAATGCCATACAAGACAATGTCCGATTACCTCCATACGATTTCGTGTTCCGAAATCTACAAACGCATCGGCTTCCGCAAAATTATACCGTCCTTCTTCAGGGTGTATCACTCCGCATTTCATGCAATTGTCTGCCACAATGCTATTAAAATGCTTCTGGATAAGAGGAAGAGCCCTTTTATCCTTTCCAGCAATCTGCCGGAAGTTCAAGGCCACGCCAATGCTGAACTTATCTCCGAAAGTTCCTTTTATAGTCGGCTCTTGTTTCTCTGCTTGTGGGTGTGCCATCACTTGCGAACCGACAACGATCGCCAACAGCAAAGAAAAAATAAGGTTCCTTAATTTCATACGATAAAATATATTTAATTTATGATTCGACTTTTCTTATTTTACGGTTCATCTTATCTATCTTTGTTTCTTTAAAATAGGTAATACAGATATAAAAATACCATACCGACAATAGCCACTGTCAGAAAGACATAGAACATGCACTTCTTCTCTAACCTACACTCAATAGCAGGCAACATGGGCATAAAGATGAAAATCGGTATAGAACCTAATGCCATAAAATTAAGGAAGCATATCCGGAGTCTGCACATTATAAACATATAATAAGTTTACAGAATCCTCTGAATGTTTCCATAATATTAATCTAAAACGAAACTATAAAATTCAAGATGTGTTTAGACAAACCTGGCAAGTAGATTCGCCAAACACATCTTATTCATTATACTTTTCAAATTCAACTAAGGCAGTTTAACAGCCACACATGGCAACAAGCTACGACCAGTGGTACTACTTCGTTGTGGATTTCTACCGAAAGCCCAGTTCCACACACCATTATTGGAAAGTACCTGCACACACCAGAAATTGGAACCATATTCTGTAGAAGTCACAAACACTGCACTACTTTCTGTCGGAAAGATCTCACCTTTATTAGCCGATTTTACATAGGCATTTACGTTATTAAATACTGCAACATCAGCCGACTGATACATCGGAGAATTATTACTAGGGGTTATCTCCGTTTCTGCTGTCAAGCCAGCGCCTCCAAGATTATTAAGTACTTGTATCATCTGACCAAATGAAGGAACAAACCATTCACTCGCTACAGACGAAGGTAAAGGGTAAGTCTGCATATATGTTCCTAGACTTCCAAATACTGTATTTTCCTTATCTTCTACAGCCTGATAACCTGCACTAGACATAAGTTGTCCAGTTTTTATACGCCCATCAAGGTCACCCAGGGCTTCCGGATAATCAGCGATACTCTCCCCCACAAGCTCAGCTATTCCAAATCTTTTCCCTGTAATACACTGTAATCCAATTGCATAGGCATCATATCCAGCCGCAGCATCCGTTTCACTTACTTCCTTGCTAAATATTACTGCTACTGCATTTGTAGCCTGTACCGATGTCAGTGATTCAGCCTTGACAAGACTACCGTCAGACAACAGATAGTCACCTATACCATAAACAACAACTTCTTCTAAATTACCTGCCAAATCATTTTCACCTTCCCCCCATTCAGTCACATAGTTACCATAAGGCACAAGCCCTTCATTAGTCAATCGGATGCTATATACATTTTCCATTCCTGCCTGCCAGTCAGCATTTTCCGGAAGGTTATAAGTAAAAGTTTCTCCGTTCACACTGACACGTATAAGCACATTACCAGCAGCCACCTGCCCTGGTGCGACCACTGCGGTAGCCGTAGCACGATAAGGAGTGTTATTAGATGAATAAGGAATAATATCCCCAGTCTTATCTTCTCTTGTAGAAACAGTATGCTGCACAAGATCTGCAGTAACAGAGGTATGAAGTCCAGACATAACCATACCCACTTTACTCAAATCATAGTTTCCTGTCACATCCGTAATATGAACACAGACTTTAGTCATTACGTGATTCATCACAAGTGCAACCTTCCCGTTAGCTACAGCCGTCAAAGGAGCCATCTTCAAATCGGCAGCCTCATAATTTTCTACTGTACTCTGATCAGCAGACACCGTAAACTCTTGAGGCTGATTATAAGTATCAAGTGTCCAAAGTCCAGACGGAGTATACCCTGTAAGCTGTATCCCGTCTTTCATCACAGCAGTAATGGCATCTGTGCCAGTCAGTTGCCCATGTTGTACCACTGTGGCTGCAGTCTGTGCCACAATACTTTCGCTTCCTTCTATGGCAAACAAATCGACTACCGTTCCTTCGCTTAAAGCAACCGTTTCATCACCTTCAGCCACACTAACGGTCAGCACGGATGCTTCATCAACCGAATTAGCCTCCTCATCTTCTTTTTCACATGATGTAAAAATCGCTGGCAAAATCAGGAGTATGAGAAAAGCCACAAGTGCTTTCTGTATCGATGTACTTTTTCGCACGCTAAAATTATTTATTATTGACTTCATCTTACTTTTATTGTTTTGTTTTTTAGAAATAGGTCGTTTACCTATGGTAAACGACCTAAATCCATCATGAAAACCAATCTTTATATTTAAACCCCTGTTTATTCTGTATTTAGTTAGAAGCAGAAGGTAATTTTATGGCTACACAGGGTATCAACTTACGTCCACTAGTGGTTTTACCAGCATTTTTACCAAATCCCCATGCATAACTTGTAGCATCACCCGAAACAGTTGGTTTTGTCTGCAAGCACCAGAATTTACTTTCATCAGGTTCTGTAACAGTCACATAAGTACTTGAGCCCGTAGCATCCAATATGTCCCCTTTACCTATAGTAGTAGCATAAGTATTAATAGTTGAAATAAGAGTATTATCTGTAACGTAATATATAGGGCTACTTGTATTCCCTTCAGAGACATCAGTTGAGCTTGTGATATTGGCATTTCCCAAATTATTAAGCACTTGTATCATCTGTCCTATACTCGGTACAAACCAATTGCTACCAATAGTTCCAACGGGAGACTGATTAGCAGTTCGCTCACAATATTCGAACACGGTTGCATCTTTTTGTTCGATATTGTTATAATAGTCACTGGCTAGTACCAAATCTGTCTTCGTACGTCCGTCTAAATCAGCCAAGGCAGCTGCAAAAGTCGAAACTTTAGCACCGACAAGCTCCGAGGAGGCACCCCATTGCTTTGAAGTCACAACATTCAGTCCCATTGCATAAGCATTATATCCAGCAGCAGCGTCCGTTGCACTCACTTTTTTACTAAAAAGGATCGCGACAATGTTAGCCTTATCATCTTCCGTAACATCTGCACTTTTAATAATTTGTCCGTCTTTAGTCACATAATCACCAATACTATATTGATCCAGCATTCCGTCTTCCCAGTCTTCTACCACACTTCCTGCAACAAGTATCATTTCAGTAGAAGGGGTTTCACCATCTTCACTATCATTGAACTGTACAGTATATGTATATCTCTTTCCACTCTTGAAATCGATAGTCTGATTTAATGGAGCTTCGTACGTTTCATTATTAGCAGTTACAACTCTTACAAATTGGGTACTGCGAGTTATCGTCTGTGGAATAAAAACAACACTGGCAGAAAAAGTAGAAGCTTCAGTATCAAACTGAGCTGCTTTAATTTCTATAGTCTCTCCTGAAGCTACCCCAATTGCACCTGTACTTACATTAACCGCAGCAGTAGGTTGCACATTAAGAATACTGATGGTCGCACCTTGAAGATTAATCTGACTATTTTCTAAATTAAAATCAAGATTCAATTTAGCCAGTTTATGCTTAAAAGAAAGATTAACAGTTTCTGTGGTAGGAGCAATAGAAATCACATCTGCAATCATCAAATCGGCTTTGCAATAACTCGCATCAGAACTCTGATCTGCCGGTATAGTAAAAGTATTGTTTTCATTTAGCTTATTGCTCCACTCGCTATTATAAGGGGCGTATGCATAAATATTAACAGAAGTAGCACCTTCCGGGAAATACATTGTTTCACCTGTAAACCCACCGGCCCCGTTTGCTGTAAGTAAATGATTGTCTACATCAGGGCTCTGATTATCGCCTTGCGTAACAAATACACCCACCTTCACACTATTTGCAATCTGTGTATCTTGTAAATTCTGACTTTCGGTACGGGTAGTCACATTGCTTGTCAAAGCAATAGGAATACCATCTGCTGTCTGTGAATTGAATTCATCATAATTTGCGCATGACACAAGGCATGATGTCAGAACAAATGTCATTGCCAGCGAAATGAAAAATCTTCTGTTTTGCATAATCTTATTTTTTTGGTTAATTATTGGTTTCAGCCAGCTCTTTGAGCGTATTGCCCTCACACTGGCTTTCGATTGTAAAAGTAGACTTTCTGCCCCGTACCTAGTAATCCATTTGTTTCATCCACACATCGTTTTGTATCATCCTCGTTTCATAAAACAACAATTCTGTTAAGAATCGGAGCAGAAAGCCTTATAGTCTGGTATAGTTTATTGTTTGGGAGACGAAAGAAACAATCTGGCTGCATATTCTCCCATTGCTTTATAACCCGCAGCATTGGGATGTAACCAGTCTGACTGCCATTCTTCACGCAACACATCAGGATTCTTTGGATCAGCTGTAGCCTTGTCAAAATCAATAAATCCATCATAATCGGCTGTTGTACGTATCCATTGGTTCACACTCTGGCGAACTTGTTCACATGTTGAACTATAATAGGAACTATTCTTGAACGACATTATAGTACCACCATATACCTTTATACCTTTTTCATGACATTTTCTGGCAAACAAACGATAGAATTTGGTCAGCATACGCCCTGTACGACTACCATCATCCTTAATGGCACCAATATCATTCACTCCCTGAAAAATAATCACATCGGTCACTCCTTGCTGAGCAAGAATATCACGATTAAAACGTTCTGAAGCCGGAGCAGACAAACCACCACTAATCACACAGTTGCCACCAATACCTAAATTAATGACTGCTACCTTGCCACCAAGGGCTTCTGCCATCACGTCTGTCCAGCGATTCTGCGCATCAGTTGTAGCACCTCGTCCGTCTGTGATACTATTGCCTAGACAAGCGATGCAACGTGTAGATTCCGGGGCTTCAACCTCTAAAGCCGCAATATTATACCAGTGTTCAAATCGTTCAACCGTAGCATACGTAGCCTTAGGATTTGATTCTCCCTTCATCAAAAAGGAGGTTGTACGCGAACCACGATGTGTAGTAGCCTTCACCGGACTCTGTCCATAATGAATTGTTACGGACAGACACTGCAAAGGCTTTAATCTATATGCTGCCACATCAGTATACACCGCTTTTCCCGGTTCTATCGTTACCGAGCGGTTACCATTGAATGTCAGATACGTTACGGTAGAAGTATTAATCGTTTCTTCCTTTTCTGCATCAGCAATGTATACCGACTTTATTTCAACAGGCTGCTCACTCATTTCGTTAGAAAGCTGCAAGCGCAATTTCTCGCCTCCTATACTGACATGAATAGTCTGCCGAAGAGAATTGTTCGACAAAGCAGTCTTAGGCATATCATTTACTGACAGAGGACGTTCAATGGCTGTAGCCCATGTAGCAGTCCATTTGTTCTGTGCACTAACGACAACTGCCTGACACACAAGTAAAAATGTGATAAAAATATTTCTCATCATACAATTTTTTAAGAATCTGTAAATTAAAATCAATTAATCGATGTATTAGAAGGTATGCTATATGGCACAAGGCGAATATTAGCCACATTAAACTGGAACTTGCTCAAAGCCACCGCCGGATGCAATTCATCAAGCGAAAAATTTACCACAGTCAAAATAGTCTGGAAATTGCTTGTCTTCAACAGATTTATCAGTCCGCCAAGAGTAGAATACGCATCGGTCTCCGTTACAGAAAATTCACTTAATGGTATAGTGAACGTACGCCATCCATCTGCAAAGGACAAAGGACTTCCCTTCTCCCATCCAGCCACATCTGCCGACATGCTACTTCCTATATCATTTCGGTCTTTATTAAAACGCCATGACATATAGCCTGTACTCCATTCTGGTACATCGTCACTCACCACGTAAATATCCATCTGAATGGCCAGCTGGCTACATGGAGTACGTGCGGTAAACAAACCGTTACAATGCTCCATTACATACTCAAAACGGTCACCACTACTGAAGCGCAAGTATCCTTTCTTGTCATCAGTCTTCGTTGCTATCGGCCACTCTACAGGTGTTTTTCCGTAGAAACTGAGAAGCGAATCAGGGTGAAGAACTCCTTGCGTTTGTAAAAGAGAATGTCCATCAGGCAAGTCATTTGAAGCAAAATTCGCCACATTACTCTTCAATTCACCCATATCCTTAATGGTATATTCAAATTCTGAACCTACATAAGGTTTGCTCAATCCTTCATTCTTGAAGTTATGAAAGAACACACAATCCTCACAGAACATATAAGCAGGAGAGTAACAGTTTACTTTGGCAGAAGTAGACTCAAGCCGTATGCTTCCTTGAACATAATCCCCTTGTGGAAGAGTAAAAGATATTTCTTTAGAGCCTGAAGTGAAATTCGTAATTTCCATTTCACCTTGAATTGTGGGTAAATACACATGATCCACAAACTGCAAATTTCGTCCAGTCACCGTAATTACTTCCCCCACCTGTGGCAAAGTCCGGTCTACAGAAAGGACACTCGGTTCAGGATCACCTGTACGAACCAAAGTACAAATAGAATCAATGCGACCACAATTTTCACTTGTCAGAAAAAGTTTATTATTTCCTGTATAAATGGCCTTGATAGTAGTTGCTCCAACTGCTGCTTCCGCTTGCTCTGGAGTAAGAATAATCGTTCCGCCATCCAATTCATAGCTATATTTCATGTCGCAGACAGAATCTCGTATACCCGTTTCTGCGTTCGTATACCAATGAGAATATACAGCCTCCGCGTCTTCCACTGTAGAGAAATCAATCCGATACTGTTCCTCAAAATAATTCTGATTATTATTTCCATAAGAAGTCTCCGCCTCCCACACCCCGAATAACAGATTCTCGTCAAGTGCTGTGGCCTCAGGCAATACGATGCTGCCAGTCTCTGACAATACGGGAAAGTCTAAATCTTCACTACATGAAGTAGATAAAAGATTGACCGTAACCAATGCAAAAGATAAAAAAAGATATTTCAGTTTCATGATTTTTCATTGTTATCAGGTTCATTCGTTAATTGGAGAAGTTCGTCACATCAGAATATACTTTTTCTGTATACTCATCACCTGTAGGAACATAAGTTTTATGCATAACAACCGTCACCTGCCCTTGGGCAAAAGTGACCCCCTCAGGAACAACAACAAAGATTTCTTTGTCAGAATTAATCTGATTTTCATCAAATTCACAAAGAACCTTTTGATCAAAAGCCAGCGGAAGATAAACTTCCACAGCTCCACCAAGATTATTACCAGCTATACGAAGCGTACTTCCAGGCGTAAGTGTGGTAGACGATAAACTCGTAATTTCAGGCTTTTCACTTAAATCAAAAATATAAAATGGTTCATAGACCGACTTCCCGGCTCCATTTTCCACCTGTAAGTAAGCCATACCTGTGGAGGTAGTAATAGCTACCTCTTTAGGTAAAGCAATAATTATGCTGTTGTCTGTATTGTAAATTTTAGTATCAGTAAGATCTATTTCTGTACCGTTCACATTCAGCTTGCTAACCCCAGAGAAACCGGAGCCACGCAAACAAATAGTCTGCTGAGGATACGAACAAGCCACCTGTTCAATAGGCTGTGTACTCATATTGCTCCATACGCTCTCAATCTGGGGTGCTGACAAGCCATCGTTATTGCCGCACGAAAAGCAGCTGAATACACATAGACACACCGCAACCAATAACGATATTCTAAATATTATCTTATTTATTTTCATGATAATCAGATTTATTATTTATTATTTCATTAAAATCATATAAATCTTTATATTCATTTATTTTATTAAATAAAACCATTTAATTTTTCCACTTTTTCCG
>ENA-UOJA01001734-UOJA01001734.1-human-gut-metagenome-genome-assembly--contig:-C19-NODE-1734-length-16820-cov-10.359678_pt1 | contig 16820 bp, 7 predicted proteins | sample MGYA00242337_ERZ723884 | MGnify/ENA metagenome assembly ERZ723884
AACAGAAAAATTTCTATGAAAAGAAACAGCTTACTTCTATACTTGCTTCTTGTTATTTGGTTATGTTGCCAGAATGGGCTACTCTATGCGGTACAAAACTCTTCTCGTTTCTCGTTGGCTTCTATTACGATAAACGATGGACTGCCTTATAATTTTGTAGATGATATCATCAAATCCAGTGACGGCTATTTGTGGGTGGCTACGTATGGAGGAGGAGTAGCCCGTTATGATGGCAATGAGTTTGTGGTTTTTAGTGCCAGCACAACGGATAAAAAAAGACTGTTGCGAAGTAATTTTGTGGAGAAATTGGCGGAGGATGCTTTTCATCGTATTTGGATGGCAGGAGAAGCAGGCATAGAGCTCCTTTCTACAGATAATTTGCAATTGTTGCCTGTAGAATCTTTACAGTCGGCGGAAATGGCTAAGTTGATGAAGCAACCGGTGAGTTTCTTGATGACTGCCAAATCTGGTAATTTATGGTTTTGTAGCCGTGGACAGATTTATAAGGTAATATTTGATAGCACAGGTACTGTGAAAAAAGTGATTCGGATTTCAGATACTCCGATACATGAGCGTGGCTGTGTGTTGTATGAAATTGACGGATATATCTGGTTCTTTCATCAGGGGAAAATGTGCCGGATTAGTGAGAGCGTGGAAAAAAGTCAGGAGCCACAGCCCGTATCTGTTTCTTTGAATATCTCTCCTTTGGAGGGTGTATTTTGTATTTATCATTGTCAGAATAATGTGTGGATCGGTACAAGTAATGGATTGTATAGTTATGATTTGACTACAGACACTAGTGTGCATCATGTACATAATGCTCAAAATCCTTCTTCCTTATCGCAAAATTATGTGACATCCATTACTTCTACACGAGATGACCAGGTGATAGTTGGTACGTTGTTAGGATTGAATGTATTTAATGCTTCTGCTTCTGATTTTACTCGTATCCAGGCAAGTGAGGGCATGGAGATGCACGGCTTGTCTTGTAACTTTATCAACACCCTTTATGCGGATGATGAAAATGATATTGTGTGGGTTGGAACTGAAATAGGAGGAATAAGCAAAATGTTTTCTTCCCGTTTGTCTGTAGTGAATTATTATCATCAGCAGAATCTTTCAGGTAGTTTGTCACATAATCCGGTCAATTCGATAGTGGAAGATGAGTATCAGACACTTTGGGTAGGTACCGTAGAAGGGGGATTAAACTGCCGTTTGAAGGGGAGCGATTCTTTCTTGCATTATACCACTGAAACACCAGCCAGTTTGGCACATAATACTGTAAGTGTATTGGTGTTAGGTGATGAGGACCGTTTGTATGTAGGTACCTGGGGCGGTGGACTTGGCTGGATTAATCGTAAACCATCTGCTTCTAAACGTTATATGCCCGTTCCGTTGAATGATCCTTTTGTGTCAAGTTTGGCTTTTGACCCTGTGAGTCATTTACTTTGGATTGGTACAATGAATAATGTGTATGTATATAATCCGGCTGATGGAAGTATTTCAGAGCCTTTCTTGAATGAAAGTAAAGAAATTATCAATCAGAATGCATTAGGAATGTGTATTACTCGCGAACGGGAACTTTGGATTTCTTCTCCGTTTGGCCTTTTAAGAGTAAATCTTTCTGCATACGAAAAGGGACAATTGAAATACAAGAAGTATGTCTATCAATTGGATAGTCCTGATTCCGGACATCGGGAACGTATCACTTCTATTTTTCAGGCAAAAGATGGGACTATCTGGTTAGGAAGTAACGGAAATGGATTTTATAAAGCATTGAAAAAAGGAAATGACTACCAATTTCAAGCTTATACGAAGAATGATGGTTTGGTGAGCAATAGTGTACGAGGTATCTTGGAAGACTGGTACGGCAATATTTGGGTATCTACGGATAATGGTTTGTCATGCTTTAATGTGAAAGAAGAGTCATTCCGCAATTATAGTCAGATTGACGGTCTAATTTCCGATCAGTTTTATTGGAATGCCGGAGCTTTGTCGTTTGACAAGGAACGTTTGTTCTTTGGTAGTCAGAAAGGGCTGACGGAGATACATCCGATGATTGAAGCTGAGCATCAGCGTAAGTTCCCTTTGGCTTTTACCCACTGTAGAGTGTTTGGACAGGAAGTCTTCCCTCAGTCTGGGGAAATAGCCATGCATGAAAGTGACAAGTCGTTATCAATAGAGTTCTCGGCACTTGATTATGCGTTAGAATCTCAGGCGCAATATTCATATCGTTTAAAAGGGTTTGATGACGCATGGGTAACTTTACCTTCCAATCGAAATAATGCGACTTATACCAATCTATATCCAGGAAAATATGTTTTCCAGCTTCGATATGCTCCTGATGGCAAACACTGGCTTGCGCATACAGAGGAATTGGTTATCGTAGTGCGTCCTTATTTCTATAAGACCCCCTGGTTCCTGCTTTCTGTCTTGTTTATTATCCTGTTTGGTGGTTATCGTATCCTGAGGTGGCGTTATCAGGCTATGAAGCGTCAGCAAGATTTATTGCATCAGATGGTGGAAGAACGTACTTCTGAGTTGGAGGAGCAAAAGAAACTGCTTTCCAATCAGACGCATGAGCTTTCGGAACAGAATCAGTTACTGAAAGATCAGAATGAGAAAATCACTACGCAAAAGAATCAGATTTTAGAGATGTCGCGTAAGGTAGAAGAGCTGACCATTGACAAACTGGCATTTTTTACCAATATTACGCATGAATTCCGGACTCCATTGACGTTGATTGTCGGTCCTATCGAACGCGCTTTGAAATTGAGCTATAATCCACAGGTAATAGAACAGTTGCATCTGGTAGAGCGTAATTCAAAATATCTTCTTTCGCTGGTTAATCAGTTGATGGATTTCCGGAAAGTGGAGGAAGGACGTATCAAAATTGCCACTAATTATGGGAATCTGAGAGAATTTATGGCCGAGATTGTGCCTCCTTTTGCAGATTATGCGAAGAATCGTGGCATTGACCTTCAGCTGTATCTTCGCCTTGCCGATCCGATTCTGATGTTCGATGAGGATGTGATGCGTAAGATTATGACAAATTTAATCAGTAATGCTTTGAAGTTTACTCCAAAGGGAGGGAAGGTAGGCATATATGTAGGAGTTATTGGCAAAGAAAATGAGAAGAAGCTGTTCATTAGTGTTCGTGATACGGGAAAGGGTATTCCTGAGAATGATATGGAGCGTATTTTCATGCAGTTCTATCAATCCGATAACCGAAGCCTTGAGTCGGTCAGTGGTCAGAGTGGTACCGGCATAGGTTTGTATTTATGCCGGAAGCTGATAGATATGTTAGACGGTAAGATTTATGCGAAGAATAATCCGGTGAAAGGAGCCTCATTCCGCATTCTCTTGCCAGCTTTATATGGCGAGACTCAATCCCAGCCGGATTCTTCTGAGATAGAAAAAGAAGATACCGTGATAGATGTACCTCGTAATGGGAAGATGGTTGTACTGGTAGTAGAAGACAATAAAGATATGCGCGATTATATCCGTTCTATCTTAGCTGAATATTATAATGTGCTGGAGGCCGCTCAGGGAGAAGAAGCCCTGAATATATTGCATTCTAATAATGTAGACTTTATTATTAGTGACCTGATGATGCCGGTTATGGATGGTATGGAATTATCTCGTCGTGTAAAGAATGACTTCTCCATATCTCATATTCCTTTCTTGATGTTGACAGCCAAAACTTCTGACGAAGCACGTTTGGAAAGTTATAAAATGGGTGCAGACGCATTCTTACTAAAACCTTTCGATGAGAACATGTTGTTGGCCCGTATTTCCAATATATTGGAGAATCGAAGACGTTTCCAGCAAAAGTTCTCTATTGATATGAATACTGATTCGTTGGAGGTGGATGGGAATTCTGGTGATAAGAAGTTCCTGAACAAAGCAATGTCAGTAGTAAAAGAAAATTATAAGAATCCGGACTTTGAGGTGAGTGATTTTATAGAGGCAGTTGGCATCAGCAAGAGTTTGTTGAATAAAAAAATGCAGAGCCTGACAGGACAATCTGCCGGCCAGTTCATTCGCAATTATCGTTTGAATCTGGCTCGTGAACTTCTGCTGAAGAATAAGGTAACCCGTACAATGAATATTTCTGAGATTGCATACGAAGTCGGATTTAATGACCCGAAATATTTTACTCGTTGTTTTACAAAGCATTTTAACGTAACTCCGAGTAGCTTGTTAGAAGATTGAGCATAAATCTTATTTCTTTGTCTTAGTCGGAAATCTGTGTCAATCGTCATAGGTTTCCGGCTTTTTTATGAGTATATTCTTTTTACAGGGGTACTGTTTTACTCAGAAAGGTGGAAATTTTCATGATTTTCATTTATCCACCTATAAAAACCGTTTGTCCACCTTCTTCATTATTTATGTTTTTACATTTGAACGATTGAAATAAACGTTTTTTGTTAAATAAAGACTTCCGTACTATGAAACATGGCTAGAAAAAGTCAGTCTTGGTGCTGTTGAAATATGATGTATGAGGATAGAAGTCTGAGTTTTTAAGTGGAATATTACTTTATTAATAATTTAAATTTAATACCATTAAAATGAAAAAACATTTGATTTTTTCCGCAATGCTTGGTTTGTGTGCTTTGGGTGGTACGGCGATGTTTCCCGTATCCGTCATGGCTGCTGTAGCACAATCACCGGCTATTAAGGTTAGTGGACAGGTGGTTGATGAACAAGGTGAACCCTTGTTGGGTGCTACTATTAGGGTGAAAGACACTTCAATCGGAACAACTACTGATTTGGATGGAAATTTCCAGTTGGAGGTGCCTGGCAATGCTGTCCTGCTGATAAGCTATGTGGGCTATAAGGAACGTGAGGTAGCAGTTCGTAACCGTGCTATCCTCGAACCTATTCAGTTGCAGAGTGATACTGAAATGTTAGAGCAGGTAGTGGTAATTGGTTACGGTACACAGAAAAAGTCAGATTTGACCGGTTCTGTGGCAGTAGTAGATGCAGAGGCCTTGAAACAAGTATCTCATTCCAATATTTCATCTATGTTGGAAGGTAAGGTTGCAGGTGTACAGATTACTTCTGACGGTCAGCCTGGTGCTGATCCTACTGTACGTATTCGTGGAGTTGGCTCTTTTGGTAGTACTGCCCCGCTTTATGTTATCGACGGAGTACCGATGGGAACTTCCATTCGTGATTTCTCTTCTAATGATATTGAGACTATTCAGGTGTTGAAAGATGCTTCTGCAGCAGCTATTTATGGTTCTCGTGCGGCAAATGGTGTAGTTATCATCACTACCAAGCGCGGACAGAAGGACCAGCCGCTGAAAGTAGATTACAACGGATATTTTGGTGTGGACTACATTCCTAAAGGCGTGTATGATGTAATGGATGCTGATCAGTATAGTCAATATCTGGGTCAGGCTTGCGCCAATTCAAATACTCCGTTACCGGGAGGATATAGTCTTGACAGTGCTACTGGGAAATACCATTTCCAGGATAATACCAACACCGACTGGTTCGATGAAGTATTTAAAACAGGTATCCGCCAGAATCACAATGTAAACTTGTCTGGAGGTAGTGCTCATAGCACCTATAACGTATCATTGGACTATTTTAACCAAAAAGGAACACTGGAAGGTGCTGGTCCTAATTATGAACGTTTTACGGCGCGTGTAAATAACTCCATGGATACTAAGTTTATCAAGTTCCAGACCAGCGTGGTCTATTCTCATTCAGACCAGGACAATATGGGATTGTCAAATGCTTCGGAATACGTGCAGGGATTGTATGGTGATGTTACCAATGTACTTCGTGGTACGTTACTGATGCAGCCGACAATCAAGGCCTACGATCCTTCCACTTGGGTACTTGACGACAAAGTAGGAGCAGCAAGTGACTATGATTATGATGCTTATGGATATGGTGTGTATTACGATGATATTCATGGTGATATTTCCGCTTCTAACCCCTTGCTGATTAATAATCTGTTACAACGTAATACTCGTGTAGACCGTTTTGTGGGAACTGCTTCAGCTGATGTGGATGTTCTTAAGATGTTTGGCCTAGAAAATAAGAATCACAAACTGAATTATAAAATCAATTTGTCTTACAGTATGACCCATGCTAAGGACTTTACCTGGATTCCAGCTTGGGTGCAGAGTAACCGTGTTTACCTGGCTAAGAGTAACGAACGTCTGGATAAAAATTCACGTGATTACAAGGATGCGCTGATTGAGAACTTGCTTACTTATGATGGAACTTTCGGTAAGCACCATATTAACGTAGTAGCAGGTCAGACTTACGAAGAGGAAAATACAGATTTGTTGAACGGATGGGCACTGAATTTTACTGAACCGTATTTCTTGCAGCTTCAGAATGGTTCCGATACATATTCCTCAAGTTTCGAATATAAGCATGCCATTCTGTCTTATATCGGCCGTATCAATTATAACTATGATGATAGATACCTGTTCTCGGCTACTGTCCGTCGGGATGCAAGTTCTCGCTTGTCCAAGAATATTCGCTGGGGTACTTTCCCGTCTGTATCTTTAGGTTGGCGTTTTGATAAGGAGTCTTTCTTCCCCTTCAGCACGGATGTAGTAAATATGTTCAAGGTACGTGGAAGCTATGGTGAACTTGGTAATGAGAATATCGGTGAATATGTATATCAGGCTGTAATGTCACGTAATAATATGACTTACAGTTTCAATAACTCGCTTGTAACAGGTTCGGCTGTATCTACTTTTGTAGACAATAACTTGGCATGGGAAAAGAAGAAAACGTATAATGTGGGTATCGACCTTGCTTTGTTCAATAACCGTTTAGAATTCACGGCTGAATGGTACAAAAATACAAGCACCGACCTGTTGTATAGTGTACGTGTTCCGGAACAGGCTGGTGTGTCTAATTCTACTGTTACAATGAATGCTGCTTCAATGAATAACTCCGGTTTTGAATTTGCAGCTACATATCGTAACCGTGATCACGCTTTCAAGTATGAAGTTTCGGGTAACCTTAGTACACTTCGTAACCGTGTGACTTCTTTGGGAATCGGTACAGATTCTTACATTAGTGGTTCATACATTACCAACGTAGGCCAGGAAATAGGCCAGTTCTATGGTTGGGTATACGAGGGCATTGCTCGTACACAAGAGGATTTGGATAACCATGCTACTCAGGACGGTGCCAATGTGGGTGACTGCCTCTACAAGGATGTAAACGGCGATGGAGTAGTAAACGGTGATGACCAGACAGTGCTGGGCAGCGGTATGCCGAAAATTAATTTCGGACTTAATGCCCGCTTCGAGTATAAGGGATTTGATTTGAGCATCGCTACTTATGGTGCATTGAACTACCATGTAGCCGATGATATTTACAATTCACTTAATTCATGTTATGGTTATGGTAATAAGGATGTGGCTATACTCGATGCCAACCGTTTTAGTGAAGATGGAACTACTTATCTTTCCAACGTGCCGCGGACTTATGTGGTGAACAACGCCAGCTTGGCTTGGAACGATTTGTTCAGTTCACGTAAAATCCAGAATGCTGCTTATTGGAAGATTGCCAATGTGGAATTGGGCTATAACTTCCCCAATAAGTGGTTTGGTAAATATGTGTCAGATGTACGTTTCTATGTTTCCGCACAGAACCTTTATACGTTTACCGGCTATCATGGCTATAATGTGGATTATGCAGGAGGTACATTTACTCCGGGTTATAACTTCTGTTCTTTCCCGACTGCACGTACCTTCATGTGCGGACTTCATTTTACATTCTAATCGTTATACTATTAAAAAACATATCAAATGAAACTATATCAATATTCACTTGCCTGCATGTTGGGGCTTGGTATCTTAGCTTCTTGCGCAGACAGATTGGACCTGGTAAATCCTAACCAGCAGACTTCGGGGTCGTTCGGTTATACTATTGATGATTTGGAAGAAAGCGTGATTGCTGCCTATAATCATATCCGTATTGAGGGAACGTATGCACGTACAGGCTATACCATTGACATGACTCGTGGTGATGAGGTCTGGAACTCATCTCAACAATGGTATTTGTCTTTTGATGATTTAAATGTACCGTTTACTGATGCTATTACGTCTTGGCCTTGGCGTGACTGGTATTATACAATCAATGCTTGTAACTTTATCATTTCACGTTGTGGTGAGGATGATAGTCAGCTTTCAGAACGGATGAAATATGTCAAGGGGCAAGCTCTTTTTCTGCGCGGATTGTCTTACTATAATTTGGCAGGCTATTATCAGAACCCGCCTTTGATTACAGATTATGATGATTATTCCACATTGGAAACAATATATGTACCCAACAGCTCATACGATGCTGTACTTGATCAAGTGGAAAGTGATTTTAAGGATGCAATGGGGATGTTGCCATCGCGTGATGAAGGAGGTGAATGGGCAAGTGGTCGTGCTACTTGTGGGTCTGCAGCAGGTTATTATGCCCGTACGTTGATGGTACGTCACAAGTTTACTGAGGCTCTCACTGTGTTGGAGGATATTATTGGTAAGAAATATGGTACTTACCGGCTGATGACTAATTACGGTGATAATTTCCGTGAAGGTTCAGCTTATGAAAACAATGACGAAAGTCTTTTTGAAGTACAATTCCTGGACTACGGTTCACAAGGAACTGATGACGAGTGGACTCCGGTAAATACCAGTCCTAATGCTACGCAGGGGCATGCTATTGAAAGTAACTTGGCTCCCGGTACTTTCAGTGGGTGGGCTGATTTGGCAGCTTCACCTTGGTTGTACGAACTGTTTAAAGGTGAAAGAACTAAGGATGGCGGGCTAGACCCTCGTCTTTATTGGACGCTTGGTACGTATGAAAACGAGTGGGAAGGATTTGAATATGGCAATGTCGCCTATTCAAAGGCACTTACAGCTGCTGATAAGAATATTATTACTCATAACGGTAATGGTGGTATTCCTATTGCGAAGAATACTAATTACCGTACAGGGTTGTATAACACTGTTACGACAGGTCTGCGATGTGGCATTAACTTACGCTTGATGCGTTATTCAGATGTGTTGCTTCGTGCTGCTGAATGTGAGAACGAAGTAAACGGGCCTACCGAAAAGGCTATTGGCTGGATAAATGAGGTACGTAGTCGTGCTGGTCTTCCGGATTTAAAGTTGGAAGATTTTGACACTGCTGACAAGTTGTTCGAACAGATTGCTAATGTGGAACGTCCAAAGGAATTCGGTTGTGAATTCGGACGAGGCTTTGACCTTATTCGCTGGGGATTCTTTTATGATAATGGACGTTTGCAACAACTTAAGGAGCATGGCACTTTCCGTCGGTCCAATGATCCCGACAAGTTGCTTGAACCGGTTAGCTATAGCAGTATAGGTTCTGACTCTGAATTGAAATGCTCGTTCGATAGCTATTTACCGGGACATGAGTTCTTGCCTATTTATCAGGATTTACTTAACACGAATCCGAATCTGAAGGGAAATTCAGCCAATTATGGTACTGATAATTCAGCTTACTTTAAAGAGAAAGGATGGACGGTACGTCCGGTAGTAAATTTGGGTGAATAAAAATAAAAGAAATGGTCTTCCTATTCTATCATTTTGTTGAGGGAAAGGAAGGCTTCAATTAATGACTTAGTTTATATTAGAATTATGAGACATCTCAATAAATTATTATGTGCCTGTAGCTTTGTAGCCTTGGGGTTGCCGGCTTTGACAGGCTGTGAAGGTGGTGAACTATTTGAGGTGAACGCACCAGACTGGATTTCCGATAAAATACAGGATATAGAGGATTCGGAGAATGGTAATCAAGAAGAAATAGTCCTTGAGGGTATGATGGAGGACGTGTACACTATTGGAAATACAGATTACTCGAGTGCATGGTGGACTGCTTTTTCTAAATATTATGTAATACCTGATGGACAGAAATGGAACGCGGTGTTTAATCTTAAAATAAATCCAGATGCACCAAATACTTATAAGAATTTTGTTTTGGTAATCTGTGCAGATGCCGAGCGTGGTGGTGAGGGATATAAGGAGTATGGTGCGATACGTTTTGATAATCAGCCCTCGGGTAACTCAGAGTGGGGGGATTATATTGATCGCTCTTGTATAGAGAGTACGCTTACTTTCGAGACTGATACTGATGAAGGTATCGAAAAACTTGGAGGAAAAGTGACACTCGTAGTAGATAGAACTAGCCCTGAGGCTTTCAATGTTATTATGACAAACGGTGTAGTTACTAAGACTTACAAGCAGCCGACCGCCCTTGTCAACTTGAATGCGGATCAGACGAACACCAATATACGCTGTTTTTTGGTTGCGGAAGGCTCTTATATTGATTTTTTAGAAACAAATATTGTTCCTATCGAGGGGTTGACTTCTGCTAAGGATAAAAATCCAAAGTCGATGGTATTGCAGAATGTACCTGATCAGGTGAATGCGGGTGCTGATCTCAAAGAAGTTATGGCTGATGTGACAGCTTTGGTTACTTTTGAGGAAGGGGTTACGAAAACGGTTAAAGCGTCTGAACTTAATTTCTCTGCAATTCCCGATATGGATACCCCAGGTGAAAAGACGCTTGTGGCAACTTATAACAAGACGTTTAAAGGTGAAAATTGCGATACTCCTATTATGGCCTATGCTAATTTTGAGGTGGTAGAAAAGATCGTATCTATTGCGGTGGAAACTCAACCGACTCGTACTACTTACTATTATTATACGTCGAAAGCTACAGAGGGATTGACTGAACGTACATTGGCTTTTGATCCTACAGGAATGGTTGTTAAGGCGACTGATTCTTCTGGAAAAACGAGAGTTCTTGATAATTCAAGACTTACCTTCTCAACAGTTCCGGCAGCTGAAGGTTCTCACAAAGTAACAATTACTGCTGCTGAAGGGATTACTGCAGAGGTTGATGTAAGAGTTTCCGAATCTATATCTTCATCAATTCGCTATACTGAAACTGTTGGGGCAACTGATAAGACAACAGGGTTCTTAGGAGCTTATTCTGATAACTTTAAGGTGGAGGTTGGTGAAACGAAATCTATTAAATTTACTAACTACACAAATTTACAAGCCAACTGGAATAATTTTGTTGTAGCGCTCAAAAGGAATGATAATAGTTTGTATTATTGGCTTCGTGCAGATAATTATGGAAGAGATGCTGCTGATGTAGAAATAGCATTTGCTCATAGTGGAACGCAGTGGGTTAATCAGACGTGGGAAGAATGGCTCCAAAGTATGAATGGTGCAGAAGTTACAGTCTATGTTACAAATTGTGGTAATGGTACAGCAGATGTTCAGATTGAAATGATTGGTAATGATGGTCAGCTTGATACTCAGTATTATTTGGGAGCTAATACCATAAATCCTGAAGATTTGTATTTTGCACTTTCTGTAGATGGTTGCTATCTTGTCTTTTAATAATTATTTTTCTTAATCATACATGCCGTTATTCTTATGAACGACGGCATGTCTTAAATAAAACTTACAAATGAAAAAACTATCATTTCTTTTCATATCCCTGCTGACAGCGTTTGCTTTTACGGGTTGTACTGATGGTTTGGATAACATCGAATACAATCCAAGCAACGGGGTGATTTTGTCAGCTCCTGTGTCGGCTGCGGCAACAAGTTCTTCACTGACCGTTACTTCTACGATGAATGGTAATGTGGGTGTCGTACTTAAAAAAGGTTTCTGCTATAGTGCAAACGTACAGAATCCTACTATCAAAGATTATGTAGTAGATGCAGATGAAAACTTCAGTGCTACTATCACAGGTCTGATGGGAGGAACTACCTATTATATTCGTGCATACGTTTACGGTGACAGTCGTTATGTCTATTCGGAGACATTTACGGTTACTACGGGAGTAGCTTCTCTTGAAGAATATGTAGCACCGGCTTATGTAGATAACTATGTGGATATTGCAGCCTGGTCTAGCCGAGGAAAGTGGAATCTGGCTAACGTACATGACCCTACAGTGGTACTGGCTGAGGATGGATATTATTACATGTATCAGACAGACGCTTCATACGGTAATGCTCATCAGGCAGGTGGACACTTTCACGGACGTCGTTCGAAAGACTTGGTGAACTGGGAATATTTAGGAGGTACCATGAAAGAACTTCCTGAATGGGTTATTCCGAAGTTGAATGAAATTCGTACTGAAATGGGATTGGAAGCTACTACGGCTAACTCAGCTGATTTCGGTTACTGGGCACCTTGTGTACGTAAAGTAAAAAATGGATTGTACCGTATGTATTATTCTATCGTTTGTCCTGGAACAATAAGTGGTGACGGTACCTGGAGTGAACGTGCTTTCATTGGTTTGATGGAGAATGACAATCCGGCTAACAATGACGGATGGGTAGATAAAGGCTATGTAATTACCAATGCTTCGGATAAGGGATTAGACTTTAATGTGGCAGCGAATAATTATGAAAATAGTTATTATAAATGGAATGCCATCGACCCGAGTTACTTTATTGACAAGGACAGCAAACATTGGTTGATTTACGGTTCATGGCATAGTGGTATCGCTTTGGTGGAACTGGATGCAGAAAGTGGTAAGGTAAAGGCTGAACTGCCTAAGCCTTGGGGTACTACAGGGGAAGAAATTGCTGCGTATGGAAAACTGATAGCTACCCGCAACATGCGTAGCCGTTGGCAAGCTTCGGAAGGTCCGGAAATAATTTATCGTGACGGGTATTATTACTTGTTCCTGGCATACGATGAATTGTCTGTGGCTTACAATACCCGTGTGGCACGTGCCGAACATATTGAAGGCCCGTATTTCAGTATGGATGGTACGAATGTGACTACAAATGGAGGTGATATTCTTCCAGTGGTAACACATCCTTACAAATTTAATGGCAGCGATGGCTGGGTAGGTATTTCTCATTGCTGTGTATTTGATGATGGAAATGGCAACTGGTATTTTGCCTCACAAGGACGTTTCCCGAAAAATGTGGGAGGCAATGCATCAAGTAACGACCTCATGATGGGACATGTACGTAAAATCCGTTGGACAGAAGATGGCTGGCCGCTTGTAATGCCTGAACGTTATGGTGCTGTGCCGCAGGATAAAATAGAAGAAAGTGAGTTGATTGGTAATTGGGAACATATTGACCTTTTTTATTCTTTCGGAAATCAGAAAACTTCTACTCAAATGACGTTGACAGACGATCATAAAGTGTCTGCAGGACCTTGGGCAGGAGCTACATGGTCTTATGATGCAGAAAATCAGGTTTTAACAGCTAACGGTGTAAAACTGTATTTGCAGCGTGAAACTGATTGGGAGGCATCTCCGAGAACTCACACTATCGTCTATGCAGGTTATGGCGGTAATAATAAGACTTATTGGGGAAAAAAGAGCAAATAACTCCGTTTGTATCCTCATGCAACTATAATGTGGAGAATATAACAAAAAATGAGTAATTCTGCTTGCAGTATTACTCATTTTTTGTTTTGATTTTCTATGTAATGTTTTATTGCATTTTTATTTATGTAAGCCATGAAACACATCATTTTCTCATTTATCTTCCTGGCTGCAGCAAGCGCAGCTTACGCTTCTTCTCCTAAGAAGTCGTCGGTCATTCCAACCAGCAAAGTTATGACCCATGACCCAGTGCTGGCTAAGCAGGGTGATACCTATTACCTCTTTGCTACCGGACAGGGAATTTCCGTGATATCTTCAAAGGATTTGAAGAACTGGAAGTTTGAAAAACCGGTATTCGAGGAAGCACCGCAATGGGCGGTAGAAACCGTAAAAGGTTATAACGGACACACGTGGGCACCGGATATTATTTTCCATAACGGACTTTACCATTTGTTTTATTCATGTTCGGCATTTGGAAAAAATACTTCCGCTATCGGTCATGCTACGAATCCTACACTTGATCCTTCCAGCCCTGATTTCAAGTGGACAGACCATGGGAAGGTAATCCAGTCTGTTCCTAACCGGGATATGTGGAACGCCATTGACCCTAATATCATTATTGATGAAAACGGTACACCCTGGATGAATTTCGGCTCATTTTGGGATGGCATCAAGATGGTAAAGCTAACCCCTGATATGAATGGAGTGGCCCAGCCGGAAGAGTGGTATTCACTTTCTCGCCGTCAACGAACCTTTAATCTGGATGAAGAGAGTGCGGGTGACGGAGCGGTTGAGGCGCCTTTTATCATGAAGCACGGTGATTATTATTATCTGTTCGTATCGTTTGATTATTGTTGCAAGGGATTGAAAAGCAACTATAAAGTCATGGTGGGACGTTCGAAGGCTGTCACAGGGCCTTATTTAGACAAAGACGGAAAAGCCATGGATAAGGGAGGCGGCTCATTAGTGATTCAGGGAAATAAGGATTATGCTGGAGTAGGTCATAATGCAGCCTATCATCTGGATGGGAAGGATTATTTTATTTCCCATGCCTATTCCGTGGCAGAAGAGGGAGCTCCCAAATTGATTATTCGTGAAATGACGTGGACACCAGACGGGTGGCCAATCGTAAACTTCTAAAAGTGATGCTTGCAGGGATGCCGCAGGGAGTATGTGTACTTCTGAGCGGCATCTTTTTTGTATGGATATTGCATGATTTTTGGTAGTGTTTTAGTGAAAATTTTATTGTTGATTTCACACTTAATTCCTATTTTTGTCCTGATTAGTAATTATCTGGAAAAACACCTATGAAAAAACAAGTACTTTTTGGCACATTGGCATTATTGGCCTCTCAGGCATTTGCCCAGCAGGCAGCGGTCACCGGCCCTGATGCTCGTTTGAAACTCGACTTTCAGTTGCAGGATGGCAAGCCTGTCTATTCGGTGACCTACGATGGAAAGACCGTGCTGGAGAACTCTCCTCTCGGCTTTGTATCCAATATCGGCGACTTCAGCCGTCAGATGAGCTTTGTCGGCCAGCAGGCGGACAAGGTGGAAAAGACGTACACGCAGGACCGTATCAAGTGTTCTACAGTAAACTATTCTGCCAATAAGCTGACCGTAACGCTGGAAAATGCGGAGAAGAAGAAACTGGACATCGTGTTCCAGTTGAGTAATAACGACATTGTCTTCCGCTATGAGATGCCTCAGTATGGCGAAACGGCCTGCATGGTCATTGAAAAGGAGGCAACCGGCTTTGACTTTCCTTCTACCACTACCACGTTCCTTTCTCCGCAGAGTGACCCGATGATTGGCTGGATGCGTACGAAACCGAGCTACGAAGAGGAATATGTGCCCGATGAACCGGTGGCTACCCCTTCCAAGTACGGTGAAGGCTATACTTTCCCGGCACTGTTCCATGTAGGCGACAACTGGGCGCTGGTATCTGAAACCGGTGTGCGTAGCCTGTATTGTGCTTCTCACCTGAGTGATGCTACTAAAGACGGTCTTTACAGTATTGCTTTCCCGAATCCGGGCGAGATGAACGGCCTGGGTTCTTCTACTCCGGGACTGGCCCTTCCGGGTGTCACTCCGTGGCGTACGATTACAGTGGGCAGCGGGCTGAAGCCGATAGTGGAGACTACTGTTCCGTTTGATGTGGTGGAACCGCTGTATGAGCCTTCACAGGAATACAAATTCGGTCGTTCTACGTGGAGCTGGATTATGTGGCAGGACCCGAGTATCAATTACGATGACCAGATTCGTTTCATTGACCTGGCCAGTGAAATGGGTTATGAATATACACTGATTGACGGAGGCTGGGAAAAGAATATCGGCCGTGACCGTATGGAAGAGCTGTTCAAGTACGCTCACCAGAAGAACGTGGATGTATTCGTGTGGTACAACTCCAACGGTTACTGGAACGATGCACCGCAGGATGCCAAGCAGTGCATGAGCAATTCGGTAGCCCGCAAGAAAGAGATGAAATGGCTGCAGAAGTGCGGCGTGAAGGGCTTGAAGGTAGACTTCTTCGGCAGTGACAAGCAGCAGATGATGGGCTTGTATGAAGATATTCTGACCGATGCCAATGAATACGGTCTGATGATAATCTTCCATGGCTGTACGATTCCACGCGGCTGGGAACGCATGTATCCGAACTATGTGGGCAGTGAGGCGGTACTTGCTTCTGAAAACCTGATATTCAACCAGCATTTTGATGATATGGAGGCTTATAACGCCTGTTTGCATCCGTTTATCCGCAATACCATTGGCTGTATGGAGTTTGGCGGTACGCTGCTGAACAAGCGCCACAATCGTACGAACGACGGAGGTACCATCCGCAAGACGACAGACGTGTTCCAGTTGGCTACGGCAGTGCTGTATCAGAATCCGATTCAGAACTTTGCTCTTGCTCCGAACAACCTGACAGATGCACCGGCACTGGCTATCGATTTTATGAAGCAGGTACCTACTACGTGGGATGAAACGGTGTTCATTGACGGTTATCCGGGCAAATACTGTGTGCTGGCCCGCCGTCACGGTGCCCGCTGGTATGTGGTAGGTGTAAATGCACAGAAAGAGCCTTTGAAGTTGAGCCTGAACCTGCCGATGTGGGAGAAGGGTGAAACGGTTTCCTATTATCTGGACAATAAGAAACGTCAGCCGCAATTAGAAGAACTGAAAATCAAGAATCCGGCAGAAGTGAAAGTAGTACTCCAGCCCGATGGAGGTATTATTCTGACAAAATAGTTTGAGGAGTTTTCCAAAGAGAAAAGCGTGATTTTTTAGTGGAAATCACGCTTTTCTCTTTTTAATTTATAACTTTGCATCCTAACTCATTGAATTATGGAGAATAATCAACTTTTTATTTACAATACACTGACCCGCAAGAAGGAACTGTTCGTGCCTTTGCATGCTCCTCATGTGGGCATGTATGTGTGTGGTCCTACCGTA
>ENA-UOJA01001735-UOJA01001735.1-human-gut-metagenome-genome-assembly--contig:-C19-NODE-1735-length-16812-cov-13.570747_pt1 | contig 16812 bp, 23 predicted proteins | sample MGYA00242337_ERZ723884 | MGnify/ENA metagenome assembly ERZ723884
GCATATTTTTATGCAAAATGACAAGAATTAAAGCGTGTCATGTTGTACAAGAACGAGTGCAAACTATGTACTATTTTTGTTCAAAATTACGTCTTGCATTTTGCGTACTATGTGATATAAAATAATCAGAAAGAGAGATAAAGTAGTTAAAAGAAAGTGAGGAAAAATAAATGAAAAAACAAGATGAATATTACGAAAAAGAAAGAATGTTATATGTAGTAGCTGTTCTTAAAGGTGATAAAGATGAAGCTTCACTGCATATGGGAAGGATGCAAGGTTATAAAGATGCTCTGTGCAATATGGGTGTTGATTTCACAAAAATTTGTGATTTACACGACAGAATAATGTCGGCGATTGATTTTGCATATCGCATGAAGAGCTACAAAAAATAATTAAAAAAGCCACATGGTGTACTGAGGGTTCGATTCCCTCTGGTGGCACTTGGTCAATAGTGACCATTGTAAGAAAAGGAGGAAGAAACATGACAAATTACGAAAAAGCATTAGAGTTATTAAACAATGGAGTAGCCAAAAAGCACTATACGTTTGATTCTGGCAATACAGGATGTATTGTAATTGATTTAGGCGGCACATTTGCGGGGTTTATTACTCGTTATGATAAATATGTTGATGTCGCTCAAGGTGGTGAACATGTATCTTACGGTATCATAGACTTGGAAGATATGATGGTGCTTGACGTTTCAAACAGGCATCGTTATAACCTTCCTATTAAGAAATGGGAGGATGCAGAATGATTTTTGCAGGCCTGTCAATAGCAGGCCTTGCAATAGCAATACTAATAGTAGCTGAGATATTAGCTCAGTTGCTATACGGAAAGGAAGATGATGAATAGTGTATGTTAAAGGTGCAAAGTGTGGAGAAATGAGTATTAAATTTTCGCGCCCACTTAAAATAGTAGGGTGTGATGAATTAAATATATATTTACAAGACGATGTTCGTCAAATTGGTGGACTCCCTTACATTAGAATATTTTCTAAGCAGTGGCAATTTATCGATGCTTTTACGGACTGTGACGTTGGTTTTGAGTATGAGACTTGTTAGAACATTCGTTCGCTAGCTGAATATGTGCGAAGTTAGTCATATCTAACTATCGTGCAAAATAAATAAAAAATTATTGAAAAACTGTTGACATTTCAGAGCAACAATGATATAATAAATAATGTAAAGATAACTAACAACTCTTTACTATTTCCTCCTTTCTTACACATAGAAAGGTTGACAGGCAGGTTTGCGGAACACTTCCAACGGGTTCGACTCCCGTCCTGTCAATTCGTCGACGGACGTTAAGCTAAAAAACACACATAAAAGGGGGCCAAAACTATGGCGAGAAAAAGAATGGTTACTCGTACCATCACGAGTACAAAAGTGAAAGCGACAGTTTACAACATCGAGAAAGACGAGATTCAGACACTTGAATACAAGCTGTCAGGAGAACTTTCAGCAGATGATGCGCTGAAAGCAATCACAAAAGAGCATGCAGATGTGCGTCCTCTGAAAGTAACAGAAGTAGAGGTGCAGGAAGAATTATACGGAATGTCAGAAGAAAAGTTTTTGGAATTAGCCGAAATTCTCCCACCAAGGGCGAAATCTCATTCGGAAGAATAATGTAACTAGTTAACTAATTTGTTTTATGTTCACGATACAACACAAGAAAGGAATTAAACTATGATTAAAGTAACAAACCAGACAAAAGAATTCACAGCTATTGAAAAGTATCTTATGACCACAGCACCAACAATTAAAACTGTTAAGACATTGCAGGACGGAGATGTTATCAACGTTGCAGGTTATCTGGAATTTGTTGACGAAAAGGAAGACGGCACTATAGCAGAATTGATGTCAATCATCACCACAGACAAAGCTGTTTACAGCACACAGTCTGTGACCTTTAAGCGTTCCATCAAAGACATTGAAGCTATTATGCAGTTTCCATTCCCTGTTAAGAAAATCTCTGGACAGTCAAAAGCAGGTCGAAAGTACGTTGATTGCGTGCTTGACATTGACAGCTTATAAGTAACAAAAGTAAATTAAATAAGTATAGGCGCTCACGATATACAGTGAGCGTCATACTTTCTTTTTTAACTCTTGTAATCTAGGAAGATATAGAGGTGTAACATGAGTAAAAAATTAACAGCCTACGAGCGAGAGCGAAATCGTATAAAACGTCTTGAGCGTAAGCTTAAAAAGCAAGGTGTCCAGTATGTTCCAACAAACATACCAACTTTGCGTCAGATTAAGGCAAAAGGATTTACAGGTAAAGCGCTTAGAGCTTATGTCAATAAGTTAAAAAAGATTGACGTTGAAGCTCTCAAAGCAGAAGTAAATATACCTCACGAGGAGGATATAGCCTTTAGCAACTTTAATGACGAATTTTTGGCTAGATATGGTGAATTAACACCAGAAGAGGAAGATTTATTCTACGGTTACAAAGATGCATCAGACGAAGAAATAGAACGCGAGCGCAAAAGAAGAGAAGCGGAATATCAAAAAGTTGGTACAGACTTCACATCTATATTGAGCAAATCTGTTGACTTGAACAGAAGCAGGAGAAAAGAAGCAATATCGTATTCAAGAAGTATGCAGTCTTTCCTGCTCAACATGATTAACGATATAGGTGCATCTGAGGTTGGCAGGAGATTAGTCGAAGCTTCAAGAACAATGAATGACATAGACGTTATAGTTTCAGCTGTGCTGTGGGGTTCATCAGTTGCAGTTATAAACCAAGCAACAGACGAACTACTTCAAATAATCAATGATTCACCTTTGACGTTTGAAGAAAAGGTGCAGGCTGAATCAATGAATGAGACAGAGAACGGTTGGTGATAGCATGGCAAGGCCTAAAAAAGTAAAGTATCTGGTCGGTGACTTTGAAACGACAGTCTATGAGGGTCAGAAAAATACAGAGGTTTGGGCATCTGCCATTGTAGAAATGTTCACAGAAGATGTTTCTATATTAAATTCAATAGATGAAACATGGAAATATCTGGTAACTTTAAAATCAAATTTAATTGTGTATTATCACAACCTAAAATTTGATGGAAACTTTTGGATTTCGTTTTTTCTGAATAAACTACATCTAAAACAAGCATATACTGGTGACGGGGTTAATTCGTGTGAATGGAAACACGACAAAGAAATGTATAACAACACGTTCAAGTACACCATTTCTGAAATGGGGCAATGGTATAGCATCAAAGTCAAGATAAATAATAAGGTTATAGAATTCCGTGATTCCCTTAAGCTACTTCCATTCTCTGTCAAAGAAATAGGAAAAGCCTTTAAAACCAAACATCAGAAGCTTGACATGGAATATACAGGTTTTCGCTATGCAGGTTGCGAGATTAAACCAGAGGAAAAAAAGTACATAGCTAATGATGTTCTGGTTGTTAAAGAAGCTTTAGAGATTGTTTTTCAAGAGGGACATAATCGACTCACAATAGGGAGTTGTTGTCTAGCTGAATATAAACAAATAGTTGGTGAAGATGATTGGAAAAGAAGATTTCCAGACGTCACACAATTAGAACTAGATTCTGAGATATACGGCAAGTCAAGCGTTGACGCTTACATAAGAAAGTCGTATAGAGGTGGATGGTGTTATCTTGTAAAAGGAAAAGAAAACAAGATATACACGAATGGAACTACAGCGGATGTAAATTCTTTGTACCCATCTATGATGCACTCAATGTCTGGCAATAGATACCCTGTCGGAAAGCCGATGTTCTGGTCTGGTAACTTTATTCCAGACAGAGCCCTGCAAAACAATATGTATTTCTTTATCAGAATAAGAACAAAATTCTATTTGAAAAGTGGTAAGTTGCCATTCATTCAGATAAAAGGAAATATGTTATACAAGGGCACAGAGTCTTTACAGACGTCTGATGTGTTTGACAAAGCTACTGGTAAGTATTATGATAAGTACATAGACATTGACGGTAAAACCTGTGATACAAGAGTAGAACTAACATTGACTATGACAGATTACTTTCTTATTCTTGAACATTATGAGCTTGTTGACTTTGAGATTCTTGATGGATGTTACTTTCGTTCAGAAGTCGGTATATTTGATGAATATATCGATAAATACGCAAAAATAAAAATGACTAGCAAGGGTGCAAGACGTACACTTGCAAAGCTATTTTTAAATAACTTGTACGGCAAGATGGCTTCATCCACTGATTCATCATTCAAATTAGCGTATGTTAATGATGATAATTCAATAGGTTTCATTAACATTACAGCGAAAGATAAAGAAGCAGGTTATATCCCTGTTGGTTCAGCTATCACAAGCTACGCCAGAAACTTTACGATAAGAGCCGCTCAAGCAAATTATTATGGTGCTGAAGAACATGGTTTCATATATGCAGATACAGACAGTATTCACTGTGACTTACCACCAGAACAGATTACAGGTATTAAAGTACATGAAACTGATTTTTGTGCATGGAAACTAGAATCCTGTTGGGATAAAGCTATTTTTGCAAGACAGAAAACATACATTGAACACGTTACGCATGAAGATTTGCAGAAGATAGAAGAACCGTACAACAACATTAAGTGTGCAGGGATGCCACAGCAATGCAAAGACTTGTTTGAATTATCAATGTCTGGAAAAGCTGTGTATGAAGAATACAAAGAAAATACACCAGTAAACAGGTTTCTTTTCAATCAAGTTACACATGAGCCTATCATAAGAACATTTGACGATTTTAAGATTGGCTTAAATGTACCATGTAAATTAATCCCAAAAAGAATAGACGGAGGTGTTTTACTTGTTGAATCAACGTATCAAATGCGGTAAATCAGACAGTCAAATAAGAAAAGATATTTACACTATGTTGGATGAAGATTGCATCGAATACATTAGAGTATATGATGCAAAGCAGGCGTTGCTTGTCATTAAGCGTGTAATAAGGATGAATAAACTGGAAAACGCATTAAAAATATTAATGAATTCATACACATATTATGATGCAGATTTATTTTACAAAGCTTTTACAGAAAAATATATTAATGTATTAAGGAGTGAATTGTATGAAAAAAATTAAAGTATTAGCAAAGAATCATGGATATTTTAATTCTGTACTTCCAGAAAAGTATGCATATGGTGATTGGATTGATTTAAAAGCAGGTAAAACAATACATATTAAAAAAGGTGAATATGTTAAAATACCACTAGGTGTAGCTATGAAACTACCAAGGGGATATGAAGCGCATGTATTACCAAGGTCATCAACTTTCATAAATTATCACATTTTGATGACAAATAGCATGGGAATTATTGATAACTCATACTCTGGCAGGAATGACGAATGGTGTTTTCCTGCATATGCTGTTGAAGACACGGTGATAACAAGAGGTGATAGAATTGCACAATTCAGAATTGTAAGAAATCAGTCAGAAGTCGAACTGATTGAAGTGGAAGATTTAACAGATAATGACAGAAATGGTTTTGGGTCAAGTGGGGTGAGATGATGCAAAGAATAGTTTTTGGAATGAATGACAGCGAAGTAAAAAAATTTACGCTTGACTGGTATACAGTTTGCAGGAACATTAGAAAAGCTAAAAAAAAAGTCCCGTATTTTAAAAATAGGAAAAGTTCACAGGGCGTTAATTATTCTTATAAATGGTAGGTGAAAAAAATGCTTGAAAAGTTTGTTTTTATCAGTGTTTTAGTTATGGTATTGTTGTTTCTGATATTTCTGCTATATTTACTTACTTTAAGACCAGATATGATTGTTATTATTGGTGTATCTGGAGGAATAGTGATATGGTGGACTATTGTGTTCATAATGTTGTATTGCAGGAGGTGATAATATGAAAGCACCCTGTAAAGATTGTAGTGAAAGATGTTTAAATTGTCATTCAGCCTGTGAAGAATACTTTCAATACAGGTATGAAATAATGAAACAGTCTGTTGCTGAGTATAATGACTCAAATCATAAGGCGTATGTAAGGGAAGCATGTAGGAGAATGAAGAAAAGAAAGAGGTAAAAAATATGACATTATATGATTTAACTAATGTTTTAAGTTCAAGTACAAAAGTAATGACGTAAATGATAATACACGAATTATATAAAATATAGGAGAAATAAACATGGATAATTATTCAAGAATTTTTTGACGAGAACAATGACAGAAACAAGATTCTGGTAGACTGTTTATTAATTAAATTAAATATTATTGACAGTCGGCCTTACTATACTATATTATATCATCCTATTAATAGTGAAAACACATATGAGGGATATGGAAGTTATAGTTTATCAATTGTAAAAGAATGGTTAAAAAAATATTTTATTTTAAAAGACAGGTGATATATATGACCGATATACTTAATTTGTTTTTTGTACTTGTCATGGTATCAGCCATAAGCGCAAGGCTTTTCAACGCATTAACATTGTTTTTTATAATGTGTGTTTATTCACTGCTTTTGTGCATAGCATTAGTACATTAAGAAAAAAGGGAGTCCAAAAGGCTCCCTTTGTTATGTTTCACGTGAAACATTTACATAATCAATAATGTAGGAAATGTTGCTGTAAACTGTGGCATAAAAAATTCGTGTGAGCCACTCAAAGTTACATACCCACCACTACCTTTATAAGCAAGAGGGCACATTTCAAGTCGGCCGTTTCTTATTCTAAGAATCATCCAACCGTTAATGTCCTCACCATTCACACCCATGGGAACAGAAATAGCCAGAGGACTTTCTCTATTTGCATAATTATTTGAAAGTTCTATATTTTTAGTAATTGCAGGAGTATCACCGTTAAGATAAAAATTATTTGCTAGAGTAACAGTTTCAAAAAAGTTTGAGGTGTTCTTCATTGTAATTTTATCGCCTGCCCACTCTGTTTCAAAACCAAGCATTCGATTATCGTTAATCTGAGGGTCTGCACCACATAAAAATTGATAAATAACAGAAGCTAACATTTGATAACCAAACTGGTTTAGATGAATGCCATCGCCACTTAAAGTATCATTAATATTCCACACATATATATTAGCCATCCAAAACGTAACACCCATTAAATTTGATGCACTTTGCATAATTGACCACACTTCATGACGTTTTGACCTTGAAATTTGTGCAACTGTTCCAGTATTTGCCGCAATTACATAAATAACAGCGTTAGGAAAATTCTGTTTAGCATAATAGATACATTCTCTAACTGCATTAAACAAATTCGTTGTATCAAGATAGCCGTCATTTTGTCCTCCCTCTATTAGAATAATATGTGCATCTGTGTGACCGTCGTTTTTTGCCTTAGTAAGCTGTGCTAAAAAGGCTTTATCTAAAGCAAGGAAACCTGCATTAGACTGGCAATAGTTGTAGATTATACTGCCATTTGCATACTCACCTAATTTTGTAGGCCATGAACTTTCTAAGTGTTCGCTACCATCATAAACGCCCCTGCCGTAGCTGTCACCAATGCATAAAATTTTACAGTTTCTAAAATTCTTTCTGTTCTCTAAAAGCATATTGACATTACTGTTTAATTCACCAAAAATTTTTTTATTAATAATATTGTCAAGCGTGCCATCTGCAACCATCGAGTCAAGTTTATCGTTGACCATCTTTTGCCAATCTTTTGAGTCAAAATAGTGATTGACATATTCAATCAATTCGTTGACTGTAATGCCAATAGCATTGAGTTTTTCAACTACTTTGTTGAGCAACTCATAATAACTTAATTCATCTCCGTATACCTGAGGCAAAACAGGTATCGTATTATTACACCACTCTCTAAAATTTTTAGGCTTAAAACTCATATTGAATCACTCCCATATATCCCAGATTTGCATAAATAAATCTTCAAGTTCACGAATCAGCATAGCGTCAATGTTTTTCATCTTTTCGATGTACTCATTTACCATGCTAATATAAGTTACCGTTCCCTCTTTTCCCCATCTATGCTCTGCATATTCTTCTGTACTTTTTGCATTCGTATCACTGTTGCTCTTACTGTTACTACTGCTATTCGTATTGCTGTTTACTGCCTGTGTTGTATCACTAAGCGTTGCATCACTCATATACTCATTAGCTTCTAAGTTCTTTAAACTCCCCTGCGGTGTATCGCTGTGTCTAATCTTTGCACTAGCTGTAGTATTTGTTGCTGTATTAGAACTTGCTGTGATGTCTGTGTTATCATTAACTTTTGTGTCCGCATTCCTACCAATATTGTGTTCAACATTCATATCAACGTTATCAATAACAGGAACATCAATGTTAATCGCTTTATAAAGCTTGTTGTAATATGGCATAATAACGGATAGTTTAGCATCAAGCCTTAACTGCCACAGTCCAAACGTTTCACATCCAATTTCTCTGGTGTAAAAGTGTTTAAGTATCTTTGTCTCAAGAACAGACCTATAACTTTCGTCAAAGATTTCAAAAGGTGGAAAGATTCTGTTTCTGGACTTTTCAATGACTTCATTAACATTTGAATAACCAACCGACTTGTCAAGTCCTGCTAGTGATTCACAGATATATCTGACTTCTGTTGTGTATCTACTCATGTTATAACCTCTCTATAACGGAAGTACCTAAACTAGCTACTTTCATGTCACTAATAAATTCTTCTCTGTTCCATCATCAGTTTCCTTATCTGGTTCGTCACCGTCGTCAAAAATCCATGTTATGTCAAGTCCGAATATTTCCTTAATCTGCACACTAGCGTAATCTCTGGCCATCGTTCTTGAACGTCTGTTAGCTAGTGCATCAGCGTTGGCTGTGTCTACTTCGGACTTCACCATTCTTTCTTTTTTCTGTACAATAACAGATGTTATACCAAGTAGCGCATTTCCTCTGTTGTAAAGTGTCTGCTGTACTTCTAGTAACTCTGGCGCTACCAGTGGTGCATTTAGCTGTAGCGCTTTAATATCTTTTAATGAAAGATTATCACCAACAGCCAAGTATGGGTTGTCAGCGTCAACGTCTGCAATAAGATTTTTAAATGACAATCTTTCATTCTCTGAGCACTGCACAATAACAGGCGTTTTCTGTGCAACGCAATTTGTGTCTATTGTACCGTCAATTCTCCATAATCTATAAGCTAAGTTGATAAAACTGTTATACATGTTTACTCGAAGCATATTATCCCATATAATAACAAATTCATCTTTGCCAAGCTCTCTCTGATAGCCTGTCCATGGGTTCCAAACACGTATCTTTGTGGGGTTGCCATAACAGTCATAAGTGCCAAGACACGAATACTGCATACAAGCATACTCAGTGGCATCTGAATCATAAAAGAAAGCAACAGAGCCAAGTTCAAAAAGCTTTAACGCTAGCCACCTTGAATCTATTTCTCCCGGCAATCCCTCTACACGATAAGAGGATACAGCATTACCTGCGAATTTCATTAACCAATGATTATATTGTATGCCAGAAGAATATACCTTTTGAAAAAATCTTCGTTTACTTCTACTTCTGCCCATTTTTAATCACCACCTTATTTATTATTTGCTGTGTAGTTTCCAAAGGTTGTTTTCCAAAATGTTACACCCTTTTTGAGAACGCTCATGATTAATTCTTCGGCATCAGCTGGGATTGCTCCTGTTATAGCAACAGTAGAACACTTTACAAAATTCCATGATGGTCTAGAGGCAATGTTTGGGACTTTCAATCTGCATACTTTGTATCCAAACATACTAAAATAGTTATCAGCTATTCGAGCATACTCTTCTCTTACTTGTCGTACCTGTACAAAAGTGTCTAGTATCTGTTGTGACCAAAGGACAGGCCCGCCAGAAGCGCCACTTAATTCTGATGTGTCATGCGTTTCTTTAAGAACATCACCAATAGTTCCAACAATACCACCAACGCCAGATAAAGCAGATGAAACATTACCATACGTCAATGCTTCTGCTCCGATGACAGGCGATATACTTTGAGCCGCACTGCCTGCACTTGAAAGAAGTCTAGGTGTCCATTTAAGAATATTTCCGCCAACCTGGCCAACACCATATGACGCAATTTCGGCCTGATATGCGTCATATAAAAATGAACCTTTTATGCCGTAATTAAGGGTGTAACCCACAGTCTTGTTAGTACCACCTGTTATTTTATAATTCGTTGGAATACACATTATCTGTGGTGTAACACTTTGATTACCAGAAAAAGTCAATATTCTGTGTTCGTAATCACTGAACAATTCTGGATGTAAAACCATCTTGTCACCAGTCGGAGCATAAACAACATAGTCGACAAAAGGTGAAGAATAAAGTCTGTTATTCAAAGGTGTATAATTTCCGAATTTTGTTGGCAAAGCAGGTAACTCTCTTGTTGTCTGTACTCTTGAATCTGTTCCAGATGGAGCAAATATTTTTGGAATGGTGAAAATCTGTATAATGGTTGACTGATATCCGGCTGAAATGACATTGTTCAGAAACGTTAATAAGTCATCGCTGTTATCTGTTATGCCAATCTTTGAACCTTGAAAAACACCACTCAAAACAGGCTTGTCAAACCAGTTTGGCTGATTAGCTATGCCACTTAACTGTGTATCACTGATACAGATTTCTACACCGTATGTGTACTGTTTTGAAAATTCTGTCAACTGTTCTTCGATTGCTGTAATCATTTCGCCTGTAGGTACATCCTCATTTAAAGTGTGTGCCCCAATACTATCATCTGTAACGTGTTCACGCTCAACAAAACACTGACCAAGTGTGCAATCCAAAAACCATGTCTGAAATAAGTCGATAGTAAATCTTACTTCACAAGTGTTATTAGAAACATACTCTATGCTATTGATAAAAGCGTAAAACCACTTGTTTCCGAAAGCTGTATTCTGAAACATTAAATAATTGCATTGATAAACGTCATCTGCTTTACAGAAGAGACGGAACGTGCCTTTATTGACACGCCCGTAACTCTGGTTAGTAAATGACTTAACGATTTTATTTGACATATAAGTATGCTGTGCATTTTTAGTTGCAAAATATTTAACATTATCGTAACTTTTATCACATTCAACATTAGCAAGCAAATATATGTCGGTATCTGGCGCAATATAGCTCATTAAGTCACTCTCCTATTTAAGAAACTGTAATAGTTACCTCAGCAGATTGAATAGCACCAATGCTTGCTTTTGCTTTCAACGTACCCGCTGTCTCTGCTTTCCAAACGCCGTTTGAAGCAATAGTACCTGTGGCTGTACCACCTGTTTTAGCCCATTTAACTGTTTCTGTACCTCCTGTTACTGTTGAAACTGTTGCAGTAAGAATGCCTGTGGCTGTGCCATCTTTGCCAAGTTTACCTGTAACTGCTACTGCTGATGGTGTAATTGTTGTGTTATCGGCTGTCTGTACAGGTACAGATTCAGCAGGAATGCAACATACGACATTTGCAAAAGGTGATACTGCGTATGTCTGCCACATATGCAAGAAATAGTTGTGGTCAAGTGAAACAGGGTTCGGCATATCACGCATTTCAAAAACATTGTCATAAATCTGAACAAAATCTTCGTCCAAAATAACACCTGCAACGTTATCAAGAAAAGCCATGTCATCTGCTGAGGGTTCTTCATATGTAGGGTCATTTGCAAAAATCTTGTTAAGTCTTTCAACGTCCAGTGTGCCAAGTGAATCAATAAGGATTCTTCTGTTCAGATAATCAGCATAAGGAAGATTGAAAGAACCTGCAAGAACATTTGTATCAATGTTTGCATCATAGTTTGTATTGATAAGAATAACTTTTCTGTCATTTTCTGTGAAAGTCTTAACACCTGCAATAGAAAGCTTGTCTGTCATAAATGACATATCATTTGAAGCTTTTCTAAGCTGTGTAGCGGCTTCAAGATAACGACCACCTGTGAATGTGTAGTAAGTAAGTTTTCCTTTAAGAATGTGCTGACCAATCATGTATTTTGTGATATTGAATTCATCGTAAGCCGCCGCACTGTAAATTGACTGAATGATACCGGTGACAAGTTCATCCATTCCCGACCAAGAATTGAAAGCATTTTTGAGCATCGCACGATTAACTGTCACAGGATAAGTTAGCTGTGAATTCATCACATAGAAAGCAACTCTCACATCGTTGTCAAATCGCTTAAATGTGTTACCTGCACCGTTATCAGAACCTCTTACTTCTTCATACTGATATACATTCGCAATATTTACAAAAATATCTTCAATGGTTTCACCTGTGTCAATGACACCTTTTTTAAGCGTTCTTAACGGATTGGTGTACATTCTACTGGCAATTCTTGCAAAGGCAATCCTGTTGACAAGAGTGTTAATAAACTCATTCATTAATGCAGGATTATTCATTAAGATAGCGCCAATACCCCGAAGCGAATCTGCGTCTGGCGTTGCATAAGGTACATTCTCACGATAGTTGTTTGATGCACTATTTTTGATAGCGTTTACAACATCCGCTGAAATATTTGTGTTAGTCGTAATTCTCGGTTTAGTTGGCATATAAAAACACTCCTTTATTTATTATCGCCGTATAATACGGTATCAATAGTTAACTTTTTCATTTCATCCTCAGGGTCTGGTTCTGACTTTGGTGACTGTGTTGGCTGTGACGCACCACCCTCTTTGAATCTTGCTGTGTATCTTTCTCGCCATTCATTGTCATTGTCAATGTATTTCTGATGCCAGTCCTCACCATCATCAATACCATCATCGTTGATTGTTTCTAAAATGCTGATAGCTTCATCGTCTGTTCTATCTCCGACAAATGCTAATAATGCATCTTTTGTTGCCTGTTTCATTTTACCACCTCTTTCTTAGTTTTGGATACATCCATATTGGCATTCTGCGTCTTATTCCTTTTCCTGTTGGCAAAGATGGGTTAAAACCCTGTAACAAATTAAAATAGTATCTTGCATATTCTGCACGTTTTTCAATAGTTGCTGATGGGTCAGCGGGTCTTTCATAACAGTACAAAAAGCATTTTGCCATATGCCCAACATCATCTGTTGCAGTGCAAAAAGCATCCATTGTCTGATACGTTCTAAACTCTGTAGGAACCGATGGAAAGTTTGGATACCACTCTTGCGGGTTGTTATGGCGTTCATCATCCAAACGCTGACACTGACCATAACCATTATCATCAAGATTTGTGCGCCAGTCTGGGTAGTTTTGATTTAAATAAGGAATAATAGTTTCAACTGCGGGTGTCCACTGGACTAGACCATATCCTCTTTCATCTTCTGCAACACCTTTTTCAAATAGGTCTGCACTTATAAAAGATTCCATTGTAGCGTTACCAAGCAATGCACAAACGCCATTCAAAGACCAACCTTTTGTGAGTAAATAACTTGCAACGCAATAAGCGTTGTTTGCTGATTTCTCTGAGGTGTAACTGTCTAACCAATCTGGAATAGATCGCCAGTGCAAATCTGTAGGGTCTGGAATAGAACCAGTATCAACGTCAGCATAGATAAAACCTTGCAAGTAACCGTTCATCCAATCGGGACAATATCCATTGCTCTTTTTTGCTTTTTCTGTCCAAAAATACTTTCCAGATGACCAACCACTGTTTGATGTTACAATACCGTCTGATGTTATTTGTTCAACAACTGCAACGTGACCTGCACCACCACTGTTATATCCATAGCAAGCAATAGCACCTAATTTTGGCTCTTTTCCTTTTGAAAAACCTGTTGTACGTGAATACCAATTAGTCGCATTTGACGTTGATAAACCCGAAGGATAACGTCCGATAATCTCGTAAAATCTGCCCCAAGCATACCATGTACAGTTACCGCCTGTCTGTTGTGGGCCAAGATTTGCTTTATAAAATGGGTTATCACTGTACCAGTATTTTGACCCTTGCATACCTGCTGATGTAAGTCTAGGCGTAAAAGGCATTAGCAATCACCACCTAACAAGCACTCCCACATTTTTGAACCACATGAAGAATCATTATGTCCATTTGTTCCACATTCAATATCGTAAGCTCGTAACATCTTTTGATAAGCATTTATAGCAAAAATTGTGTTATCGCCTGCGTGACCATCTATTGACAGAGGTTTTCCGTCTTGTCCGACGAAGCCCTGTGAGCGTAAGATAGCTTGCAAGGCAACTACATCTGTACCCTTTGAGTTAAGAATTACTGTTTTCATGCTAACACCTTCTCTACAAAAGTGACTTTAGCTGTTTTTACATTGTAAGAGGCAAAAACTATTTTGTACTGTGGTGTTTCAGTGCTTGAGTCTAAGATGATACCACTTGAAAAACGATATACCGTAGAGTCTGTTGTACGGCTGAAATAGTTGCCGTGAAATAAAACATCTGGATATTTGTCTGATTCTAGTGAAACATCATCTGGCGGTGCATAATCATCGTCAGCAACATCAATTATAACATCCGTATATAATATGTCCCCATTTATGTCAGAATGAACATAATAATCATTTCTTAAACTAATTCTACGCAAGCCATAGTTATCTAAGATAAAATTGTTAGAATATAACAAGCTAAAATACGTCCAATCATCCTCAGCAAAATGAGAAGCTAAAATAAATACTCTTCCTGAACTATCAATTAATAATTGATAGACATTTTTACTAATGTCGTTCTTTTCTTCTGTTGTTAATGCTGATGCATCACCAATAGTTTTGCATTTTGCAAACTTACTAGCGTCAACCTTGTTTTCATCAACTGCATTCTTTATTTGATTTTGAAGAATGGCTAGTAAAACTAAATCGTCAATCTGTTTTCCCATTTTATCACCCCTCTTAATTCGGAGAAATTACTTGTTCATTATCTGTTATTTCATACCAAAATAAATTATTTTCAGATTCAGGATGACGAGACATTTGTGAAGCATTACAGCACACAAAAACTGATGTTTTTTTTGTTTCATTTTCTGTATTGCTATCAACTTTTGTTATGAAAATACTACCAACAGGTATTTCTCGACTAAATAACGGTTTGAATACAAGAGGAATATTTCCAACATGTGCGACAGTATCCAAAAGAACAAATTTGCCATTATATTCGCTAATACACTGAATATTTCTTTCAAGCAAAGCTTTTTTTAATTCATCTGTCATTTGTTCACCCCATTTCCAATAACATCTGACAGTTTCTGAAGCGCTAATGTGTTGTTGTTTAATGCTGTTGTTACTTCTTTCATTTCCTGCTGATGTTGTTCATTAAGCTTGTCAATATCTTCCCTGTTTCGGTCTGTCATATACTTGACATACCAACCCATAGCAATAGCACATACGATTGGAAAACCAAGTGTACCTACTGCCTGTAAAATAGCGTTTACATCCATTCTTTTCACCGCCTTTTCATCTAAAATATTATATACTATATATTGATTTTTGTCAAGATGTATGGTACAATATATATAGAGAAAGTAGGTGACATACACAATGAATAAATACTATGATGGAACAAAGCTTTTGAGCATGCTTGACATCAACGGCAACAAACCAGAAATTTATATGGTGACAACCAATAGAACAGGTGGAAAGACCACATATTTTAGTAGACTGCTAGTCAACAGATTTCTAAAAAGAGGTGAAAAATTCGCGCTTGTTTACAGATATAATTATGAACTGGACGAAATAGCAGACAAATTCTTTAAGGACATTGGCTCATTGTTCTTTAGAGGGTATGAAATGACAAGCAAAAGACGCGCCTCTGGTATTTTTCATGAACTGTTCTTGAATGATGAACCGTGTGGTTATGCGTTCTCACTTAATAATGCGGATGCACTAAAGCGATACAGTCACCTTTTTTCTGACGTTCAACAAATGATGTTTGATGAATTCCAGAGTGAAACAAATCACTACTGCACAGATGAAATAAAAAAATTTTTAAGCATACACACAAGCGTTGCAAGAGGGCAAGGAAAACAGATTAGATATGTACCAGTATTTATGTGTGGAAATACTGTGTCAATAATCAACCCTTACTATACAGCCATGGGTATCTCTGCTAGATTAAAAGAAGATACAAACTTTTTAAGAGGTAACGGGTTCGTGCTAGAACAGGGCTTTATTGACACTGCTTCTATTGCGCAAAAACAAAGTGGATTCAATAAAGCTTTTGCGAGTGACAAGTACGTTGCATATTCTAGCCAAGGTGTGTACCTTAACGACAGCAAAGCTTTTATTGATAAGCCAAGTGGTAGGGGAAGATATGTGTTCACTCTTAAATACAAGGACAGAACATATGGTATTAAGGAATATGCTGATTCTGGTATTATATTCTGTGATGATAAACCAGATAACTCCTGCCCTATCAAAATAACAGTCACAACAGATGACCACAATATTAACTATGTTATGCTAAAAAAGAATGACTTAATTCTAACCAACCTGCGATTTTATTTTGAAAGAGGATGTCTAAGATTTAAAGACATGATGTGTAAAGAAGCTGTACTTGCTTCACTTTCCTATTAAGGTATCACCAAGTGCTAACATTAATGTATACAGTTAGAAAGCAACGTTGAAAAATACGCTAACTAGTATGATGGTAAATTGCAGACCGCTTTAATGTACCACTTGTCAATGATATATTGCCACTCTAGTTACAGAACGAATGTTCGTAACGTGGGTGGCATTTTTATTGGACAGCTCTTAAATGAGAACCATTCTCAAATGAGAACCATTCTCAGTTAGAACGAATTTGAAAACGAACAGGTGTTCTGACAATCTCAAATGAGAACCATTCTCAGTTAGAACGAATTTGAAAGCGAACAGATGTTCTGACAATCTCAAATGAGAACCATTCTCAGTTAGAACGAATTTGAAAGCGAACAGATGTTCTGACAATCTCAAATGAGAACCATTCTCAGTTAGAACGAATTTGAAAGCGA
>ENA-UOJA01001740-UOJA01001740.1-human-gut-metagenome-genome-assembly--contig:-C19-NODE-1740-length-16763-cov-20.090855_pt1 | contig 16763 bp, 18 predicted proteins | sample MGYA00242337_ERZ723884 | MGnify/ENA metagenome assembly ERZ723884
GCGAGACAGCAAGTATCAGCACGAATGCGAACCGCTTCTCGGAGAACGTTACGGGTTATGACAAGAACGGTAACATCAAGAGTTTGCAACGTTATGGCCAGACTGGTGCCAGTGCCTACGGCCTGATAGACAACCTGACTTTTACCTTGAACGGCAATCAGTTGAGCCGTGTGGACGATGCCGTGATGGCTTCTGCTTACGGTGGAGGCTTCGAGTTCAAGGACGGCGTGAAGCAGGTCGGAGAGTACACCTACGATGCGAACGGCAATTTAACCAAAGATTTGAACAAGGGAATCACCGATATTCAATATAATTGTTTAAATTTGCCAAGTGCAGTAACGTTCAGCGACGGAAGTACGATTACCTATGTTTATGCAGCCGACGGCACAAAGCTAAGAACGGTTCATAAGATAGGTGGCGCTACCACCACAACGGACTATTGCGGGAATGTGGTCTATGAAAACGGAGCCCAGAAGCTTCTGATTACCGAAGAGGGCTATATTACTTTGAGCGACAACAAGTATTACTATTACTTGAAGGACCATCAGGGGAACAACCGTGTAGTCATAAACCAGAGCGGAGCGGTAGAGGAGACAAACCATTACTATCTGTTTGGAGGAGTATTCGCTTCATCAACAAGCACTCAGCCTTACAAGTACAATAGCAAGGAATATGACACGAAGAAAGGCTTGAACTGGTATGATTACGGGGCACGGCATTATGATGCAGTGTTGGGACGGTTTATGACGGTGGATCCGTTGGCAGAGAAGTATTATTCAGAAAGTTTGTATACTTATTGTTATAGTAATCCTATAAATTGTATAGACCCTAACGGGAAGGATGGTATTTATATTGCCTTCCCTGATTATAAAATATCAACTCCTATTGGTAAAATTGGGAATTTAGGTCATGCTGGAGTATTATTGATTGATAATAAAACAGGAGTGACTAAATATTATGAATATGGCAGATATGACAAAGAGGGTAAAGGAGTTGTCAGAACATTCGCTGTTCCAAATGTAAAAATAGGACAAGATAAAAAGCCTACATTGGAATCATTGAATAAAACTTTATCAATAATATCTGAACAAGCGGGACATGCCGGAAGAATAGAAGGAGCATATATTGAAAGTGATAAGTTTAAAGAAATGAAAAACTATGCAGAATCAAAAATAGCGGAGAATGCTAATTCAAAGAGGAAAGAGTATTCATTAAGGAATAATAATTGTGGAACTTTTGCGGCTGATGTTTTGAAACAAGACCCATCTGTAAAAGATAAGGCACCAGTAATTATAGATCCAAGGCCCAATAGTATAGTTAAAGAGTATCAAGATAATTTTAAGTCACTAAATTATGATCCTAAAAAGAGACAAGTTAAAATTGAATAGATATGGAAAGTCAAAGTATATCATTAGGAGATTTATTTTCAGTTGAATTATTTGTAGGATCAATAACGTTTGTTTTAGGAACGGTTTTGTTCTTCTTATTATTATTATTGAATTTGAGGCTTAATCTTAAAACGACATTATTATATTGTTGCCTGCAATTGATACTTGTTGTCTCTCTTTCTACTATTTTCTTTATATTTTGGCGTTTTAATTTTGATATAATGATAGGGTTTCTATATTTACCAGGTGTATTATCTGAGGTTTTTATTATGCTCTTATTCTATTTTATATTAAAAATAAAAAACAAATAATTGAATAATATTTTTATAACAATTCTATTACAGCGGGTGGAAACATCCGCTGTTTCTTTTTATAGGGTACCCACTATAATAGAAATATTAGCAGTCTAACTTGCCAAGTGGAGTAATGAAGGCCCAATGGCAAAATTTATTCAATGAGCTTTAAAGCAAATGTTAACGCCGCCTATGATAATACTACAATCATTGGTACAGACACTAACCGTTTCCGCGAGAACGCGACAGCTTTCGTCTACAATAACAGCTTCGAGTTCAAGGACAGCATGAAGCAGGCGAACGAGTACACCTACGATGCCAACGGCAATTTAACTAAAGATTTAAACAAGAATATTACCGGTATATCATATAATTGTTTAAATTTGCCAAATACAGTAACGTTCAGTGACGGAAGTACTATCACCTATATTTATGGAGCCGATGGCACAAAGCTGAGAACAGTCCATAAGATAGGCAGTACAACCACAACGACTGACTATTGCGGCAATGTGATCTATGAAAACGGAGTCCAGAAGCTGCTTCTTACCGAAGAGGGTTATATTACTTTGAGCGACAGCAAGTATCACTACTACTTGAAAGACCATCAGGGGAATAACCGGGTAGTCATCAGCCAGAGCGGCACGGTAGAAGAGACGAGCCATTACTATCCTTTCGGCGGTACATTTGCAAGTGCAGGTAATGTTCAGCCTTACAAGTACAACGGCAAGGAGTATGACTCGAAGAAAGGGCTGAACTGGTATGACTACGGGGCACGGCATTATGATGCGGCGTTGGGGAGGTTTGAGACGGTGGACCCTTCTGCTGAAAACTACTTCAAAACAAGTCTCTATGCTTATTGTGGTAACAGCCCTATCAGCAGAATAGACCCAACAGGAGCTGACTGGTATGAAGATAAACAAGGGAATTTACGTTGGCAGGAAGGCAGTGAAGCCTTAAAAGGCTATACTAATATCGGTTCATCTGCCTCTATTGCGTTAGGTAATGACAACTATCTGAACTTCTATCAGAATGGAGGTATCTTAGCCAATCAGGCTGTTAATGCTTTTGACTTGATAGCTTCCTGCGGTAAACTTCAGAATCAGTTCTTAGGTAAAACCAGTCCTTTATCTGAAGACTCTAAGTCTGCCCTTTTCAATTCTCTGAACAGTCGTTCTATAGATGCTATTGCGCGACCTATAGGCGAAGCTGCCTTTGGCTTTGGTGCCGGAAAGTTTGGCGGTATGTTGTTGGGGAAGGCAATAGGATGGGCTGTAGGAAAGGTGGCAGGAAGAGGTACTCAAAATGCAATACAATCAACTGCTCACGGAGTGCAACGGATTGCTGGAACAACGGCAACGAGAGGAGGGGTACTTTCTGTGAATGAAGTAAGAGTAACAAAGTCTGTAGGAAAGGCTTTTACTCAGGCTGATGGAGCTACAGTTTATCTTCATGAAATTACTCCCGGTAGATTTAATGCTGTTGTAGAAGGGAGGAAAGGTATAATAACAACAATGGGAAATTGGTCTCAAAAATCTATTAATAGAATAGCGAAAAATTATGGATGGAATATTAAATAAAGAAATGGTTGTTTGCTGTTTCTGCGGGAAGAGTTTACCCTTAGAAGCGGCTGTAGTTTTGAAAGTTTGGGCAAATGAGAAGAGTGAGGAGTATCAAGTATTATATTCCCATAAATCTCATTTTGTTAGAGCATTAGATAAATCAGTAATACTACATCCAGATTTATTAGAGCCTGATGCTTTAGGTTAATTCGTCGTAACGAACTACTGTCTTCCTCTGATATAGGTTGATTAAAAACCAATCTATCTAATTACTATCCTAACATCAGATATTCCATATCTTGTATGTTAGGATAGTTTTTGTTATTCTATCAGCGAGACGTAGGATACCTATTGTGTGTATGACGACCACCGTAATCTCTGCACTTGGAAGAAGCTTCCGGATGCGCAGCTCGCGGAGTATGTGTATGACAACGGTGGACGGCTGACGCAACAGGGGGAGTGCACGAACAAGACGGTTTCTTCCGATCAGGTGGTGCATGTGCAGAACTGGGCGGTACGGGTTTCCCGACGAGCCAGTTCACGAACGACACTTCGGGCTACAGTAAAGGCTCCCTGACAGGAAGCGCGGTGACTGTATCCGGCAGCAGTACTAAAATTTACAAAGGCTATTACTATGACGTCAAGGGGCGTGTAACTAAAGTCGTACAGAACAATCTTTTGGGCGGTTATGACGTGACTAATACGGTCTATACCTTTACGGGACAGCCCGCCACGGTGACGCATAGCCATACCGCAAGCGGCAAGTCCACACGTACGGAAGTCTATACCTATAGCTATGACCATGCAGACCGTGTAAGCAAGGTGGAGCATACTTTGGGAGGAACCAAAATAACTCTGGCAGACTATACGTACGATAGTTTCGGCCGTCTGAGTACCAAGTCCCTGCACGGCTCTGCGGCGAACAAGCTGACGTATGCCTATAACCTCCGCAGCTGGCTGACGGGCATCACAAGTACGCGCTTCACCCAGAACCTGTACTACAATACGGGTGTGGGTACCGCCCGCTACAACGGTAACATCAGCAGCATGACCTGGAAGTCCGGGAATGAAAGCACCGTCCGCGGCTACAAGTTCACCTACGACGGACTGGACCGGATGCTGAATGCCACCTATGGCGAAACAGCAGGTATCAGCACGAACGCGAACCGTTTCAGTGAGAACGTGACGGGCTACGACAAAAACGGTAACATCAAGGGATTGCAGCGTTACGGGCAACTCTCTTCAACCGCCTACGGCATGATAGACAACCTGACTCTCACCTTGAACGGCAATCAGTTGAACCGTGTGGATGATGCCGTGACGGCTTCCGCCTACAATGGCGGCTTCGAGTTCAAAAACGGTGCCAATGCTGCCGATGAGTACTCTTATGATGCCAACGGCAATTTAACTAAAGATTTGAACAAAGGTATTAGCGGCATTACATATAATTTCTTAAATTTGCCGAATGTGGTGACTTTCAGTGACGGAAGTACCATCACCTACACTTATGGAGCCGACGGCACAAAGCTGAGAACAGTCCATAAGATAGGCAGTACTACCACCACTACCGATTACTGCGGAAACGTGGTCTATGAAAACGGAGTCCAGAAGCTGCTTCTTACCGAAGAGGGTTATGTTACTTTGAGCGACAGCAAGTATCACTATTACTTGAAAGACCATCAAGGGAATAACCGGGTAGTCATCAGCCAGAGCGGTACGGTAGAAGAGACGAACCATTACTATCCCTTCGGCGGGGCGTTTGCAAGTACAAGTAATGTTCAGCCTTACAAGTACAACGGTAAGGAGCTTGACTCAAAGAAAGGGTTGAACTGGTATGACTACGGGGCAAGGCATTATGATGCGGCGCTGGGAAGGTTTACGACGAATGACAGATTTGCCGAGAAGTATTATTCGATGTCTCCGTATCAGTATGGGGCGAATAATCCGGTGAATAACATAGATGTGAATGGAGATACAATTGTTGTAAATCCTAATCCTAATGGCTTGATAGATAATGTGAGAATATTTTTTGGATTTGATACCAAGTATCAAAAGGACGTGAAAGCAGATTTGCAGCAACTTAAGAAGGATGATAAGGAAATTGGTGAGATGATTATTGAACTGGAGAAAAGTAAGAATGTTCATTCAATAACAAGGACTAAACGAGGAAAGTCTAATTCTTCAGGATTTGATAGAGAAAAAGCTAAAAAAGACATTCCGCAAGGAAGCATTATAAATTATGACCCTGATGTTAAAACGGATATTAATGGAAATCATCGGACACCAAGAATTGGTTTAAGCCATGAGTTACAGCATTCGTCGGATGTAGATAAAGGTATTATGTCTTATGAAAATATAGGAAATGGAATACCCATGAGAGAAATTCGTGCTATTAATACTGAGAATAAAATTAGAAAAAGAACAGGAGATGCAAAAAGAACGGAATATCGTGGAAGGAAAATACCCCAAAAACTGTTGGAATAAGATTATCCTTATGTTGGGTATTAATCTCTTATTTGTAATGTGTGTACATAAAACAAGTGAGAGGTATGAAGATATGTTTGTTGATTCTACTTGGCAAAGTCCTTTTGTTGCAATGAATATAGAATACAAAGATAGTGTATATTCGATAGTTCCAAGAGAAGGAGATATGTACCTATTTCTGAATGATGGGGTAGCTAATAAGAAATATCGATATGAACTTTTTCCAATTTTATTAGAACAGACATTGGGTATAGACAGCATTACATTTTGTTCACTAAAGGAAATGGACTGTATGGTAACTCCACAGCCATACATAGATTCAATTTATAAAGGAAAAGTAGAAAATCTTATTTCTTTGCTTTTTAATGAGAAAGGTGTACTTTCTGTTGGTTTGTCATATCCAGAAGAAAAATATTTGATTTATTTGTTATTTCATCATGGAGTTTATCTTAATACAGATTGCGAAACTGGAGTTTTGTATATCTTAAATAAATAAGTATTTTATATTCTTGAAATAATCTATTTAATTGCTATCCTAACATCAGATATTACTATATCTTGCATGTTAGGATAGTTTTTTATTTACTTCCCGCTTCCGGAAAGACTACAAGAGAGGAAGTATACACTTACAGCTACGACTATGCTGACAGGGTGAGCAAGGTGGAGCATACTTTGGGAGGAACCAAAATAACTCTGGCAGACTATACGTACGATAGTTTCGGCCGTCTGAGTACCAAGTCCCTGCACGGCTCTGCGGCGAACAAGCTGACGTATGCCTATAACCTCCGCAGCTGGCTGACGGGCATCACAAGTACGCGCTTCACCCAGAACCTGTACTACAATACGGGTGTGGGTACCGCCCGCTACAACGGTAACATCAGCAGCATGACCTGGAAGTCCGGGAATGAAAGCACCGTCCGCGGCTACAAGTTCACCTACGACGGACTGGACCGGATGCTGAATGCCACCTATGGCGAAACAGCAGGTATCAGCACGAACGCGAACCGTTTCAGTGAGAACGTGACGGGCTACGACAAAAACGGTAACATCAAGGGATTGCAGCGTTACGGGCAACTCTCTTCAACCGCCTACGGCATGATAGACAACCTGACTCTCACCTTGAACGGCAATCAGTTGAACCGCGTGGATGATGCGGTAGCGGCTTCCACCTACAATGGCGGCTTCGAGTTCAAAAACGGTGCCAATGCCGCCGATGAGTACTCTTATGATGCCAACGGCAATTTAACTAAAGATTTAAACAAAGGTATTAGCGGCATTACATATAATTTCTTAAATTTGCCGAATGCAGTAACGTTCAGTGACGGAAGTACCATCACCTATACTTATGGAGCCGACGGCACAAAGCTGAGAACAGTCCATAAGATAGGCAGTACAACCACAACGACTGACTATTGCGGCAATGTGATCTATGAAAACGGAGTCCAGAAGCTGCTTCTTACCGAAGAGGGTTATATTACTTTGAGCGACAGCAAGTATCACTACTACTTGAAAGACCATCAGGGGAATAACCGGGTAGTCATCAGCCAGAGCGGCACGGTAGAAGAGACGAGCCATTACTATCCTTTCGGCGGGGTATTTGCAAGTGCAGGCAATGTTCAGCCTTACAAGTACAACGGTAAGGAGCTTGATACGAAGAAGGGTTTGAATTGGTATGATTATGGGGCGAGGCATTATGATGCGGTGTTGGGAAGGTTTATAACGGTTGATGCTTTATATGACAAACATTTTAAAGTATCTCCTTATGTCTATTGTGGAAATGAGCCTGTCGGTCGCATTGATCCGGATGGAAATGATTGGCGCGTGCAAACCCATTATAATCGTGAAACGGATAAGATAGAATATAAAATTACGGTAAGAGCGGCTTTGATAAATAATTCTAATAATAAGGAGCTTGATATAAAGACTTTGGCTGGACAAATAGTAGAGCAAGTGAATGCCGCATATACGATTTCAGGTGATGACTTTGTTTCGACTATGGATATGCAATTGAGAACTGTCAACTCGGTGGATGATATAAAGGACACTGAACACGTTTTGCAGATTGTTGATCAAGATATGTTGACAAAAACGGATAAAAGTGTAGTTATGGCTGAGACTTATAAAAATAGTCTGGATGTGAAAATAGGAACGAAAGCGGTTTCTAATATGTTGAACAATGATGATAACCGGACTTTTGCTCACGAACTTGGTCATTCAGGAGGATTGGGGCATACAATGAATGTGGAAAACTTGATGACACAGAAAAAAGTTATTCAAGATTTTGATGGAGATTATCTTAAAGCAACTCAGTTAAACCGTTCTCAGATACAAACAGTCCGAGATAATTATATCCATAACAAGTTGAATAGGCATATTCCTAACTGGAGGCAAAAACTTAAAAGAAGGCAGTAATATGAAGACACGTATATTTATTTTTATAATCATACTTGCCATGCTGGTGGCGTGCATTGGTCATTTGGACTCAGAGAATGATTTCATGATTCGAGTAGGTACTGGTTTTAAGGAGCGTACCGGTAAAGATTATATCCAATGTTGGGTGAATGACAGCCTTGTTTTTAATGGACTGTATGTGAACAAGACGGATGACCAAATATTGGACTACCATGAAGATTGGCTTGGAATGGAAATCACCCGTTTCGATAAAAGCGGATATGATAGTTTAAAAATAAAGATACGTGTCACATCTCTGGATACGGTATTATATTGTGGAAAAAGGGTCATAGATAGTACGTTCCGATACCGGATTGATAATATTCCCAATATTGTAATTTCATGTAGCTCCAACGGTGGTATTTTGTTGTGGGATACTTTACGTACACCTGATTATTTTTGGCTCGAATATTGATATATTAAGAATCTCTGATTCTATAATCTAAACAATTCCCTGCTTATGTTGGATGTAAGCAGGGAATTTCATATAGGAGCATGCTGACTTGGAGCGGTACGCTTTCCGTTACCGGTACGACGTGACATCCACGGTCTATACCTTTACGGACAAGCCTGCCACGGTGACGCATACGCACACGGCAAGCGGGAAGGACAGCCGGACGGAAGCATACACTTACAGCTATGACCATGCAGACAGGCTCTCCAAGGTGGAGCATACATTGGGAGGGGCGAAGGTGACGCTTGCTGCCTATGCTTATGATAACCTTGGTCGTCTGCAATCGAAGTCGCTGCACGGCTCCGACGCGGACAGGCAGGCTTACGCCTATAATGTACGCGGCTGGCTGACGGGCATCAGCGGAACGAAGTTCACGCAGAATCTGTATTATAACACCGGCAACGGGCCTGCCAAGTATAACGGCAGCATCAGCAGCATGACGTGGAAGGCAGGAACGGCAAGCACCGTCCGCGGCTACAAGTCCACTTATGACGGACTGGACCGTCTGCTGAATGCTACTTATGGCGAGACAGCAGGCATCAGCACGAACGCCAACCGCTTTTCGGAGAACGTTACGGGGTATGACAAGAACGGCAATATCAAGGGATTGCAGCGTTATGGCCAGACTGGTGCCAGTGCCTACGGCCTGCTTGATAATCTGACTTTCACCCTGAACGGCAATCAGTTGAGCCGTGTGGAGGATGCCGTGAGTACCGCGGCATACGGTACAAACACTGCCTTTGTGAACGGTGCAAGCGCTGCAGGGGAGTATGCCTACGATGTCAATGGTAATTTAACGAAAGATTTGAATAAGGGAATTACCGATATTCAATATAATGTATTAAATTTGCCGAGTACGGTATCGTTCAGTGATGGTAGCACGATTACCTATACTTATGGTGCTGACGGCACGAAACTGAGAACAGTCCATAAGATAGGCAGTACAACCACAACGACTGACTATTGCGGTAATGTGATCTATGAAAACGGTACTCAGAAGTTGTTACTCACAGAAGAGGGTTACATCAACCTGACCGGTACCCAGCAGTATCATTACTACTTGAAAGATCATCAGGGTAACAACCGTGTAGTGATCAACCAGTCTGGTACTGTGGAGGAAACGAACCATTACTACCCTTTCGGTGGTGTGTTTGGCACTACAGGCAATACCCAGCCTTACAAGTATAACGGTAAGGAGCTTGATACGAAGCAGGGTTTGAACTGGTATGATTATGGGGCGAGACATTATGATGCTGCGTTGGGAAGGTTTACGACGAATGACCCGTTGGCAGAGAAATATTATTCGATGAGTCCGTATACTTATTGTGCCGATAATCCGGTAAAGTTCATAGACCCAAATGGTATGGAATATGCTCCTGGTGATCTGTTTAAGACTAAAAGAGCAGCAGCTAAAGATTGGGGTATGTATTATAATGGTGCATCTATTATACGTAAACGTGAAATGGGCTCTTCTATTTATGAAGTTAAGCAAAAGGGAAAGCTAAAGGGATATTCTTATAGTGCAGCCAATGAAGGAGAGCACAGCGTATCTATAAGCTTACCTCCTAACGGTGAGAGATTTGTAGGATCGATTCATTCGCATGGAGACGCGGACGCAGAGCATATAAATAATAAATTCTCAAAAGCTGATATAAAATATATTGAGAAAACAAAAGAAAATGGTTATTTGGCTACGCCGAGTGGCGATTTGTTAGAATATAATCCTTATAGTAAGAAAACATCAATAGTGACTAGTGATCTTCCTAGTGATCCCAAAGATCCTAAACGAAAGAATAATATTAATCCGAAAGATATTCCTGCTGAAAAGGGTAAACAAAGAATGAAAGAATTGCTACAAAAGCCAGATTTAAACATTCCTGTTAGCCAGAGAGAACATATTCATTGGGTATTTTAAAAAGATAGCAATATGTATAGGACTTATTTTTTTGCTTTAATGCTATTTGCGATGTCATGTACAAACAGTACATCGAAGGTCGGAGAAGATCAACAATCATCTCAACAGATTGAGTATGTAATGAATGATAGTCTCTCAACAGATTTTTATACTGATATGAAAAGCTATGTTCCTGCAGAGGGATTTATACCTACAGCGGATATTGCAGTAAAGATAGCGGAATGCGTACTATTGGAAATTTATGGAAAGGAAAGTATAGAGAAAGAAAAACCTTTTTCTGTTAACTTGGTAAATGGAATATGGGTAATAGAAGGGCATATTCCTAATGGAAATGATAGTGCGCTGACTTTCTGTGGACAATCTTATGTGGAAATAAGAAAAAGTAATGGTGAGATTATAAAGCTTTTGCATACTAAATAAAAAATATTACTCTAATATAAGTTGCCTTTTTTCAATGAGATTTATTTAATTACTATCCTAACATCAGATATGCTATATCTTGTATGTTAGGATAGTTTTTTAGGTCTATCAAATGATGTAGGTCATGCAGGACTACATCCGTACTCTCCGGATGCTTAACAGCACGGGCACTTCCTATCTGGATAACATTTCCTATATGTATTATTTGTACGACAGTCTGGGACGGCTGACCCTGCAGGGGGGAATCCTTCTTCCAGTCCTACCGTGCTTGTGCAGAACAACTTGCTCAGTGGTTACGACATCACAAGTACGGTTTATACTTTCTCCAACAAGCCGTCTGGTGTGACACATACACATACTGCCAGCGGAAAGACCACGCGCACGGAAGTATATACCTATACCTACGACCATGCGGACAGAATAAGCAAAGTGCGGCATAGTCTTGGCGGCACTTCAATCACTCTGTACGATGCCACTTATGACAACTTCGGCCGTTTGCTGACCAAGCAGTATCACGGTACGAGCACCAACAAGCTGACTTATGCCTACAACCTGCGCAGCTGGCTGACGGGCATCAGCGGTACATGCTTCACACAGAACCTGTACTACAACACGGGTGTGGGTACTGCGAAGTACAACGGCAGCATCAGCAGCATGACTTGGAAGTCCGGGAACGAAAGTACAGTCCGCGGTTACAAATTCACTTATGACGGTCTTGACCGGATGCTGAACGCTACCTATGGCGAGACAGCAAGTATCAGCACGAATGCGAACCGCTTCTCGGAGAACGTTACGGGTTATGACAAGAACGGTAACATCAAGAGTTTGCAACGTTATGGCCAGACTGGTGCCAGTGCCTACGGCCTGCTTGATAACCTGACTTACACATTGACCGGTAATCAGTTGAGCTGTGTGGAGGATGCGGTGAGTACCGCTGCATACGGTACAAACACTGCCTTTGTGAACGGTGCAAGCGCCGCAGGGGAGTATGCCTACGATGTCAATGGTAATTTAACGAAAGATTTGAATAAGGGAATTACCGATATTCAATATAATGTATTAAATTTGCCGAGTACGGTATCGTTCAGTGATGGTAGCACGATTACCTATACTTATGGTGCTGACGGCACGAAACTGAGAACAGTCCATAAGATAGGCAGTACAACCACAACGACTGACTATTGCGGTAATGTGATCTATGAAAACGGTACTCAGAAGTTGTTACTCACAGAAGAGGGTTACATCAACCTGGCCGGTACCCAGCAGTATCATTACTATCTGAAGGACCATCAAGGCAACAACCGTGTAGTAATCAACCAGTCAGGTACTGTAGAGGAGACGAATCATTACTATCCTTTCGGCGGTGTTTTTGGCACTACAGGCAATACCCAGCCTTACAAGTATAACGGCAAGGAGTTTGACAATAAGAAGGGTTTGAATTGGTATGATTATGGGGCGAGACATTATGATACGGCGTTAGGAAGGTTTACGACTAATGACAGATTTGCCGAGAAGTATTATTCGATGTCTCCGTATCAGTACGGGGCGAATAGTCCGGTTGTTAATATTGATGTGAATGGAGATAGTATTAGAATTTGCACTGAAACTCAGTCCTTTGGTCACACATGGATTAGTGTTGGTGAAGGATCTAATATGACTGTTTATAGCTACGGACGATACAATGGAACTAATAAAGGGCCAGATAGAAGCTCTAATTCTTTAGGAAATGGTTCCGGTGTTCTTTTAAAGTTAATGGGGGATGAAGCAAAAGCTTACAATGACAAAAAAAGCAGCTGGTGGAATGTCTGTATTTGTAGTAACAGATGTGGCAGATGAAAAAGTTGCTAATATTTTAGACGAAAAGTTTAATATGTCAACTACAATGCCAGATAATCCTAAAAGTGATTATTATAACAGTCTTCTGCTCGTATTATTGATGAATATAAGCTGACAAGTAATAATTGTACAACAATGGTATATGACGTGTTGAATAAAAGTGGGTCAAATGCTCTGAAAGGGACAAGGCTACAACAAACAAGTAATTTGGGAACATGGACTACTATTCCTATTGTCAACAGATTTGTTCTTCCAATATCAATGCAGAATCATTTAGTGAGAATATCCAAACCAGGAGGTGTAGTTTATAAAACAAGATAGATTATGAAATGGCTTAGAATTGTGTTTGTTGCCACATCAATAATTCTTTCATTATTAATTATATACGCAATTATTAATTGTGAAATTAGTTATAAATATGAGATTGAAAATCGATGTGGGGATAAGATTGATATCTTATGGGTTGAGGAGTGGCTAAAAGAAACGATTAAAGTGTGGAAGTTTTTTCTATGCTATGTAATCATTAATATCTTTTATTTAGTAGCTTCTCTTGTCAATAGCCGTAAATCTTCAAAAGAAAAATGCAGTTTATCATAAACAAACGCAGTCTCTTTTGTATTGATAATTAGGCCGTCTTGCCTTGATATGAATTGACTATTTTTATCGTTATCCTAACATCAGATATCCCATATCTTGCATGTTAGGATATTTTTTTGTCATATAACAGTCATACCATTTCTAATGTTGTAACTATCCTCCGTGCCGGGCTACACCCTTTTTTGCAGATGGCTATACCATCGCATAGAAAGGGTGTAGCCATCCGGAGTAAAAGGTGTAGCCTCGTGAAATGTGTCCTACGAATGCTTTTGGCGGGGATAATAGCGGCTTGCATAGAATCTGTGTTCCTTTGTCCGCGTCTTGTTTTTATACTGCTTCATCCGAAGAAGAAAAGGAAGCGCAAGAATCTACGGTGGCAGATAACATTACCCCGACAGTATAACATATCATATCCGACCATAAAAATCCATGCCCGAAGACCAATGCTCCGAGCGTGGTGTTTCGTATGGCATTCGCCCAATCGACCTGGTATAATTGGCTGATTTCTATGCAATAAGAAAACAGTAAGGAGATTGCGGTCACTTTGAGTATGGATGCCGAAGGGAAGAGAAAGCGTAATCCCCAATAAACCATAGCTGCCCAAAGTGTATCGCCAATATACTCTGCAATAAATTTAGGCAATGCATTGCCATACTTCCGGGAAGCAAGTCCTGCCAATATGATGACGAAAGTGACGGTTAAGTAAATCCAACGTTTGTATTTCACATCATGATGTTTTAGGTCCATTGCAAATTTATGGAAAATTGACAGATATGAGTGAGAAGGAAGAGCTTTTTCGTATTTTTTCCTATCGAACGGTCTGTGTAAGGCTATAAACAGAAAAGCAAATGAAGGGCAATACTATGACACGTATATGGCCAAAAATAACTATTGGTACAGCATGCATGAACTGAGCCGCATGGACGATGAAACAGGCGACCCCTTGCCGGGTGACCGGAGACTTGCACCTATTCCCGTCGGATTTACCGTTCGGAGCGGTGGCACCCAATGGCTGTTCGAGAACAGCGTCCGCACCACAAATCCGGAAGAACTTTGGAAATAAGACTCTCTTGTTTCAAATCTCCCCGAAATCATGTACCTTTGTGGCGATACCTAAAAAAGGGTGTGGCAAGATGATGAACAAGATAAATTCCGTATGCGTATATTGTGCTTCGAGCACAAAGATAGATTCCGTTTATTTCGATGCAGCCCGTGAGCTGGGCGCTTTGCTGGGGCAGCGGCAAATTCGCCTGATTAATGGTGCGGGAAATATGGGACTGATGTCCGCTGTGTCCGATGCGGCACTCCGGGCAGGGGGAGAGGTGACGGGCGTCATTCCCCGCTTCATGGTGGAGCAGGGATGGCATCACACCGGACTTACCCAACTCGTGGAAGTGGAAAGCATGCACGAACGGAAAAAGACAATGGCCGACTTGAGCAATGCCATCATTGCCCTGCCCGGTGGTTGCGGCACCCTGGAAGAACTGCTGGAAATCATCACTTGGAAGCAACTCGGACTGTATCTGAACCCGATTGTGATACTGAATGTCAAGAACTATTTCGACCCTCTGCTCGATATGCTCCGGCAGGCGGTGGACGAAAACTTCATGCGTACGCAGCACGGTGCCATCTGGCATGTGGCGCAGACACCGCAGGAAGCCGTGGAACTGATATATACCACTCCCTTGTGGGACGCCTCCATCCGTAAATTCGCTGCAATATGATAGGGCTGTTGATGGCTTGGGCAGTAGTGGGGATGGAGGGGATTCCTATTCCATATTCTCCGAGAATGGACGATGGCATCACCGTGGTCCTTTTGTGCTGTTTCTTTCTGTCGGCCTATGTCTTGTCACGCAGCCGCAAGTTCCTGCTGCAACTGGTGAAGGATTTCCTGCTTCATCGCGAACGTACCAGCATATTTGCCACTTCCACAGCCGCCGATATGCGCTATTTGCTGCTGCTCATCCTGCAGACTTGCATCCTTGCGGGTGTCTGTATCTTCAGCTACTTCAATGATATACAGCCGGAACTGGTACGTCATGTGTCGCCGGGGCTTCTGCTGGGGATTTACATCGGTGTGTGTCTCTTCTATTTGTGCTTGAAGTGGATGCTCTACTCTTTTCTGGGTTGGATTTTTTTTGACGAAAGTGTTACAACGCTATGGCTTGAGTCCTATTCTACGCTACTTTATTACTTGGGATTCGCCCTTTTCCCGTTTGCCCTGTTCGTAGTCTATTTTGATTTGAGTTTGCAGCTGACGATAATAATCGGATTGATTTTAGCCTTTTTTGCTAAAATATTGATGTTATACAAGTGGTTAAAGCTTTTTTGTAACAATTTATATGGCGGTTTGCTTTTAATTGTGTACTTTTGTGCCCTTGAAATCATGCCTTGTTTTGTGTTATATCAAGGTGTGATGCAGCTAAACAGTTATTTGATAATAAAATTTTAGGACGTTGAAAATTAAGAAAGTACTTGTGTCGCAGCCGAAACCGGCATCAGAGAAATCTCCTTACTACGACATCGCCGAGAAGTATGGTGTGAAAATAGATTTTCGCCCATTTATCAAAGTGGAGAGCCTTTCAGCGAAAGAGTTCAGACAACAGAAAATTTCGGTATTGGATCATACTGCCGTTATTTTTACTTCGCGTCATGCTATTGATCATTTCTTCCACTTGTGTACAGAATTGCGTGTGACAATTCCCGAAACAATGAAGTATTTCTGCGTGACGGAGGCCGTTGCTCTGTATATCCAAAAGTATGTGCAGTATCGTAAGCGTAAGATTTTCTTCGGAAACACCGGGAAGATTGACGATTTGATACCTTCCATTGTTAAGCATAAGACTGAAAAGTACTTGGTACCAATGTCGGATGTACACAATGATGACGTGAAGAATCTGCTGGATAAGAATAAGATTCAGCACACGGAAGCTGTCATGTACCGTACTGTCAGCAATGACTTTGCTGCAGATGAGGCTTTTGATTATGACATGCTGGTGTTCTTCAGTCCGGCAGGCATCAGTGCCTTGAAGAAGAATTTCCCTGATTTTGACCAGAAGGAAATCAAGATCGGAACATTCGGCTCTACCACTGCCCAGGCAGTCCGTGATGCCGGACTTCGTCTTGATCTGGAAGCTCCCAGCGTGCAGGCACCCTCAATGACGGCGGCGCTTGACATGTTTATCAAGGAGAATAATAAAGGAAAGTAAAAAGAGTTATGAGTTATAAGTTATGAGTGATTTGCTTATAGCTTGTAGGCATAACAATGGATTTATAAAATTGAGCTACAAGTGGTTGTGCTTTTATGTCGCCAGGTACTTGTAGCTCGTTTTTGTATCGCCCCATAACTTATCACTCATAACTCAT
>ENA-UOJA01001768-UOJA01001768.1-human-gut-metagenome-genome-assembly--contig:-C19-NODE-1768-length-16560-cov-4.357649_pt1 | contig 16560 bp, 23 predicted proteins | sample MGYA00242337_ERZ723884 | MGnify/ENA metagenome assembly ERZ723884
TTGGCAATTCCGGCAGGGCGCGACACACAGCGCTTCGCCGTTTGCATACACCGCGCCCTGCGGCACACAGCGGGGAGCGGAACAATCCAAGGGCGACACACAGCCCCCGACATAAAGGAGATTGAGAACATGGCGATCACACACAAATTTTTGAAGGCATTGGGCATTGACGAGGACAAGGCGGAGGAAATCCTCACCGCGCACCTTGAGACGGTAAACAGTATCAAGGCGGAGCGCGACGAGCTAAAGACCAAGGCCGAGACCGTGGACACACTCACGGCGGAACGCGACAAGCTCAAGGCCGACCTCGACGCAGCGAAAAAGGCCGGAGGCGACGCGGCACAGGTGCAGGCGGACTTTGACGCGTACAAGGCGGCGGTGGAAAAGGGCCGGGTGAACGACGGGAAAAAGGCGCTGATCCGCAAGGCGCTGGAAGCCGCTGGCGCGAACCCGGCGGCGCTTGATCTGCTGCTGAACACGGTAGAGCTGGACAAGGTGGAGATGGACGGAGACAAGCTCAAGGACGGCGAGGCTGTCGTCAAGGGCGTAAAGGACGGCCACGCGGGTCTGTTTGGCGAGGTGAAGCGCGAGGGTACGCCTCCGCTGACCCCTCCCCCCGGCGGCAGCTTCCACGGAACGGGCCGTGCGGCAAAGATCGCGGCGGAATATCAAACCAGCATGTATGGCGCTCCCGCCGATACGGGAGCAGGAAAGGAGACAAAGTAATATGAGCTTTATTGGCAGCGCAAAGGGTCGGGGCTATGCCCCCGGCGCATTCTTGGCGGACGCGGAGAACTGCGCCCGTGAAACCCGGCAGATGAGCCAGTCCAAGGCCACCACGGCGACGGACGGCAGCAAGTACATCCCCATGGGCACCATCTGGCCCAGCAACGACGCTAGCGCCGTCGGCATCGTCTACGAGGACGTGGACGTATCCAGCGGCGACATGCCCGGCAGCGTGGTGACGCGTGGCACGGTGTATCTCAATCGCCTCCCCGTGGCGATGCAGAGCGCGGCAAAAACGGCGCTGACCGGCAAGGGCTTTAAGCTGATCGACACCGAGCCCGCCGTGACGCGCCCCTACTGAGCAGAGAAAGGATGAAGAGAAATGGCAGATATTCCCCAGTTTGAAAGCGGTATCTTTGGCCTTGTGAGCAGCAAGGAGTGGCTGGACGTGGGATTTAACGTCCAGCGGCAGAACGACCCCATTGACGGGCTGTTCCCGGACGAGCGGACGAACAATATTGTGGCCTATTGGCAGCAGCTGGCCAACGAGTATCAAGTGCCCATGATGGCGCACTTCCACGGCTTTGACACCGAGGCAAACCAGACCTTCCGCGTGCCTGTGGACACCCGCAATGTGGAGAAAGGTCTTATCAAGGTGAAGCTCAACCAGAGCGAGCGGATGCGCGAGCTGATGCGCTCCGGCGTGCGGCAGGACGCGATGTACGACTACGTACTGCGCGACGGCGTGCGGCTGGCCGATCAGGTAGTGACCCGTACAAAGGTCGCCAAGAATGAGCTGCTGGCAACCGGCAAGGTGACGATCAAGGAGAACAACCTTGATCTTACCGTGGATTACGGCGTGACCGCCGAGCAGACGGCGCTTGAGCTGGATTTGTCCGTGGACTCGGACATCCCCGCCCAGCTGCAGCAGATCGTAGACCGTGCGCTGGACAAAGGCACGATCCTGTCCGGGATCGTGACGAGCCGGAAGAATCTGCGGAAGATGCAGCAGAACGCCGCGATTCAGATGGCGATTAACGGCAAGCTGGCGGTGGGGGCGCTGGTAACGACCTCCGCGCTGGAAAGCTACCTTGGCAGCGAGTACGGCATCAATCGCGTAATTACCAATGATCTGCACTACGGCGCGGACTACACCATCGGCACGGACGGCAGACCCGCCGTGACCCAGAAGCGGTATTTCCCGGAGAACAAGGTGGCCTTCTTCGGCCTGTCCGGCGGTCTTGGCCGCATGGGCGCTGGCCTTTGGGGCGATCCGCCCGAGATCGACGCGGGCGCGTACATGAGCGTGGGTCAGGCGGCGGATACGCGCTTTGTGTATGTCTCTCAGTGGATGGAAAAGGACCCCGCGGTGCTGTGGACGAAGGCCTCCGGCCTGTTTATCCCGGTGCTGTTCAACCCCGCGTCCCTGTGGATTGCGACGGTGGTTGACCCCGGCGCGGGCGAGCTGACCGTGCAGAGCGTGGCGGGCGGCACCAGCGGCGCGACCAAGCTGACCGTGACCCCTGCCAAGGAATCCACCACCAATTTGTACAAGGTCAAGGCGGCGGCGAACGCGGCTCCGGCGGTGAGCAACGGTCAGAGCGTACGCAGCTGGACGAGCTGGGACGGTACCAGCGATCTGACGCTGACGAACGGCCACAAGGTGACGGTGTGCGAATGCACGGATGATTACCGCGTCATCAAGTCCGGCACGGCGACGGTAACGGCGAAGGAGTAAGGAGGTCGCGGGCATGTCGGTGAACATGGCGGCGGCGATGCAGGCCTGTCGGAACTACTTCGAGCGCGGATACCGGGACGGGGAGTTCTCCCTTGTGGGGGGGTATCCTCGATCCGGAGATTGACGCGCCGTATGTATACATTAGCGGCAGCGCGTACCACGACGGCGTTCACCGTCAGGAGCGCGGCAGACTGACGGACGGCGAGGACACGCCAAGCGAAGTTTTCACGGGGCGGGTGTGGGCGTTATGCCCCCCCGCCTCTTTTACGGCGCTGGTTGAGGAGATCAGCGCCTACGACGATAAAAACCCGGCAGGGGCGATGGTATCCGAGAGCTTTGGCGCGTACAGCTACAACCGAGGTTCCAGCAGCGGAGGCGGCGTGAAGACGTGGGAGGAGGCTTTCTTTTCCCGATTAACGCCTTATCGGCGGATGTTTACGGAGGTGGGCTAACATGGCGCTGACGGACTTTTTCGACGCGTGCGTGATGCTGGACAAGCGGACAGCGTCGGACGGCTTTGGGGGCGTTGTAGAGACGTGGGCGGACGGCGCGGAAATCCGGCTGGGCATCACGCGGGTAAGCTCAACCGAGGCGCGGATTGCCTACCAGTCAGGCACGCGTGAGATGTTTACGCTGGTGATGCTCCCCACGCTGACGCTGGGGCAGAACGACCGTGTGAAGCGGCTGAAAGATGGCAAGGTATTTCGCGTGACCAGCGACAGCCGGGACATGACCACGCCGGAGGCGGCGCAGATGCAGTTCCGGCAATGCGACGCGGAGGTGATCGCGCTTGACGGACGTACATAAGGCGCTGACGGCATTCTGGGGGAGCTTTTCCTTTGGCGGCGAGGCGATACCAGCGTATCTTTCCGGGCACGTGCCGGACGGGGCGACGTTTCCCTATATCACGTTTGAGGTAGCGGACGGCTCCGCCATGAGCCGAAGCGTATTGACGGCTATTGTATGGTGCCGCGCCGTGAGCGGGCTGAACGTCAACGCCCAGCGGGCGGCGATCCTCGACAGCATTGCGGCGGCGATTCCCGAGGAGGGAACGCTGGTACGGCTCCCCGGCGGCGGAATGCTGGCGCTGTATCGCAACAGCGCGGGCTTTCAGAGCTACTACGACGATCCGGAGGACGCGGCGGCCATTGGCGGACGAACGAGCTATGAGATAGCGTTTTATCACGATTAAAGGAGTGTGAGGAGACATGATTACAGGATTGAGGCCGGAATCCTTTCAAAAGCTGCAGCTCAACGCTGGCGTTTTTCTGGCGGGGTTCGATTTTGCCAGCGCCAAGGACGCGGCGGCGGTGAAGACGGCGATTAAGACGTTTATCCAGACGGGTGAAGGCGTGCTGGGTGCGACGCGAGGCGGCGGCAGCTTTGAGTGTACGCCGGACATCCGCGCCATCGAGGCGGACGGCAAGCGATACGAGTTCAAGGGCAGCGAGGTCAACGACGGCTGGACGGTAAAGCTGAAAACGACGCTGATCGAGGCCACGCCAGAGAATTTCGCACGGGCGCTGATGTGCGCTACGGTGACGGACGACACCGGCGGCAAGATGCACACGATCAGGGTGCGCACCGACATTGCGAACGGCGACTATATCCCGAAGCTTTGCTGGGTGGGCGACACGTCCGAGGGCTTTGTGCTGATCGAGCTGTCCAACGCGCTGAACATCACGGGCGCGAACTTCACCTTTACCGATAAGGGCGAGGGCACGCTTCCGGTGGAGTTCACGGCACATCAGGACAGCTTGGACGATATGGAGTACGCGCCCTGCCAGATCGTGTTTTTTGACAAGGCTGCGTAACAAAAAGGCGGGGGCAAGCGCCCCCGCCGGGATTTAATTTTTCTCGTCGTAGATTTTTTGGAACATGTCCGCGTTGCAGTACGGGCAGCGGTCAACGGTTGCGGGAAAATGGCGACCGCACATCAGGCATTTCTTGCCGATCACCTTTGCGGAGGACGCGGAAGCGTTGTGAGCCGAGGCTGGAGAAGCGCAGACGGCGGACTTGATCGATGTCGGTGGCTGTGTGTCGCCCTTGGATTGTTCTGCGGGAGAAGCGCAGACGGCGGACTTGATTGCACGCAGGGATTCAAGCACCTCAGCGGCGGCGAAGAGAAGGCCAAAGGACAACATCCCCGAGACGAGAACGGAGAAATCCCGCGCATAGGACACCAGAATGAACGAAAGAACGGACAAAACGAGCAAAAGAACCCCAAGAACCCTCAAAAACTTTGGCATAGAGCCACCTCCTTGAAGGAAAGGATAGCGCGAAACGTACAAAATGGCAACAAGAAAGGATGTTCCCTTTATGAAGACGAGCGTTGCATTTGGAAACATGGCGAAGGCGCTGCCCTACGCGGCAGAGCTGCTGGACTGCGCGGACGTGAAGGCCGCGAAAAAGCTGATGACGGACGAGAAGGACACGAGCACGGGGGCGCTTTTGATGCAGTTGATGCCCGTATTTCTGACGGAAAAGCCCGGGGCGGTCTATGGGCTGCTGGGTGCGCTGGACGGCAAGAGCCCGGAGGAGATCGCGGAGCAGGACTGGGCGAAGACCGTCAAGCTTTTGAGCGGAGCGGCCTTTGAGGACATGCTTCGTTTTTTTATCTTTGCGCTGCGCATGGCCCGCAACGCCTGAGTAAAGTCCTGTATCAATATCGCCCGGAGGACGTGCGTAGCCTTTCCCTGCTGATGTGCGCGGAGGCGGAGGAGGAAAGCAAGCGTGCCTATTTCGGTAACGCGCTGTGGCTGGTGGTGCAGTACGCGTCTATGGGCAAGAGCAGTTATCCACAATACGGGGAATTATTCGGGCGGCAGGAGAAGGACGAGAGGAGCGCCGGGGAGATCATCGGCGACATCCTGAAAAAGCTGGGAGGCGATGAGGCCGATGAAGCTCTTTGAGTTGTTTGCGACGCTTAGGCTGGATTCAAGCGAGTTTGATACGGGCATTCAGGAGGCGGCGCGGCAGGGGCGCAGCTTGGGCGACGAGCTGGAAGGGCAGTCGCAGCGAGCGGGAAGCAGCTGGAAGGAAGTATTTAAGGGAATCACGGCCTCGGATATGGTAAAGCAGGCCATCGAGGCAGCAAAGCAGTTTGTGGAAGAATCCATTTCCCTTGCCTCCAATCTCGCGGAAGTGCAGAACGTGGTGGATGTGACGTTCGGAGAAGGGGCGGACACCATCAACGCGTGGGCGAAGGCGGCGAAGAGCTCCTTTGGCATGTCCGAGCTGAAAGCGAAGCAGTACACCGGCACCATCGGCGCGATGCTGAAAAGCATGGGGTTAGCGGACGATGAAGTGGTCAGCATGTCCACCAACCTCGCGGGGCTAACGGGTGACATGGCCTCGTTTTACAATCTGGACTATGATATGGCGTTCGACAAAATCCGCTCCGGCCTTGCGGGCGAGACCGAGCCGCTGCGGCAGCTTGGCGTTAACATGAGCGTGGCGAACCTGGAGGCCTACGCCATGTCCAAGGGCATCACTAAGGCCTATGACGCAATGACGCAGGCGGAACAGGCGACGCTGCGGTATAACTACCTGCTGGACGCGACGGCGGACGCGCAGGGCGACTTTGCGCGAACGTCGGACAGCTACGCCAACGCTACCAAGCTTTTGTCGGAGAACATCGATACGCTGAAAGCTCAGATCGGCGAGGGACTGGTGGACGCAATCACGCCGGTTATCAACATGATTAACGGGCTGTTTGAGAGCGACGCGTTCCAGGCGAACATGGACAGCATCTCCGACACGCTGAACGACGAGACCGCCGCCTCCAACACCAAATACGGACGCGTGCTTTATCTGATCGACGCGCTGGAGGAGATGCAGGAGCAGCAGGGCGACGCGGTAACGGAAACGGAGGAATACAAGGCTGCGCTGGAAGCTCTGCAAGGCGTGATGCCGGAGCTTGCCGCCTATATCGACGATTCGAGCGGGAGCCTGCGCGTCAACACCCAAGAACTGCGGAAGAATGCGGAAGCGGTACATGCGCTGGAAATATATGACGCGGCGAAGAAATCCGTACAGGCTTACGCGGATGCAGCAACGGCAGCGGAGGAACAGGTTGCGGAAAAGAGAGCGGCTGTCTGGGACAAGAGTTCGACGGTCGAATTTTGGCGGGGGATACAAGATTCTGTACTCGATCAATTTGTACGGGATACGGGAAGAAGCCGAGAGGACATTCTCTCTCAAATCACAGCGGCAATCAATGCGGGCGGGAATGACTTTGGCGCAGCATTGGCCGGTCTGCTCTCTATGGGCATATCCAATGAGGACTACGAGTATTACAAGCGCGTTCTTGGCTCCATTTCGGATGCCGAGAAAGAGCTTGCGAAGGCCAATAATGATCTGGCTGATGCTGAAAAAAACCGTGAAGAAGCCGAGCAATCTGCGGAACGGTCTGCCCTTGCCCTCAAACACGCTGAGGCAAACACCTACGCCGAGGCGGCGGCAAACGAGAAATACAAGGCGGCGACGGATGCCGTTACAGCCTCCGTAAACGACCTCAATACCGCGCTGGACAAGGCGACGGCGTACCGAGCGGACGCGGTTGCCAATGCGCGTAAGACCGTGGACGGCATTACGGGCGCGTTTGAAAGCGCCCCGGAGGCCGTGAGCAAGAGCCTTGACGATATTACCGATGCGCTGGCGCTCCAACAGGGCTACTGGGCCAACTATGCGCAGGACATTCGCCTTGCGCAGGCGCGAGGGATTGACGCGGATATGCTTGCGGCGCTGTCCGACGGCTCCGCCGACAGCATAGGGATCCTTCACACGCTGGTAAACGCGTCGGACGAGCAGCTGGGCACCGTGACGGCGCAGTACAAGTCTGCCGAGGACGCGAGACAGGCGGCGGCGCAGGGCATGGCGGACGCGAAGCTGGCGGTAGATGAATCGTTCAACGACATGCGGACGCAGGTAGATACCCTGATCGACGACCTGAACCGCAAGGACGAGGCGCGGGCGGCCATGCTGGAAACCGGATCGGGCGTGACGGAAGCCATGGATGAGACTATTTCTACGCTTTCCCAGCAGGTGGCGACATTTCGCGGGCTGTATGAACAGGCGTTCGGGCTTGGCGGGCTCACCGTGCCGACAATCAACATGGCGGGTATTACGTACACGCCCCCGGCGAGCAACGCAAAGGGACTTGATTACGTGCCCTACGACAACTATCTCACCTATCTGCACAAGGGCGAGACGGTGCTTTCCCGCCCCAATGCGGAGGACTACCGAAGCGGCACGGGGCAGGCTCCGGCGCTGGACTATGACAGGATGGCGGCGGCGATTGCGGCAAGCCTGAGCGGCGCGGCGGTGCAGATGGACGGTAAACAGGTAGGCGTACTGGTCGCGCCTATTGTCGGCCAGCAGATCGAGCGCGGGGCGTGGGCTGGGAGGTATAGCGGATGAGGACGCGGTACGACGTGTATTTCAACGGGCTGGGGCTGCAGGACATCGGCCCGGAGGTGATCGTTAAGGACATCCGGCACAAGGCTCCCAAACTGACCGCCAAGACGAGCACGAGACCGAACGGCGGACTTTGGCTGATGCGGCAGGCGCGAGAGAGCGTGTCGGTCGCCGTGCGGTTTGAACTGCATACGGCAAGCATTGCGCGGCGGGAGGAGCTGATGCAGCAGGTGCGCGGGTGGGCGGTCGGCGAGGGCTGGCTGACAACCTCCGACAAGCCGGGGAAACGGCTGCGGTGCGTATGCTCTGCGCTTCCTGCGGTGGACAGCGCGTTAAAATGGACTGGCGAAGGAGAAATCACGTTCACGGCCTACGACGTGCCCTACTGGCAGTCAGAATCGCCCGCCGTGGTCAGAATTACGGCGGCAACGCAGCAGGGCAGCACAACCATAGCCCCAGTAGGCGACGCGTCGGAAGCGCCACTAGAGGCTGAAATAACGGCATCCGGAGGGACACTGGGGCTTGTGACCTTAAAGACGGACACAAGCACGGTGACGATCTCCAGTATTGCGCTGGCGAAGGGGAACACGCTGTTTATTACGCACGACGAGCGCGGGCGGCTGTCCGTCAAGATCGACGGAGTGTCCCTGCTGATGAAGCGGACGGCGGAGAGCAGCGACGACCTGACTGTGCCGGGGAACCGGGCGAGCACGATCACCATAACGGCAGACACGGCCTGCACCGCCGTCTTTCGGTGTTACGGGAGGTGGGCGTAAATGGTAAAGCTTCCACGGCTGCTGGATGCGAACTTTGCGGAGATCGCACGGCTGCATCCGTCTATGCTGACGGCGAACATTACGCTCAACGCCCTAAGCACGGCGACGATGATCCTGCCGGAGGGAGAACCGCCGGTTGTGCTGGGGCGCTGGGTGGAGCTGTACGACGGCGGCGGAAAAAGCCTCGGTATTTACCGCGTGACCGAGGTCAATATGACAATCATGGGCGATAGAGAGGTCGTGCTAGAGCACGGCATCTGCACGCTGGGCGACATGCTGACGAGCGCGGAAACGACGCTTTCGGGCTCCATGGGGAGCATCCTTCAGGCGCTGCTGGACAAGCAGCAGGATTTCACGCTCTGGGCGCTTGGGAGCGTGGCAACGACGGAGAATTACTCCATCGACACCGACCGTGAGGATGCGCTGGAGGCCATCTTCGCGGCGGTGAAAAAGGCGAACGGCTATGCGCTGACCTACGACCAGAGCGCCGTGCCTTGGCGGTTAGGCGTGCGAAAGCTGGGAGAATCGCCCGTATGCGAGTGCCGGCTATCGCGGAACACGGAGAGCGTGTCCATTGACGAGGACCGGCGCGACCTGTGTACACGGGCGGTCTCCGACGCGCTGCCGGACGGACACCTTGACGCGGACACGCGAAACGTGTGGGGAACGGTGGAGAAGGAGCTGGCCGGACTGGCGGACGATGCGCCGCAGGACAAGGCGCTGGCCTATGCGCGTGAATATCTGGCCGCGCACAAAAACCCCGCCACGACGATCACGGTATCGGCGTTGGTGCTGGCGGAGCAGACTGGCGAACCCGCCGACCGCTTTGCGCTGGGAGATATGTGCCGCGTAGCGCTGGCGGAATACAGCGACCCGCAGGAGAAGTGGATCACGGCCATGAATTACGGCGACCTCGTATCCGCCCCGGACGCTGTGCAGCTGACGCTGGATTCCCCCGCACGCGATCTATCGAGCATGATTGCCGAGCTGCGGAGCAGCAGCGTCAAAACCGCCCGATCCTCCCGAAGAGCGGGAAGCGCGGCAAATAAGGCCATGGGATACATTACCGAGATCAACGGTGAACTCCGCCTGCAGGACGAGCGCATTACGCTGGTGGCGGCAAAGGCGGAGGACAACGGCAACAAAATTTCCTCTGCGCAAATCGCCATTGACGGCGCGAACGCGGCGATCAAGCTCAAGGCCGATAAGACTGTAGTAGACGAGCAGGGACGGCGGCTGTCCTCTGCGGAAATCGCTATCGACGGCGCGAATGCAGCGATTGAACTCAAGGTGTCTAAGGACGGCGTTGTGTCGGCGATCAATCAAAGCCCGGAAAAAATCAGGATCAGCGCGTCTAAGATTGATCTTGATGGATATGTAACAATGGATGAATTTGAGGCCGTAGAGGGATGGACAGAAAGTTTTTCCTCGAAAAGCGTAAGCGCCGACAATTTAATCGGCGGGCATTGTGATATGGATAAAGGCGTATTTGGCGAATTGTCCGTTGGAGGTCATAATGTAGCCACTCAAAATTGGGTTACGGCTCAAAAATACAGCAAACTAACTAATGAAACGATTATTGTAGCCGGATATGCACAGTCGCGCCTCGAATGGCATCAGGTAACAGCAACGAACGGGAAAACCTATTGGTTCCTTAGCCATAAATAAAAGGAGAATATTATGAACCAGCATGAACGCGAAACGGTTGAAAAGGTCATTGCGTCTCTGAATCAGGTTAGCGTGTGCGGTGAGCAGAACATGGCGAGGTTTGTGCTTGCCCTGCAGGCGCTGGGGCGGATTTTGGAAGAAGGTGAAGCGGATGGCGAATGTAACGCTGGCGTATGACGCAGACCTTGCGCGGGGCGTAATCCGAGAGGCGCTGCGGCCTGTGTTTGCGACTGGGGACAAGAACGGACACACGTTTGAGATCAGCGTCAAACGCGGCGGAGCGGCGGTGCCGCTGACTGGCGCGTCTGTTTCCGCATACTTTATCCGTGCGGACAGGAGCACGGTGCCGATCAGCGGCAGCGTGAGCGGAAACAAGGCGAGCGTGACACTTCTTGCGGCGTGCTACAACGTGCCGGGGCGGTTCTCGCTGGTGATCCGGCTGGCGATGGACGGCGATATTGCGACGATCTTCGCCGGGGACGGCTCAATGCTGCAAGCGGCAACGGATACCATCGTAGACCCGGAGAACGTTGTCCCCTCGCTATCAGACCTGCTGGCGCAGGTGGCGGCAATGGAAAAGGCCACAGCAGCGGCAAACACAGCGGCCAGCAACGCCGACACCAAGGCCAGCGCGGCGAACACTGCCGCCTCTGTGGCGAACACGGCGGCGAGCAACGCCGACACAAAGGCCAGCGCGGCAGCGGCGGCGGCGCAGAAGATTGACGGCATGACAGGCACGGTGACGATGCTGGCGGAGAACGCCGCGCCGACCGTAACCGTGACGGAGCAGGACGGGCACAAGGTGATCTCGTTTGCGCTGCCGCAGGGAAAAACTGGCGCGCCCGGTCCGCGAGGCCCCAAGGGCGAAACGGGCAGCGTAGAGAATCTGCGCATCAACGGAAAGCCGGTTGAAAGCGGCGATATTACGCTGGAAGCAGAGGACGTAGGAGCGTTCCCACTCTCAGACGGAACCGCGATCACAGACTGTGATACAGCGTATAAGAGTGGAATCTATATTGTGTCGCCAAGCGCCTTACATATTCCGGAATCAAATACGTGGGCGGTGCTGGTCAACATTGTAAGCGATGGAGCCTCCTATAACGAGGCGACCAACTGGATTTACCAATTTTATCTTCCGACCCTCGGAACGCTATCTAATGCGTGGTGGCGAAAAAGGGTCAACGATGGACAATTCAGCAGCTGGAAAGCCCTTGGATGCGAGGCGTATCCAGTCGGCGCGATCTACATCTCTACGGTTTCGACTTCTCCCGCCTCCTTGTTTGGCGGGACGTGGCAAGCGTTGGAAAGCCGCTTCCTTTTGGCAGCAAGCGCGACGTATGCCGCAGGGAGCACGGGCGGCGCGGCGACACATAAGCACACGACTGGTAGTCACCAGCTGACCGAAAAGGAAATGCCGACGCACGCGCACTCGTTCAGTCGTGCTCCGCTTGTACAGAATGAGGTGAGCGGAAGCGGAAATTATTATGCTGAAACATCAACCACAGTCGGAACGCTTGTCACGAAAACGACCGAGACGAAGGGCGGAAATGGCACACACTCCCACGGAGACACAGGCAGCGCATCCTCCATGCCGCCTTACTTGGCTGTGTACATGTGGGAGAGGATAGCATAAAGGAGGGACATCTATGCTGCCGATCTATGATAGTAATTTCGTGCGTCTGGACGGTTACAATCCAAGCATGGGAAAGCTCGAACAAAAATCGCGGGTGATCCACACGGACGCGGTTGAAGCGGTAGAAGAACAATGGCATTATGAAACCATTGCGGAATACCCGGAGACCGGCGGGAAAGACGTGAAAAAGGTCATTGATGTTCCGGGCGTAGAGGGACGCGAAGCGGAGGACATTACTGAAGAATACTACCTTTTTACGCCATACACCGCTGAGGAACTGGAAGAGCTGCGCGAACCCTCGCTAAAGGAACGCTGCGCGGCGCTGGAAAGTGAAAACGCGGAGCTTCGGGCGTGGCTGGGCGATACCAACGCGGCGCTGATCGAGCTTGCGGGAATTGTAACCGGAGAGGAGGGAAACCATGGAGGCAACGGTACGATTTAAGGGCTGGACGCCTTCGCCGCGTGCGGTCGTCGTTGGCATGGAGCGGGACAACAAGGTGTTCACCCTGCGATTCGAGGGGCTTCCGGAGTATCCCGGCGGGACGGCCTATCTGCACATCGACTTCGGCAGCGCTGGCGCGGACAGCATCGAGATCGTGGACGAGCTTGCGGAGATCACACGCAACATTACACAGTACGATGGCGAGAAGACCGCCTTTGTCGAAATCATTGCAAACAACGATGTCGTTTGGCACTCAGATTTGATGCTTATCTACGTAAATCCGCTGCCTCTGGTGGGCGAGAAGATCGAGCAGGCCTACCCCACGGCGTTTGAACATGCGCTGGCGCAGACGGCGGCGGACAAGGCTGCGGCGGCGAAGAGCGCGGCAGATGCGGCGGCTACGGCGGCAGGGATCGTGACGGAGGAGGCAGCGCGGCAGGACGCGGAGAGGAATCGCGTGGCTGCGGAAACAGCGCGAGAAAATGCCGAGAAGACGCGTGCGGAGAAAGAGCGGCTGCGTGCGAATGCGGAGAGCGAGCGCGTGAAGGCTGAGTCCGCGAGGAAGACAGCGGAGGGAAACCGCGAGAAGGCCGAAGCGGCGCGGGAGCAGGAGACCGCTGCGGCGGTGAAGCGTACGGACGACCTTGTGAAGAGCGTCGAGGCCAAGCTTGAGAACGGTGACTTTGTCGGTGCGCAAGGGCCGCAGGGGCCACAGGGGCCGATTGGTGAAACCGGGCCGCAGGGTGCGCCGGGAGCGCAAGGCGAAAAGGGCGAAAAAGGCGATAAGGGCGACACGGGAGCGACTGGCCCGCAGGGCGTGCCGGGAACCAATGGTGCGGATGGAGCGCCGGGCAAGGACGGCAGAGACGGGCTGGACGCGCCACAGATCGACGATACCGCGATTACGTCCACCAATCCGTGGAGCAGCGCACACATCATTGACGTGCTGTGCCCGAAGGCTAGCGTGAGCGGCAATCCTGTGGTGGTTAAGGACGCGCTGGGCGGCGTGGGGCTGACGGAGTGCAAGGTCACCTTCACCCCAACGCAAGCTGGCACAGGCACACCATCGCCTGACAACATCCGCCCCATCAGCGGGAGGGATAGCGTAAAGGTGGAGCGACAAGAGGACGCCCAAACCACCGCGCTAACCCTCCCCCGCACCATCTACGGCGGGGAAGTGGATGCGCAGACGGGTGGAGGGAAAGAGACTTGGAGGCTGCTGACGCTGACGGGGCAAGAAAAATCTCATATTTTTACAACGCTGTTTTACTTGGACTTAAAGGCACCGGGTGCTTACGATTATAATACTGGCACATGTAGCCATTATAAGTATCTCACATATGGAGCCGGTGCGATCGGCGTAACTGCCGGGAATGATGCTGCTGCGGTTGTATATGGCCCCGTCGAAAAGTATGAGATATCAGAGGACGGGCTGACGGCGTGGAAATCCTACCTTGCCGCCCAATACGCCGCAGGCACTCCCGTCCAGGTTGCCTACAAGCTAGCAACCCCTGTCCCCTTTACTGCAACAGGCGGCGCAGAAATCAAGGCGCTGGATGGCGTGAATACCTTGCTGACGGACGGAGATACCATCAGCGCTACCTACACGCAGTCCCCCGCTATCCTGCTGAAATCTCTGCAAGCGCAGGCCAGCACCCAAGCTGCCAGCACAGCCGCCCTCGAACGCGCTGTGACGGATATTTAACCCCCACGACTGAAAAGAAAGGAAGAATGCCCATTGGATACCCAACGCACACCAAAATACACGGTACTCTACAACCGCCTGAGCGGCGGCATACCCTTTACCGCCAGCGTGGCTATTGCCCGCATTACCGCCCTTGCGGACGCGCTGGAAATCACGCAGGACGAGGCCGCTGAACTGATTGCTATTGCGCAGGAGCGCGGAACGACCGGCGCGACCGTCGAAGAGCGGCTGGCGGCGGTAGAAGCCCACCAGTTAGAGCAGGACGAGGCGCTGATGGAGCTGGCGGGGATGCTGGCAGAAACAGAAGGAGGGACAGACCATGGCTAAAATCTACTACCGCTGGATTAACGCGGGGCGCATGACCATCGACGAGGTGCCAGAACGCTGGCGTCAGCAGGTACGAAATCTGCTAGACGCGGAAGCGGAAGACAAGTGAAACTTGCAACTAACTTACAACCAACTTGCTGATAAATGGAGGTGGTGCGTATGACGATACTCATAGGTGCACTTGTTTTGCTGGCGTGGTGCGGCGCGGCGCTTGGGCTTGGATACCTGCTTGGGACGCTACTGCATAAGCTGGGGAGGGATGACGAGTGAGCGCACAGGACGCAGTAGCCTTCGCCCTCGCGCATGTCGGGGATGGCTACATCTACGGCGCGACGGGCTGGACGTGCTCCCCGGCGCGGCGTGAACAGCAGGCGAAGCAGTATCCGGAGTACCGCGACAATATCCTCAATATTGGCGCGAAATGGGACGGCAAGACCTGCTGGGACTGCGCCACGTTTACTCGCGCCTGTGCCAAGGCGGGGGGCGTTGTGCTTCCAAGCGGCGCGACGAGCCAATGGAAGAAAGGCGGATGGGGAGAGAAAGGAACCATCGACCAGCTACCGGCGGGAAAAGTTGCGTTGCTTTACCGTGAAAAAGGTGGGAAGATGCAGCATACGGGGCTGTATCTTGGAGATAGCACGGTTGTTGATGCAAGGGGTACGAAGTACGGCGTACTGCATGGACAGATAGGGAAATACGCGTGGACGCACTACGCGATACCAGAAAAATGGCTTGAAGAAAAAGAAGGGGGCGGAAGCGTGCAGAAAATGGAAGTAACGGCGGAAAGCGGCGGAACTGTAAACATGCGTGCCAATCCGGACAAGAGCGGAAGCATTGTTGCAAAGGTGCCGCTCGGAACGGAAATTGATGTGCTTGCGATGGACGGTGAATGGGCGACGGTGATGTTTGAAGGGCTGACAGGGTACATGATGGCGCAATACCTCAAAGCGCAGGGAGAGGCTTCCCCAACGCTGGAGGAGCGCGTAAAGCGATTGGAAGAAAGGGTGACGGCATTGGAAGGGGTGAAGGAGTAATGGCTGATCTTACGGCAGATAAAATCGTTCTTGCGTTTGGCGTGCTGCTGGTGCTGATTGGTGCGTACAACACATTTGCTGCGGCGCGAAAGAACGTAAGGGCGGAAAAAGAACGGCATGACAAGCCGACGAATGCGCTGGCGGCGGAAGTGAACGACATCAACAGAAAATTGGGTGTAGACAAGCTTCGGCTGGATGGACATGACGAAAAAGTAGCCGACCTGAAAGCCGGGCTGATGGTCACCTGTGCTGGCGTGCAGGCATTGCTTGAGCATGAACTTCACAACGGAAACGCGGACGAAATGACACGAGCAAGCCTTAACATTGCCACATGGCTGCGGGAACGCGGCTGAACGAAGAAAGGATGGAATCAAAAATGAGCGAGAGAAAAGCAATGTTAAGTCAGCCGATGGCTGGAAAAACAGAAAAAGAAATAATCGATACGCGCAACCGCGCCGTGGCAGAGCTTGAAAAACGCGGCTTCGAGATCGTGAACACGCTGTTTACGGACGAATGGTATAGCCCACAATCTATGAAACAGCGTGGCGTGGTGCAAATCCCTTTGTATTTTTTAGCTAAATCGCTCGAAAACATGAGCTTGTGCCATGCGGCCTACTTTTGCAAGGGCTGGGAAAACGCTCGTGGTTGCAGAATCGAGCATGAGGCCGCAAAAGCATACGGCCTTGAAATCATCTACGAAGAAAAGGGAGGAATCGAAAATGAGTGAGAATATCAAGCGTAAGTTGACGAGCCGTAAGTTTTGGGCGGCGGTGGTAAGCTTTGTGACCATGCTGGTGATGGCCTTTGGTGTAGCGGAAGAGACTGCTACGCAGGTGGGGAGCATTATCATGGCAGGCGCAACGGTGATCGCGTATATAATTGGTGAGGGAATGGCGGACGCGGCAGGCGTGGAAGCGAAGAAAGAGGAGGAGTGACCCGTGCGGTTGGAATGGCGCAGCGTACATACGAGGAAATCGTCCGGGAGTGCGGATTGACTGACGACGAGGTGCGCGTGCTGTCTCTGGCGCGGCGCGGGTTATCCTATATCCAGATGGCGCAGGAGTGCCATTGCAGCGACAGCACCATCAAGCGG
>ENA-UOJA01001780-UOJA01001780.1-human-gut-metagenome-genome-assembly--contig:-C19-NODE-1780-length-16521-cov-6.683651_pt1 | contig 16521 bp, 14 predicted proteins | sample MGYA00242337_ERZ723884 | MGnify/ENA metagenome assembly ERZ723884
AATCGGGGGTGTTCACGTGTTTGAGAACACCGTTCACGCAAATAAGAATTCTCAGGAAAATGCCCCCGTCGATTCGAGCTCACAAAAAGCTTATCTTTGATCAAGGACTAATCATGCGTAAGACTCTTATCGCTGTCGGCGTGGCATTCGCCTGCGCCTCTTTTCTTCCCGTTGCTTCAGCCGAGAGCGTCACTGTCAACAAAACCGACGCAACCTCCAACGCAACCATTTACACCAACCAAGGCTTCACCGGAACTGCCGACGACACTTTTACGGCAAACGGCACCTGGTCCTCTCTTATCTCGGTAGAGGGGGGGTACCCACACGGTTTCTGGTTTTAAAGACTTCACTGCCAATATCGACAACAAGTACGACACCGGTTCCGTTAATACGCTCATTGCCTCAAGAGGTGCAACACTTAAACTGACCAACATCGGAACCCTTAACCTGACAGCAGGAGGCCAAAGAGTAACAAATGGAAACTCGCCTATTCCCATTCACGCGTACGGCGGCAAGATTGAAGCCGACGTAACCGGTGACATCAAAATCACCACGTCTGTGGGTAATCCCCTCTTTTCTCAGGCGACGACAGCCGGCAAAGAGGCCTGGATCAAACTTAAATCAGCAGGCGACGTTGTCATCACTTCATCAGCCGGCAGCGTGGCTTCAGCCATCATGCAGGAGGGTGCCTTATCAAGCAAGATTTTGATTGACGCCCAGAACATCGCGATCACAAACACCAGCTCTGATGCCGTACAGGTCTACGACTCAGATAAACACTGGAATCCTGACTCTCCCAAAGCCGGAGAAACCTCGGTGCAGTTTACTGCCGCCAAAGACCTCACGCTAACCGCCAAGCGCTGGGGAATTTATCAAACACGCAATCTCAAGGATACGTCTTCTGATTCCTCCTCAAGCATTAAAGCGGGCGGCGCCGTTACCATCAGCGGTGACGCCGGTGCCATCCGGGTAAAGGCCCAAACCGACCTCGTCACTAATCATCTGACGATCGATGCTCCGGTCGTGACGCTCACGAGCAAAGGCGACGGCGTTACCGCCTCAGCCAACAGCACGATTTATTCCGGTACGGTCGATCTCGGCAAACACACGCAGATTGATTTCACCTCATCGACCGGTCGTTCGCAGGTAACGATTTTGGCTGAAAAAGGCAATGCCGTCACTGGTAAGGACGTAACGTCACTGCTTAACTTCACCAACAGCGATGTTTCCATCGCCAAGGGTGACGTAGAGTCTGCCGGCAGCATCAATCTCACGGAAAGCAACGTAACACTGAGCGAGACCTCAAAGTTTTACGCGTCCAAAGTTGAGGCCGCCAATGCGAGCATCGTCTTTAACCTGGTGGCTGCCGACGTCGTAAAGGTTGATACCGTTACAGACAACAGTTCCGTCAAAGTCGTTGCCGGCAGCAACATCACCGCGCAATACGGCAGCGCCGAAGCGGTTCTGCAAGCTCTTGAAGAAGCCGGTGCCGTATCCGGTAAGGCCAAAGACACTTTAACCGCCAACTTGGCCGGCCAGGAATCCGACCTCACATCCGCCTGGGAACGCGACACCAACGGCAAGGTGACCTACGCCAACGGCTCGGCTGAATCCCCGGTTCTCACCGCCGCCAAGCACGCCAATGCCGCAAACCTCGCGCAGTGGCGCTACGAAGTCAACCACCTCTCTGACCGTCTCGGTGACGTCCGTAACCTGCGCGGCACCGCGGGCACTTGGGCGCGCGTCTACGGCGCTGAAGCCAAAGTCTCCGACTCCGTTTCCACACGCGTTCGCGCCGACACCCTGCAGGTGGGCAGTGACGTCGCTTTAGGCGAAAACTGGATCGTGGGTGCCGCCTTCGGCTACACGGATTCGGATTCCGACTTCACCGTGGGGAGCCTTGACACCGACGCCTACACGTTTGCGCTTTACGGCACGGGGTACTTCCCCTGCGGAGGCTACGTAGACATCATCGGCCGCATGGGCCGGATGTCTTCTGACGTCACGATGGACCGCAACTTCACAGCCTCCTACGACAACACGGCGTTCGGGCTTTCAGCTGAAGTGGGCTACGAATGGAACATCGCGCAGGGCTTTTACGTCACACCGCAGGCAGAACTTGCCTACAGCTACGTCAAGGGCGATGACTATACCGCCAGCAACGGCGTGACGGTGAAGCAGGCCAATTTCGAAAGCCTTGTGGGACGTCTCGGCGTTCAGGCGGGCGTTAAGTTCAACGATGACCGCGGCAACCTCTACGCCACGGTAAGCGTGAACCACGACTTTAACGGCGAGACGGAAGCGACTGCCACACAGGGCGCAAACGCCGCGCAGCATCTCTCAGAAGACCTGGGCGGCACGTGGGTTTCCTACGGTATCGGCGCGCAGTTTAATGTCCTGGACAACCTCGCCTTCTACGGGAGCCTCACCCGCGCCAACGGCTCGGACTACCAGGAAAACTTCCGCTACAGCGTCGGTGTCCGTTATGTCTGGTAAGTGTTTGACGGACTCAGGGAAAGGCTTCTCCCTTTTCTGAGTCACTGATCAGCATCCGCAACCGATCCCCGCCTTTTCTGCAACTGAAAGGCGGGGATCTTTTTTCCGCCGCAGCCGGAGCCGACACCTCATTGCGCTTATCCTCTGACGCTGCGTCATACGCGCGGCACGCAACGTAGCCGCTCACAGAAAGTCCGCGCTTTTCTGCCATCGCTTTAATCAGATCGCAAGATGACTGCGGCAGCAAAATCTCGATTCGTTTTTTTGGTTTGCGCTGCTTTCATTTTGACAACCCGGTGTTTTGTCCGAATGTTAACGGGGCTGCTTTCTTTGCCCGGTACCGGACGGTCTCAGGCGGTTACCCACCGCGGATGCGAATAACAGAAAAGCACGGGAAGGCCGCAGTCTTTCAGCGCCGCATGCACCCGAAGCGTCTTTCTAACGCAGGTGCGGCCCGGGACGGCGACGAGCTGTGCCGGTTCCCCGGTTTTCACGGCATTAACAAGCCGCCTCAGGTCCGCAAGGTCTTTTGTTCTTTCTGTCATTTTTGCATCACGCATTCAACAACATTGTCGTACAACCGTTGGATGATCTCCGCAGCAACCTGATCAATAAGGCGTAAAGGCGCACGACTGACGGCGAAGAACCGTTCGTCATGACAGCGGTTCGGTTCCCGTGCACGGTTCATTTGCAGCCGCCGCATTTGCAATCGGCCGCCCATTTCTGTCAGAATGCCGTCTGTTTCAAGGGGTCCTTCAGCCTTTTTTCCTTAAAAAAGAAAATAAATGACACCCAAACCTATCCCTCGCGGGCTTTGGCCCGCGGAAGAATGAGCACTTAGTGCTCGTGGTCGCGCATGACTGCTTTGTCATGACTGAAAAACTCGTTTCCTGGAGTTTTCCGGTAGGAAAACGCCGGAAACAAGCGAAGGATTTTCACCACTTCCTTCCTTTGAGTTTTCTTCCATCATGACAATGCTTTTCACCGACCGCATCCCGGCCCGAACGTTCGGAATTGATTCCGGCAGCACGGTCCTCGGATTTCGCAAAACAACGCGCAAAACAGCGCATTCCCGACTTTCCCGCACCATTCCCGTTGACGCCGCCCACACCTTTGATCCCGCGTTTTTCGCGCAGATCAGACTCTGGTGGGAGTGGCACAACACCCGTGAGCCCTTAGCCGTAACCGGGCCCGCGGGCTGCGGTAAGACCACCGGTGTCCTTCAGTTTCTCGCTCGCGTCAATGCGCCCGTCGTCACGCTCACGTGCCGGCGCCGCATGGATAAGTACGAACTGATCGGCCGCTGGGGTCCGGGTGAGGACGGCAGTCTCACCTGGTACGACGGCCCCGCGGCGCTTGCGTGGCGCCACGGGTTCGTCCTCGTTGTAAACGAACTCACCGCGGCTCCGGCCGATGTGTGGGTCTCGATGAATGACCTTCTTGAAGGTGACGACCTTGTGAACGACCGCACCGGAGAAGTCATCCCGCGCCACGCCAACACCCGCGTGATCCTCACGGATAACTGCAGGCTTGGCTCAACTACGGGTGACACGGGTTATGTCGCCCGCAACGATCAGGACCGAAGTGTCTTTGAGCGCTGCTGGCACATTGCGTTGAGTTTCCCTGACGCTGAGACGGAACTTGCAATGCTCGCAAAGAAAACCGCGTCAAGCCTCACGGGGCTTGACGCGAAACGCACCGACGCGCTTTTGCGCGCCTCGGTTGCCTTTGCCCGCAAAACCCGCGAAGCGCAGCTTGAAGCCAAAGGCCGCATTAAGCCCGCGGCCGTGAGTCCGCGAACGCTTCTGCGTTTTACCGAACTCATGGGAGCGCTGATGCTCGCCGGAAACACGGCGCAGGCTGCGCTCACTACAGCCCTTGACTTAAGTCTTGCGGCAGGGTGCTCTCCGCAAAACCGGGGACACCTGCAGCACTGGGCCGCCTGGGCGTTCAGCGATCTTGTTTAGCGTATCGGCTGCTCCGGCGTCTTTTTCTCCAACCGGCAGAAACGGAACATCTTCCCCCGAGGATTCCTTTTTAACCCGAAGAAAAAGGCGACAGGAGAGCCAACCTGCGAAAGGTTTGACGGTCACGGTGTCTGAGGTTTTCCCTCAGACACCCGCAGCCGTTTTCCTTCCCTCTTCTTCCCCTTCTCTTTTCTTTTTTCCCGATCCATGCCACAGGGCCGCTGGCTTACTTCGCTCACAATTGACGGCCTTACCGTAGGGCGGCGTCTGGCGCTCGCCGCAACGATTTCCGAAGCCGTGCGTGAAAGGCTCGGGACTTTGACGGTTGCCGCGCACGCTTGCCGCAGTACGCTTTTGAAAATCATCACGCTTTTTGCCCGGCACGGGGACGCGGCAGAGATGACCGCGGTCCTTCTTCTGACGCTTGCCGGCATCACACCCCTCAGGGTATCGGCCCGGGTTTTTGAGGGCAATGAGCGCCGAACGTTTTTTACGCTGTTACGCATGATCACGGGGTCTGCCCGGACGATTACGGCCGAAGACGTCCGTCAACTTCTTTCCCACCGCTCTGCCCTCACGGACGCCTTCTCGGGCACCCCGGCGGCTGACACCGTGCGCCTTCTCTTTTCGCTTGCCGCGGGATTGACCGAGGGTTCTTCCCTTTTGCTCTCGAGCCTTTCCTCGGCCGGTGACGTCATTTACATCACCCCCACGGGACTCACGGTCATTGCGGCGCTGACGGTAGAGACGCGCATCACGCCCGCGCGCGTACAAAGGCTTCTCACCGCAGGCCGCGCCGTCACCGCCGCGGGCGGCACGGTCTCAGTTCTCACCGGCCCCGCCGCAACCATCGCGCGCGCCTTTCGTGATGCAATGTCTGATACCCCCGCCGCACCCCGGGCGCTTTTTACTTCAGACACGGACGGCAAACCCCTCACGGGTTTTCGCCTCGGGCAGGAAACCGTGACGCTTCCGGGGACAGCGGCCCCGGCGCTTCTTGCGGCCTTCGGGCGGGCTTTGACGCGCGTGCGGGAGATGCTCCTCTCGGCCCCTGAAACCGCGCTCTTTTTTCTCCTCGGTACAACGGACGTCCGCTTTACGGAACGGACTCGCTTTACGGCGGTCTTTGTGCCGCTTGCCTTCATTGCGCTTCCTTACGGTCTGTGGCTCTCCGAGCTTACGGCCTCAGGGCTCATCCGTCCCGTGCCGCCCGAGATCCGCAGAAAAAACCTTCCGCGCAGCGTTGCCCTGCGGCGCGACGCGTCAGCCGACCGCCTCACGGCCGGCGTGCTTCTCAACACTGCGCGCTTCATGAGCTTGCCGGCGACGAAACAGCACACTGCGCTTTTAACCGACGAAAAAACACTCGTAAACGACGCCATGAAGCCCCTCACGCCCGCGGCCCTCAAAGCCAAAGAAGAACCGCAGATCCCTCCCCGGCTCCTACAGCCCGCCGTGACCGAGCGCGACGAAGCGGTTTTGGCCGACGCGTTTCCGGAGAAACTTCCCGCAAAACTCAAGACCATGACGCTCGTTGACCTTATCGAACACTTTGTGCGCACTGAGCGCTCAAAGCAAGACTGTTGACTCACCAGGAAAGAAACCATGTCACGACTGAGGACACTTAATACCGGGGCCGACGAAAGCACCGCGGCCGACACTTGGCGCGATGCGCTCGAAATGAAAGCGGCTCTTGCCTGGAGCGCCGCGGGGACCCTGACGGCTGCAGCCGGCATGATGACTGATCCCGCCGCCCTGATTCCGGCCGCCGGGGCCTTTTGGATGGCGGCCGTGCGCGGGCACCAGGCTTACAGCGTTCTCAGAGCCCGGGCGTCTCTGGCGGGTCGTGGGATGCTCCTTGAAAACCGCAAGGCGTTTGCCGGACGCATGCGGCCGGTGCTGGAACAAGGCCGGATCTGGTTCGGGCGCGGCTTTCTCTGGCAGCCCGAGCACAGCCAGAAGCTCTATGAACTATCAAAGATTGACGCCGCGCGCCTGATTCCGCCCCTCTGGATCACCAGGCGCCTTTTGGGCCGCTCGATCAAAGACCCCGACACGATCGGACAGGGATTTATTCACGGCGTGAGCCTCACGGAATCCGACCTCACCGTGGCCGAAAAAACGCTCGAAGGCGGAACGCTCATCGTGGGGACGACGCAGGCCGGAAAAGGCGTGCTGCTCACGTCACTCATTACCGAGTCGGTCCTGCGGGGCGACACGGTGATTGTGCTTGATCCCAAAAACAGCGGCAGGCTCAAAGACGCGCTTTTTAAGGCCGCCGCGCTTGCGGGGCGCGAAGCGCCGCTTGTTCTTGATCCGGCCCTCAAACACGAAGGCGTTCTTTTAAATCCCCTCACAAGCTATGCGCGGCCCTCGGAACTCGCCGGGCGCCTCACCGCCGTCATGACCGAAGAAGGCCCCTTTAAGGCCTTTGCCTGGTCGGCGGTGCACACGGTCACCTCGCTTTTTGATTTTCTCGGAGAAAAACCCACGATAGCGTCGCTGAAAGCCGCGCTCACCGACGGCCCGAGCGCGCTTTTACTGCGCGCTCTCACGCGCGTTTTGGGCACGGAATCCGTCGCGCGGGTTACGGAAGCCGCCACGCTTTCCATGAAGTCAAGGGAAACCGTGATTACGGAACTTCTGGCGCTTTATGAAAAAGAAGGCAGGCGCCATCCCGTGATTGACGCGGCTGCGGCCGTCATGCGCCACGATCCGGACCACTACGCCAAGATTACCGCAAGCCTCATGCCGGTTCTTGAAATGCTCACCTCCGGGCCCCTGCGGCGCATTTTGTCGCCGCAGGACACGCCCGAAGAAGACACGCAGTCCCTGCGCATCGATACCCGGCCCGTGGTGTCGCTTGCCGCCATTGCACGCACCAAAGGCATCCTCTACGCAGCGCTCGATTCGCTCCCCGACCCGACGCTCGCGTCAGCCCTGGGGTCCATTCTCACGGCGGACCTCGCGTCTTTGGCCGGTGAGCGCTACCGCACGGGTAAGACCGGCGAGCGCATCGCGCTTTTTGTGGATGAGTGCTCCAACGTCATTGCCCGGCCTCTCATTGAACTTTTAAACAAAGGCGCGGAAGCCGGGGTGAGGACCACCTGCGCCATGCAGACCGTAAGCGACCTCGCGGCGCGCCTGGGAAGCGAGGCCGCCGCACGCATGGCGCTCGGGAACTTCAATAATCTGATCGCCCTTCGCACCAAAGACCGCTTCACGCAGGAATTTGCCGCAGAAACGTTCGGGCGGACTTATATCGCCAACGCCGAAAGCAGTGTGAGTTCCACCGCGGACGGCAACGCCCTCACCTTTACCGCGGCCGTCACGCGCCGCCGCACCTCCTCGCGCGAGGAACTTGTGCCCGCGGACGTTCTGGGGAAACTTCCCAACTGCGAGTTCTTCGCGGCGCTTGCGGGCGGAAAGCTCGTCAAAGGCCGCATTCCGATTCTTATTGACTAAGCCATGCGCACGTTTTGTCTTTTGTTTTCAGCCGTTACGGCCGCCTGGGCGGCGCTTATTCTCAGTGTGTCCCCGGAGACTGCCGGGCTGCTTGCCCGTGATCTCGGCGCGGAAAATGCTCTGCCGGTTTTCACAGAAGTAAAGCTCCGGGTGATTGCCTTCACGGAAACTGCCTCAGAAACCGGCTTTTCCCTTGAGCCCGTGCGGGGTCTTCTTTTGGAAAGGCTCACAGCGGCCGAACGGCTGCTCGCCGCGGGGCTCATGCGGCTTAAAGCCTCGCTTGCGCTTTTAGCCTGTTCCGCCGTCATCATGCTTGCGTCCGTCTACGACGGGCTGGTCATACGGCGCATCCGTTCCATCACGCAGCGCGCGCCGCGCCCGATGTTAAGTCTCAAAGCCGCGCATGCGGCGCTTATCCTTGGCTTTACCGCCCTCAACGTCTTTTTCCTGCCGCTGGTGGGGGCTGAATTCTGGGCGTTTACGGTGCTTTTGGCCGCAGCGGTTTTGATGAACGTGTGGGTGCGGGAGTTTCACCGGTTTAAATAACGGGCTGCTGGAGATGTTGCGATGCAGGAGCGGATCGGCGGGCAAAAAGAAAGCGCCGTCATCCGCCTCATTTTCTCCTGGAAGTCAGAGGTTTCAAAACGGCGCTCTGCGGCCCGGAGGGATCAACCGCCCTACGCTGAGCCCAGGCATTAGGCCGGGTCAGAGATCAATCCGAGCTTTCGTTTTCTGCAACTCATTTTATCGGACAGAGCCGTAAATTCAAAAATTCAGTCCGCCCCTTTTTTCTGAGGCAACGCCTGCGACGCAAAGGCCTGATGCCCGCCGCTCAGCGGGTTTTCCTTACCCGATCCTCCGGAGAACCGGCCTCCGGCGCTTCGTGTTTTTTCCCGAATCAGAAGGCTGCCGTCAGCAAGCGCTTCGATCCAGACTTCTTCGGCACTGACCCAAAACCCTTTCGGGAGAATGACGTACTGCTCGTCGCCCACATTCACCACCTTGGCAACGGCGCTTTTGGTTGCTGTGTTTTTGCTCCGCCTGATTTCTTCCGGCTGAGGCTGCGATGTCTTCCGGTCAGTAAGCGGCACAAACTCCAGCCGGCCGCCCTTGTAGCGGAGACGCGATAGTGATGAAGCTCCGGGTATCGGGCCTTAAAGTCCTCTTTAAAGATAATTTCCACGCAGTCCGTCTTACCGGCAACAGGCAGGCATTTTCCGACCGAGCGGGAATCGCCTTTAACGCGCGAAGGGTGCTTTTTAACCGGATCCCAGACATTTTTGTATGTCAGGACGTACTTATTGGCGCCGGAGCCGTTGATGATGAAGGGCGGCAGGACAGGAGGTGTCGGAGAAGGCATGATCTCGGTATGGGTGGCGAAGCGGAGCTCAGTCCGCAGGGTGCTCAGATTTTGTAATTTATCGGGGCGTTCTTCGGCTAATCGATACTCACTACGGTTATTCAGACTCTTTTCGTCTTGTGTGGATTCTCAGCAATAAGCGCCGACACCTGCTCTACCCCTTTAAGCCAATCAACTATTAACGGCTCACGATAGCCGATCATCGTCAGGCATAAAGCCAATATCCGCTCAAGATTCTGGCTGAACACTGGTTCGCAATGGGCAATCCTGTTTCTGAACTTTCGAATTTCATTGGCAGCATTATGAAATCGAATCATGAGCTCTGTGTCTTCAACATCTTCCGGAGCATACGGAAAATATTTACGGATATTTCCCTGCCAAAGGTGTTGACCTGGATTTTTCACAAAACAGCCCTGCCAAAATGCAAATTTTGATGACGAAATTACGCCGTCAGAAGAAAGTGCCCCATGTATTTTTACGTCATCAACAACCGCGCCCGAAAGCATGTGCTTCATTTTGTCGTTCAGAGTCCTCTGGAATCTGAAACTCTCGTACCAATTCTGGTTATATACACTAATCAGCGCTTCGCCCACCGCATTACGCAACACTACCTCATAGGTTTGCAGGACAGTCCAAAATGCCGCACTGATTTTGAGATTCCAGGTATAAAGACCAAGCACTTCATCAAAACACACAGTACTGCCGTAGTATGGTTGCAAGCGGGCCTGGGAAAAAATTTTGGTAAAAACAGGCTTGGAAATGGTTTGAACTTTTTGATCCATGTCTATTGATTTTTTTATAGTTCCTGTATACAGTGTCGGTGAGCGCTTCAGGGACTCGTATTGTCGTAAGACATTCCCCTGTTGACAAGGCAAACCCCGTACGCAAGTGCGGGGTTTGTTCTATCTCGAGCATTCTCGAGTTCCGGTTTACCTTCCTGACAACAATTTGACGCAGTCTTACCGTACTGTTTTCAGCAGCTTACACAACTAGACATACATATTCAAGATTCCTCTGCTATTTTGAATTTGTACCTGCAGTTCTGTAAAACGCATCCCGTGCGCTTCGGGGACTCGCATTGTCAAAAGACATTCCCCCGTTGACAGAGGCAAGCCCTGCGCGAAAGCGCGGGGGTTTTGTATTTCCGGGTTGTTTATTTCTCTGTCACTTCCGCAGATACATCCGCTCTTTCTATCCAACCTTTCAGTCCCGCCCTTCCACTCAAACCGGCAAAAAGCCTCAGCTCCCGATAGACCCCGTCTCCACAATCCTTTTTCCCTGCTCCATATAATAAAAACGCCATTAGGGTCGCCGATCCTCGCGTCGGCAAATTCTCAAAATTCAAAGTAACAAAGGGAGAAAGAATGAGAAAAGCAGCTTTGTCCGCCTGCGTCTTATCCGCAATCGTTTTAGCCGGCTGCGGCAGCATTCCGCGCGGAGCCGACCGCCTCAATATGATCACCGAACAGGAAGCCAAAGCCAACAACTGCGTGCTTCTTGACAAGGCCGGCTCGATATCTCTGATTCTTATCAACGGCTCCAAGCGCAACACCCAGGCAGCCGTCCGTAAGGCGCTCACCGTCAAGGGCGCTACGCACGTGGGCTACACCAAGGGCGTTCCCGGCACAACCAATGTGCGTATGTTCGTCTGGTCCTGTCCGAACCCGAACCTGAAGACAAGCGACCCGAAGGTTGCCGCCTGGCAGAAGGATTATCTCGGCCACGAGTAGCCTCCCGACAGTCTCTCTGTTGCCGGTTAAAGTGGCGGTTGTGTTGTCAAAACCCGACACTTCAGGTAAAAACCCCAAAAAAACAGCACCCGAACGCTTCGCCGTCAAACAGCTTTCCGGCATCATTCGGGTGCGTACTTCGGGGCATTAGTTGCCAAAATTTCTTTCCGTGATAAATCAATTTACAGGAGTCACGGAAAATGCGATACTCTGACGAATTCAAAAACCACGTTGTTTCACGCCTTTTGACTGGTGAGGTTACCATCCCTCAGGCTCAAGAGCAGTATGGCGTTTCGACCTTCAGTCTTCGAGAATGGCGTAAGAAGGCGTTGAGCCAAGCCAGCGAGTCGAGCCCGGCACTTTGCACCTGGAGGTAGATGGTGGGCAGAATGGTTTTGTCATTGACGGAGCCGTCATAAGTGCAGGCATAAACCACGTCCCCGGTCGCGTGATCGCACACCGCAATGTAATTAACCTGACGCAGGTGCGGATCCTGTTTCGCATGCCCCCACGCAGCCTCTTTAATCGTCGTTGAATAGGTCGAGATACCGGTGCTGTCAAATGACAGTGTCAGAGGCTCTTTGCTTTGGCAGAGGGCACGGTCATAACGGCGCTTGTAATAGTTTTCAGTCTTGGTCAAGTCAACCGTTTTGAGCAACTCCGAAATTCGACGTCCGTCAATCGGACGAATGTTCGGCAACCAGACCTGAGGAACCCAGTCTTCAAAGTTCATCATGGCTCCCTGTCCGTCAAGCTTATAAACGGCTAAAGCCAGCAGATAACGTGCATCTTTTTCACCGCAGACGGCTTTGAGGTCCTCGTACATTCCCGATTTAAGCGCAAACTGCCAAGCCGCCCAAGTTACGCCGACACGAATGTTTTCGTCGCTCCAGCTGATGTCCTCAGCGTCCTGATCAGCAGGAAATAAGAAATCCAGCAACTTCAGGAGGGCGAAATTGCTGGATTTTCAAAGGCTTGATAAATTTATTTGCCCCACCGTTGAACTAGATCATTATGTTCATCATCTGGCGATACGGGAGTTTGGGCTCCCCCGTTGGCAAAGGATAACCCCCGGGACCAAAACCCGGGGCTTATTCTTTGAAAAGCCCGTGAATCACATTCCGCAGCTCAGATCACCGTCCGTTAACGGCGACACTGCTTCTGGGCGTTCACGCGGATTTCTTTCTCAAGATTGCGGATCCAGCGGTTGTAGTTGCGGTGAATCTCCACCGTACCGTGCTTATTTTTCTCGTAGCTCAGACCGTAGGAGCGCAGGTAGTTGATCTTAAAGGAGGTCGGCGTGTACTTCACCTCAATTTCGGCAAAGAACTTGCTGCCGCGGGCGTACTTTAAAACCGTACGGCCTGCGGTTTCCTCAATGACTTCCCACTTATATTCCAGAGCGGCATCAAACACGATGTTGCGCATCTTCGCAGGCGTTGCCGCACAGTCCACCTTTGTCGCGGGAAGATCTAGCATTTCAGCGGCACTCACGGCGCCGGCGGCGGCAATTCCGGCCGCAGCGGCCAAAGCGGAGACAATCAGTTTCTGCATTTATTAAGTTTCCTCGGGACCAAAAAATCACTGACTGCTGCCTCGGGCCTCATCACCAATGTCAAAACCAACACCGCACTGATGCCCACGGCGAGCGTCACACCGAAAAGATGCAGCGCAGGCGTCGCGGAAAAGGCCAAAAGTCCGAACGAAAAGATTGTACTGACTGCCGCGAGAAAGACGGAAAATACGCCGGTTCTGTTGCCGGGATTTCCGTAAAGCATCACGGCGTAGTCAACACCCAGGGCAAGCACCAACACCAAGGGCATCACGGTAAATAGTGTCAGAGGCAGCCCCGCCCACCCCATCACGCCCAAGACCGTCACCACAGAAAAGGCAACGGGCAAAACCATCCGCACGGCACGCGCCCGGTAAATCACCGCGAGAATCACGGCCATCAGCGCAAAGGACAAAACCAGCACCACTGAAAGCGTCTCGCGCCAGAGGGCAAGCGACGCGCTGATTTCGCCGGTGGTGTTGACAAAGGAAACCCCGTCGCCCAGGCGCTCTGCTGTCGCAGCCAAACTAGGCAGCGCCGCGGGCGTGACGCCAGAGAGCATCACAAGAGTTTCGGTGTCGCTGAGCCAAAAGCGCGCAAGTTCCCGGGCAAGCGGCATCGCAAGCCACGCTTTCACCCCTAAAACGTCCGGGGCTTCGGGCGTTTGAGGCTTTAACAGAGCACCGAGTGTTTTACCTGTGAGCGCCAGAGCCCGGGCATCGGCCTCTGACACCAAAGCGCGGTTTTTTGCCTGAACGGAAGCCGGCGTCAGAATCCCCAGCCCCGTCTGAAAGTCTGAAATCACGCCCTTGACGCGTAAGGCTTTGAGCTGCTTCGTAAGCGTCAGAGCACGTGTGACGGTTTCATCGGACGTTGCCCCCTTAACCACAAAAAACTGCGCAACCGAAGGCATCGGAAGGATGCTTTCCATGCGTTTAAGTTCATGCGCGGTCTCAGGCGTCAGTGCCGTTAAAAGCCGCAGCTCATCCGTGGTCTGAAGCCGCGGGATGCCCGCAGCAAGCGCCAAAAGAACCGCCAGGCCCGTGAGTTTCACCCAGCGCTTTTGTCCGGGACGCGCAAGGCCCGCCAAACATTCAGAGAGGCCCGCCGCCACCGCAGGCATTCTCCCGGCCTTGGATATGAGCGGCAGCACCAGAAGAACCGTGAGCCAGGCGCACACAAGGCCCGTGATGCAGAAAAGCGCCATTTCCCTGAGGCTTGGCATCGGAACCATGAGCATCGCGCCGTACCCCGCAACCGAGGTTGCGAGCGAAACGGTGAGGCCCCGCGCCAGTTTGTCGCGCGCCGCCTTGGGGGCGGGTTCAGCCAAAAGTTCCGCGCGGTAATGAAACACGTAGTCTGCGGCAATGCCCAAAAGCGTCATGCCGAACACCAGCGTTATCACGTGAATGCCGCCGAAGGTAAGCCACACCACGGCAAAGGCCGCCGTAAAACTCACGGCCAGCGTTGCAAGGATCTGAAAGACCGCCCGCACGCTGCGCAAAAAAACAAGGATCAAAAGCGTGAGCGCCACAGCGGACACCGTCCCCATGAGGCTCGACTCCCTTGAGGCCCGGCCGACCGCGTGTTCCGCAATGAGCGCGGGCCCGAAGGCAAGCACTTCGCTCCCCTCACTCACCTTCTCTGCGGCAGCCCTCGCCTGACGCAGGGCCTCAGTGACGGGCGTACCGTCCGCGGCCGTCAGCGCCCCGGTTTTAACCGTCAGAACCACCCAAGGCGCTTTTCCGTCAGGGTCCGCCGCCAACATAAACCCGTCTTTTTCCGTAAAGCGCCTGAGGGCAGCCGCTTCGGTGAGGACCCCCGCAAAAAGCCCCAGGGGATCGTCGGCCCAGGCTACAGGCGACACCGCCACCGGCCGGTAGAGTTCTCTGAGCGCACGCTGAGTGAGCGCCGCATCATCGGCCGCGGCAAGCCACACATGGTCCTCGTCCCTTATAAAGCCCGTACGGTAGGGTGTGAGCGCCTTCACAAGGGCCCGCGCGTCGCGCGCAGGGTTCACGTCAACCGTGAGCCCTGCTTTCCCCAACACCCCGGTCACGGTGCGCGCTGCGGCCGCTGTGTCCTTTTCATCCCCGGCTCTCACAAGCACCACAAGCTTCTGCGCGGCGGCGTCCGAAATCCCGGCAAAAACGGCACTTGAGGACTGTGTGACGTCGTCAGCGGGCAGCATCGCCCGAAAGTCCGTGCGGATCTTCGCGGGGGTAAAGGAAAGGGCAAGCGCCAAAACCAGACACACAAAGACCGCGACCCAGATGAGTGCCGCGCACCTTGCCGCACGGGTGCTTGCGCTCATTTGAGACTCTCAAGCCGCGCTTTATCGGCGGCAGACAATGCGGGCGGAACCTGAGGGGCTCCGAATCGGATGTCGGTAATCGTCCCCGACGTGAGGGCAAACTGAACGCGCGTGACCGACGCTGCGCCCTCGGTGAGCACTTCCGTCACCCATTGGCTGACGGTGGTGTCCTTGGGCGAGGCAATCATCGTCCACTTGGTTTTGGTGCCCGTGACCGTCACGAAAAAGCGGTCTTTAAGAAGCGAAAAGTCCCCGGCCATCAGTTGCGCTGCGACCGCGTAAAAGCGCTCAGCCCCGGGCAGCGCCTTCACCTGCCATGCGCCCTTTTCGTTCAGCGCCCCGGACTTTGTTTTGGAAAAGCCGATCACGTCCTCAAAAGGCGTCACGGTGTGCCAGAGAAGCCCCGTGTTTTCCACAACCGTCACGCGTCCGGTGCTCGTTAAAGGCACCGGCACCGAGGGCGTTTTTTTCACCATTTTGAAGTCCGCGGCAAAAGAGGGCGTCTTTGCCGCAACGGCTGCGATCTCATCGAGCGTTACAGCCCGGGCCTCTCCCCAAAGCGACGTCAGCAGGGTAAGCGCCGCCAAAACCAACCGCCGTTTCATGGATTTTCCTCCGCACGTTTAGCGTGCACGCCATGTGCATCGTTTGCCGCCTGATGCCAGAAGTCAAAGAAATTAAACCAATCAAGGGGCTCCCTGGCGAGTTGCTGCGTGAGAAACGCGGCGTAAGCCCCGGCCGCGCGCGCAAAGTACGCGTTGCGCTCCCTGCGGCCCACATTTTCGGGGTCCGCGAGTTTTTTAAACGTGAGGTGATACTTTGCCCCGACACCCCCGCTGTTGCGGGTACAGACCATCGCCCACAGCGGGCACTTTAAAAGCAGTGACAGTAAGGCCGGGCCGCTTGGAAAAGGCGCTGCCGTGCCCAAAAACGCGGCGTGCGTTACGGCCTGGGACGCAACCGGAATCCGGTCCCCCGCAATCACGAGAAAGGCTCCGGAGGCCACCTTGTCCGCGAGTTCAATTGCGACAGCGGGCGTTAATTCCGTCACCTCGATGTGATTTACCGCAAACGCCGGATTGATGCGCGCAAGCATCCGGTTAAATTCCTGAGCGTGCCGCGTGTGGGTTAAAACATAAAGGCGTGAGGGATCGGCCGTTAACGCCTGACACAGTTCCAGGCACCCGGTGTGCGCGGTCACGAGTACCGCCCCCTTTCCAGAGGCAAGTAAGGGTTCCCGTCCCTGCACCTTCAGGCTTTCCTTACCGAAATAACCCGCCACCGCGAGCAACTTATCCAAGACCGTATCGGCAAAATGAAAGACGTGCGTGAGCGTCGTAAAAACCGTGGGGCGGCGCTTCAGAAGCCCCGCCGCAAAAGCACGCTTTAAATAGTCAAGGCTAGCGGCCCTCACACGGGGGAGCATCAGCCAGTAGACCGCGACGACGGGCCAGAGGCTGAGCCAAAAAAGGGGCCTTCCTCCGAGCCTGAAAAACCCGTACAGAATCCGGATTCCCCAGACAAAGGTGGTTTCGCGGATCCCCGCCCAGTGCACTGTCTTATCCGTCATACGTTTTTCCGGCGGAGAAGCTCGGGGAGCCTTACGAGCATCCCGAAAAAAAGCCGCGTGTGCACGC
>ENA-UOJA01001808-UOJA01001808.1-human-gut-metagenome-genome-assembly--contig:-C19-NODE-1808-length-16389-cov-7.682625_pt1 | contig 16389 bp, 7 predicted proteins | sample MGYA00242337_ERZ723884 | MGnify/ENA metagenome assembly ERZ723884
GACCCCGACCCCCACGCCGACGGCGACGCCCACTGCGACCCCGACGGCGACACCCACCGTGACCCCCACCCCGAAACCGACGCCCACCGTGACGCCGATACCGGATGGCGAGGAGAACAGCGAAAGCGAAGAAAAATTTGTAACCTTCGCGAAAGTCAATGCAGTTGCGGAGAGCGACAAACCGGTAGACGGCACGACGTACACCTTCTACTTTGCCCCGCCTACCGACAGCTGGGTCGAAAACGATAAGGTTATGTTCATAGGCAAGCGCGGCACGAATGAGAGTCAAGCAAAGGATGGCGAGATATCCTGCACAATGAACCGAGTCCCAGGCTATGAGACCAAGGATAACCGCCCAATTTATTTCGTGCGTCTGCGATACCAAAATGGCAGTGAAACGGCAGAATGTCCATGGGGCGGTTATGTATATATAAAGTTTACATCAGGTAGTCATAGCATTAAAATGGATGGGCCGTTAGGCAATAACAAGGAACCATGGCTGTTTGTTAATGCCATGGGGGACCATATCTTTGACGCGGACGGCCTAAGTGACACCACAGACACCACAGACACCAAATGGGACGGAGCTCGCCTGAAACCCTACGCCGATGTCGCCCAGCAGATTCCCTATACCGGCCAGAAAATCTATTTTCAAAACAAAACGGCGAACACTCTCACCAATATCAAAGTGACGTTCTACAAAAAAGACGGTAATGGATACACGGCAGACGGCAAGCCGCAGACCATTGAATCGCTTGAAGCAGGCAAAGTCTTTGAAGGAATCGTGATTCCGGATGGTTCTTACCGCTATGTCAGATTCACCGGTGCAGACGGCAAACCCATCGGCAAACCGTACTATAACTTCTACAACGATGACGTTGCTTCGGAAGAGGTAGGTACATTCCAGTATAACGCCCAAACGAATTACTGCTTTATCTACAAAGGGTCGTCTGACGTCCAGTGGGGCGAGCCCAACAAAACACGCATTTACTTTGACGCGACGTTCTCGGATATGTCGTATAGTGGAGATTACAAAGCCAAAACGGCAGACGGAATGCCGGGAAACGACGGAAAGCTTTACTATATCCTGACCGGGAACGGCGGAGAGGTGCAGAGCGGTGAGATGACCCGGCTGGAGGATCGTTCCGAGTCAAGACACCTTTGGTATGTAAATGCCCCGGACGGCTACACGGAAGTACAGTTCTCCGATACAAAAACCCCGCCGGCGGGCAGCGATATCAATGGCCGTGCAACGGCCAAGCTGACATGGGGGAACCTGGAAGAGCCGTGCTTCTATGCGGACACCGGCGATGACATTACCTACGTTGGCGGGTATCGTGGAGGCTATTGGGGTGAAAAAACTGATATCCGCGATGCGGAAGCGGGCAAGAAGGCTGAGGACAAGGATGCTGAGATAGTAAAGCTGGATACCGGCACCTTTACGCCGCAAAACGATGTGAAGTATATCGACAGTACCCTGTATGACTACTACTCGGATTACGAGTTGAACGGAAAAACACGTGCCAATTACAGCACAGAAGAAACTAAAACACATCAATCGTATGTTGCATTTGAGCAGTTTGACCGCGCATTGAGCGATTATTACAAGGATTATGAGGCGTCGACGACGTCGACGACAAAGAAAAAGGTTCAGTATCCATTGTATACAGGGCATTTCCAGCCAACTGGTAGAGACTCGGACTGGTTTTGCAATATTGCTGCTAATCTTGACTTGTATGGATGGGGCGCCAGCGGTAGCTCGTATAATACGTTTATGGCAGTCAACGATGCAATCGTTAATGTAAATGGTGATATTGACAATAGCCTTAGTTCGAGTACCTTCCAAGGCTTGGTAAGCGATAAGCGCGACGGAAATCATAACCCGACCCTGTACGGAACCGATTTGCCAGAACCGCACTTTAATGAAAAATTTCTGACCGGAGATAACTCTGCAAAGGCTGTACTGGGCAAGGTCTACAAAGGTGTTGCGTTCCCTTTTAAGCAGAGCAGCGTTTTTGAGGGGACAAACAACGATGAAAAGGAAAAAGTAGCGCAGTATTGGTACTATGATAGCAGCGAGACGCCGCTGTATTTGAAACAAGATACAAGCGAAGGCGGCGGCGGCTATTATCTTGACAGCTTTAAGGATGACGATGAAAAAGGACACTCCCAAAATCGTAATACAATAAATAGTCCGGAAAACGGCTACGGCTTCTTCCCCTTCAACCAAAATGAAGGCAATCATGTCAACAAGTACAACTACGGTTACGGTGCTAAACTGCAATTTGACTTTACGTTGACAGAGGACGGCCGGGTCGTAGTAGGAAAAGATGGGGATGGGACAGACAAGACAGTCCCCATCAAGTTCTTCTTCTCCGGCGATGATGATGTGTGGGTGTTCATTGATGACAAGCTGGTGCTGGATGTCGGCGGTGCCCATGCAAAAGCGCAAGGTCTGCTGGAGTTTGGCAAGGACGAGAGCGGCAAATACAACACCGTTACATCCTACGTCAGCAACATCAAAGCCAGCAACAACAAAGAGAGCAACAAACTATATTATGAGTCGCTGGGAAGCAACTCCAAAAACGTAAAGTTTAATAAGACGAATTATACGTTCAACTGGCAGAGCAAAGAACCGATAACACTCCCCAAGAACACCAAGCACACCCTTACCATGTACTACATGGAGCGTGGTATGTGGGAGTCCAACATGGCGGTGGCGTTCAACTTCCCGGACCATAACGAGCTGCAGGTGGAAAAAGAGGTCGATGCGAACGATGTTCGCGGCTTGCTGCAACCCTACTTCACGAATTCCACCCGCCAGTTCAAGGTCGGCATCAAAAACTGGGCGACCCATTATGCCGCACTGGACCCGACGGCAACAACGGATGCAGGCGGCAGCTCCGGCATCGGCTTTACGACCAAGCAGTATACCATCAAGGACTATGGCTCGGTAAATGCGGGCCAACTGATGGACGCAACCGGTGCGCAGTATACCACCAGCGAGGGCGAAAACATCCGCGAGGTGTACAAAGACGGCACGTTTACCCTGCAAAACGGCGAAACCGTCACCTTTGCGGATCAGTTCCGGCGCGGCAGTTATATCTCGCTGCAAGAGGACCTGCAAGAGGCCGCCGACCAGAACCTGTATGCCCCCACCTGGGAAATCCACGAGAACGGCAAGCTCGTCATGAAAAGCGTGGACGATGGTGCAGTTGACCTTGTAGATAAGCACCCGACAAAAATGCAGGGCGATGGCACAACCCCGGATGATGGCCGTAAGGAAGTGTACAAAGATGGCAACGGCGAAGACGGAAAGCGGATCGATAACGCCGGCTACACAGCAGGAACCCAAAAGCCGGAAAACTCCATCGTGTTCCGCTCGTACAGGGACCCGGATGGTACAAACCAGTTCACCAAGCTGAAGGTGAAATTCATCAACAAAGTCAAAACCGGCTCGCTGAGCATCACCAAACAGGTGCCGAAGGACGAGTATGAGAAGTTGAAGGATGAAACGTACACCTTTACCGTGCAGTACACGAACATCGGCGGTATGAATCTGGAATGCGGCAAGGTAGTAACCGAAACAGTTCAAGTGAAAGTCGGCGACCCCCCCTTTACGCTGAAAGGGATACCGATTGGCACGGAGGTTACAATCACAGAAAACACCAAGGCGAATCGGTATATCAAGAACATCACCGTGAACGACAGCGAACAGTTGGCAGACGGCAAAGCCAGCGGCACTATTGTTGCAGACACGACGGACGAGAACGGCAAAACGACACCCGGCGTTCGGGTGGTGTTCACCAACACGGCACACAAGCCGATCACGATTGATGTAGAAAAGACATGGAAGAATGCCAAAGGTGACGTGCTTACCGACGGCCTGCCGACATCGATTTGGATCAAATTGCAGCGCCGCCGTGCGGACAATACGAATGAAAAATGGACAGATGTGCCGGACACGGCAGTTGAACTGAAGAATGGAACGTGGAAACACACGTTCACCGGCATGGATGCCTATGACATCAACGGCACTACCTATTATGCGTACCGCGTGGTGGAATCGGCGCAAGGTGATGGGTACACCGCAACGGGCGGCACGCTGACGCTGGGCAACTATAATTACAAAGTTGACAGCGAAACGAAAACCATAAAGGATAACGTTGATTCGGTATCGCTTACCCTGACCAACACGCAGGTGCCGCCGGTGTATGAGCTGGCTATCACCAAGCAGGGCCTTGACGAAAGCGGCGGCAAACCCGAACTGCTGAACGGCGTGGTGTTCAAGCTGGAAAAGCTGAACGACAACGGCGTTGATGCGACGTTTAAGGCAGTGACCGGGACGACTGCGGGCGACGGCGACAACGCGGGCAAGTGCAGTTTTACAAACCTGTCTGAGGGCAGCTACCGTTTGACGGAGCTGAAAACCGTGGACGGCTACAACCTGCTGGCCGCACCGATCGAGTTTACCCTGCAAAAAAACGAATGCCTGATAAACGGCACGAAGCAAGACGGTATGGTTACAGGCAACCCCGCCGAGGGCTACACGGTGAGTTTGACCATCAACAACCGCAAGGGCTTTACGCTGCCGCACACCGGCGCGGACGCCCCCAGCCTGTGGCTGCTGATCGGCCTGCCGCTGCTGGTGGCCGGGCTGCTGGTGCTGGTATTCCGCTACAATCGGAAAGGGGGCAAGCGTTCCTGATATGGCCCCCGATTTCCCCGCTACGATAATCTTACAAAGAAAGAGGTTATGACAGATGAAACTAAAACGTTTCCTTACCGGCGTCCTCAGCGCCGTAATGGCCCTCAGCGTCTGCGCCCTCCCCGCCGCCGCGGCGGAAGGCGAGACGACCGTTAATGACCCGACTGATCCCAAATTGACTGCCAGCACGATTGACAAAACGCAGGTCGGTTCTATTACGATTCATAAGTACGGTCAGCTTACGGAAGATCCCAATGCGAAAAATGGCACGGGCGAAGTTGACACCACAGTTGAAGCAAACAAGGGCAACAAGCCATTGGAGGGTGTTGAGTTCACCCTGTACCGCGTGAAAACTACGGCTGAGTTGCTGAAATACTATGATGCGCTGGAGGGTGCATCTGTTAAGGAATTTACGGCAGGTGATTGTTTTACTGTAACGAGTGAGTCTGATTGGTCTGCAACGACGCTGGAGAAGGCGTACACTAAGGAGGCTACCGGCGATGGCACTAATGCAACGGTTGGCAAGGTGGGCGGCATAGAAAAGACGGATGCAGAAGGTGCAGCCCAGTTTAACAATCTGCCGGTTGGTATGTACCTGGTTATCGAGACGAACAAGGTGCAGTCCGTTACCAAGACTGTGACGCCGTTCTTGGTTTCCATCCCTATGACGCGAATTGGCGATACCGAATCGGAGCCAACTAACAATAACAACCTGAAACAGTGGCTGTATGATGTTGTTGTCTACCCGAAGAACAGCACGGCACAGGGTTCTGTGACGCTGGTCAAGCAGGGCAAGCATGGCAATACAATAGAAAATTTAGCCGGTGTTATGTTCAAACTGTTCCAGTATCAGGACAGCAAAGCTGATTATGTGGATATTACGGACAACTTGCAGAATAAAGCAATGGTGGATGAAGAAGCCTATGTTGTAACTGCTTCTGACACTAACCTTGGTAAAATCACATTCAGCGATTTGCCGATGGGCAAGTATTACGTACAGGAGTATGGGTATACCACAAATAATGACAAGGGCTATATTATCAACACCAAGGGCAAGTATGGTTTTGCGATTGACAAGGATGGTAAAGTATCGGTTCAGACTGAGACCGGCGCAAGTGAAACTGACTGGGTAACTGATGGTGACGGATTTGAAGCGAACAATAACAATGGCGCAAGCATCACCATTACCAACTACAAACCTGAGTTTGAGAAGACCGTTGAGCCCCGAACCGGCACCGGCACGACCAGCACCGATAAACACCAGGCTGACTACGGTATTGGCGACAAAGTTCCCTACACGCTGACTATCAAAGTCCCCGAGAATGTTGCAAAGCTGCATACCTTCAAAGTCGTTGATACAACGCTGAAAGACCAGCTGGAGCATATTACAGACGACTTTACGCTTACGGCTACCGATAAGGGCGGTATAGAACAAACACTTGCAGAAGGTACTGCCTATACAAAAAAAATCACCGAGGGTACGGATACAAATAGTAAGACCACTTCTATTCTGAACGTCGATTTTACTACTACGGCGCTGACAAGCGTTGCTGGTGGTACGATTACCATTAGGTACTATGCAACCCTTGGCACCGGTGCTGTTGTTGCTGATAATGGCAACCTGAATACGGCAAAACTGCTCTACTCCCGCAAGACGGACACGGACGACAGCAGCGAAACGGATAATAGCAAGAAACCTTACGAAATCACCGACGAGGGCGTTGTCTACACTTTCATGACCAGCATTGCGAAGAAAGGCAAGGGCGGTTTGTATGATAACCAGCCAATGCATGGCGTAACCTTTGCGCTGTATCGCAAGGTGGAAGATGCCGAGTGGAACAACGGTGATAAGGTTACGATTGCGGGCCAGGAGTACATGAAAAGCGGGGCAGTTCCCGGTGCTACCGCTGTAAAGCTTGGTTTAGCTGCTAACGAGAGTGAGACTTGGGTTCTGATTTGCCACGATGCAAAGGGCAGAGAACTTGAAGCGACGACCAATGAAAACGGTATCGTTGAATACAAGGGGCTGCCGAGCGGTACGTATAAGTTCATCGAGACCAAGACGTTGGACAAGTATAACCTGCTGACTTCTCCTGTCGATGCCAACCTGAGCCTGAGCTACACCACGACATGGAAAGACACAAGCAAGTATGACGAAAACGGTAACCTGACGAACCACAAGTCTGGTACGGTCAAGTACGAGAATGGCGATCCGAAAGCAGTTATCCAGATTGTGAACCGCAGCGGCTTCCAGCTGCCTGTCACCGGTGGTTTTGGCACACTCCTGTTCAGCGGTATCGGCGTGCTGCTGGTGCTGGCCGGTGTGGCGGTGCTGTTCAGCATGAAAAAGAAGAACGACCGCGCTTAAAACCGCATGATGCAAACACCAAAAGATAATTAGAAGGGTAAACCCATAGGGGAAGGGCCGGGATTGGCTCTTCCCCTATGGTGGTTATGGGGGTATAATATAAGGCAAAGGGGATATGGCGGCGGGGTGGAATCCCTCCGGCCGCCGATGGCGGCCACCGCTCCCCTTCTGGCGCTTCGCGCCACCTCCCCCGTCCCGGGGGAGTCTGTCTTTGACAAGGGCGGCTTGCGGGCCGATGCAGGCATCGGCCCCTGCAAATTGCCACAGATATTTTCCCCACGAACAGAAAGGCACACCTATGGATACCACAGGCAAATTAAAACTTGGTTTTGCGGCGCTGATGATTCTGTCGGGCATCGGCGTGGCGATGTACCCGGTCGTCAGCAACGCGGTGGCACAGCGCCATGCGTCGGCGGTCATTGACAGCTACGACGATACCGTCCAATCCATGGATACAGAAAAGCTCGATGCTGCAAAAGAAGCGGCCCGCAGCTACAACGAACAGCTCAGCAATGCCGTGGGCCGCGACGCGGCGGGCGAAGCCGCCGACACCGGCACAAGCTATGTGGACCTGATGGACGTAGGCGAGAGCCTGGGCTACATAAAAATCCCCAAAATCGACGTCAATCTGCCGATTTATGAGGGCACCAGCGACGAGGTGCTGCTCAAGGGCGTCGGCCATCTGGAAGGGTCGAGCTATCCGCTTGGCGGCGACAGCACCCACAGCGTGCTGACAGGCCACCGCGGTCTGGCCGAGGCCGTCCTGTTTACCGATTTGGACAAAATGCAGGAAGGTGACAAATTTTACCTGCACGTCATGGACGAAGTCCTAGCCTACCAGGTCGACCAGGTCAAGGTCGTGGAGCCGGAACACACCGAGGATTTGGAAATCATCCCCGGCGGGGACTACTGCACCCTTGTCACCTGCACGCCCTATGCCATCAACACCCACCGTATGCTGGTGCGCGGCGTGCGCGTGCCCTACAACGGCGAGGACGAGGACACCGACACCCCGCAGGCCGTGCAGTACCAGGCATTGAACACCGGCAACATCGTCAAGCGCGTGGTGGACGCCTGGCCGTGGATCAGCGTGACCGGCAGTATTATCATCGGCGGCGAGGCGCTGCTGCTGCTTTTGCTGCTGCACCGCTGCAAAAAGCGCGAGGAGGAAGACTGATGAAACGCCTGCTGCAAATTTTTGCGTGGCTTGCCATACTGGTGGGCGCGGGGCTGATGCTGCAGCCGACGGTCAGCCAATACCTGACCCGCCGCAAAAGCACCGCCGCCGTGGAAACCTTTGTGCAGTCTGCCGCCGAGTCCGCCGCCGTGGCCGCTGACGACCCGACTGCCGAAAACACGCGCCCCTACGCAGATTTATACAACGCCCTGCAAGCCTACAACGCGGAAATCTACGCCGCGGGGCAAAGCGGGCTGAAGGACCCCTTTGCCTACGAGACGCCCGCCTTTGACCTGACGGCCTACGGCCTGCCCGATGATATGATCGCTGCGCTGTGGGTGCCGCGCCTGGATTTAGATTTGCCGGTGTATCTGGGGGCCAGCACCGAAAACATGGCCCGGGGCGGCGCACTGCTGGGGCAGACCTCGATGCCGCTGGGCGGCGCGAACACCAACACGGTCATTGCCGCCCACCGCGGCTACTACGGCGCGGAGATGCTGCGCAACGTGCAGCAGATACAGATCGGCGACAAAATCACCCTGACCACGCCGTGGGAGACCCTGACCTACCGCGTGTGTGAACTGAAAATTATACAGCCGGACGACATAAATGCGATACTGATACAGCCGGGGCGGGATCTGTTGACCTTGACGACCTGCCACCCCTACACCCAGAACACCCAGCGCTACCTGGTCATTGCCGAGCGCGACCCCGACGCCGCCCCCGCCACCCATGAGGAAGATTTGGCCGAGTGCGCGGGCAGCTGGGACGCCGCGCCCCGCCAGGTGACGGTGGAAAGCCCCGACGGCACCGCCGCCGTGGAGGAGATCGCGCCCGAGAGCATCAACCCGCTGCCGAACGAGGGCAGCGGCGAGGATGCGGGCGGGGCGTACTCCAACTGGATGATATGGCTGGAAAACAACGCCCTGTGGGCAGGAATTGTGCTGATTGCCGCCGTGGTGGGATGCGGGCTGATCCTGCGCCGCCACAGAAAGGACTGACCGATGCAGACACGAGAAAAAGCGCTGGCCGTGACGGCCGAGGTGGGCAAGGCCGTACTGGGCAAGCCCGAAGCAATTTTGAAAATCATGATGGCAATGCTGGCCCGCGGCCATGTGCTGGTGGAGGATATCCCCGGCGTGGGCAAAACCACACTGGCCCAGGCGTTTGCCCGCGCTATGCAGCTGACCCAGAACCGCGTACAGTTCACACCGGACGTATTACCGTCTGATATTGTGGGGTTTTCGCTGTACCAAAAAGAGACCGGCAAGTTCGTTTACCACCCAGGCGCGGTGGCCTGCAACCTGTTTTTGGCCGATGAGATCAACCGTACCAGCGCCCGCACCCAATCCGCCCTGCTGGAAGTCATGGAGGAAGGTGCGGTGACGGTGGACGGCGTGACCCGCAAGCTGCCCCAGCCCTTCACCGTCATGGCGACGGAAAACCCGGTTGGCTCGATCGGTACGCAGATGCTGCCGGAGTCGCAGCTCGACCGTTTTATGGTCTGCGTGGTCATGGGCTACCCCGACACCGAGGCCGAAATGGAGATTTTGACCCGCCAGCCGCGCCACGGTCTGCTGGACCGCGTGCAGCCGGTCATGGACCAGAACGACCTGCTGACCATGCAGGCCGAGGTGGACAACATTTATATGAGCGAGGAAATTCTGCGGTATATCGTAGAGCTTTCCCAGGCGACCCGCAAGGACGCACGGCTGGCGCTGGGGCTTAGCCCCCGTGCGTCGCTGGCCGTGGCCGGTATGGCGCGGGCTGCGGCGTACCTCTCGGGGCGGGAGTTTGTCGTGCCCCAGGATGTGACCGCGATTTTTGCCGACACCGCGCACCACCGCCTGAGCCTGACCGAGCAGGCCCGCACCGGCGGGGAGACGGTGGAAAACGTGATCGCCGACGTGCTGCACACTGTGCCGCGCCCCCGCCCGGAGAAACCGACCCATGGCAGGTAAGGTGGGCTGCGGCCTGCTGCTGGCCGTGCTGTTTTGCGCCGCCGCGGTCAGCCGTGCGCCGTTTGTGGTGTTCCTGCTGGCGCTGGCGATGGTGTTCACCGCGTTTTTGTGGTGGGACGCCCGCACGCTGCGGCGGCAGGTGACGGCGGCCTTGCAGCTGCCCGCCAAACCGGTGCGCCCCGGCGAGGCATTTGCCGTGACCGTGCACCTGCAAAACGCCGGGCGGCGCACCGTGCCTGAACTGCGGGCCGTGCTGCGGGCCGAGGATGCCGAGAGCGGTACGGCCATCGAGCTGCCCTGTGCCGCCATGCTGGCCCCGGGTGGCCGCGCCGACCTGCGGGTGACGCTGCGGGCCGCCAAAAGCGGGCTGTGGCGGTTCAAACTGCAAAAGCTGACGGTGCGGGACCACTTGGGCCTGTTTGCGGCGGACTGCCCGCCGGACGGCCAAACGTGGGAGCTGTGCGTGCTGCCGCCCGCCGAGGGAGAGGCCGACGGCGCGGGCAATACCCCGCAGAACCGCGCCGAGCAGGAGAGCCGCGCGGGACAGGACATTGCCGACGGCGTCTACGACCTGCGCCCCTACCGTGTGGGGGACCCCTTAAAACAAATCCACTGGAAATTGACGGCCAAGGTGGACGAGCTGACCGTGCGGGAGCCGCTGGGCACGACCTACCGTGCCGACCCGGCCGGCACGCTGCTGGCCGAGGATGACGGCACCCCGCCGCCCGTGCTGCATTTTGGGCGGGCGGCTGTGACCCGGCTGCGCACCCTGACCCGCCGCAAGGCCGCCGACCCGGACACCGGGCTGGAATTTGTGGACCGCGTGCTGCTGCCCCAGCAGGGTGCGGCGGCACGGCCTGTTCTGCGTGGCTGCGTGGATTTCTCGATACTTTTGCTGCTGATGCTGGGGCTGCTGGCGGCGGTGAACAGCGCGTTTTCGCTGGCGCTGCCCGCCTGGATCTGGCCCGGCGCGGCGGCGCTGTGCGCCTTGTGGCTGGCGCTGTGCTATGCGCCGCTGCCTGCCGCTGCCAAGCGCGGGGCTGTGCTGGCGCTGGCCGTGGGGTATCTGGTGCTGCTGTTTTTGGTGCAGCGGGACTTCCTGCGCGGCATGGACGCCTTTGCCAACGCCGTGAAGCTATGCCTGAATACACGTTTCAACGCGGATTTTGCCGTGGGTGAGGCGGGCGCGTGCGGGCTGTTTGTGCTGCTGGCGCTTGTGCCCATCACGGCGTTTTTTGCCGCTGTGACGGTCTGGCGCAGCGACGCGCTGCTTTTGGATTTGGTATTGCTGCCTGCCGTGGTGCTTGTGCTGCTGGCGGGCGCGGGCGGCGGAGCTGTGGGCTGGCTGCTGCTGCTCCTGGGCTGCGTCGGCGCGTGGGCGGCGGCGCGGTCGGTGCGGCGCAGGCGGCTGTGGGGCAAAAAAGATTCCACCGTTTACGCTGCGAATGTGGAAAACTTCCTCACGACCCAGAAAACCACCGCCGCCGGGATGATGCTGGTCTGCGCGGTGCTGTTCCTGCCTGCGCTGGCACTGCGCCCGGTGCTGGCCCTGCCTCTGGATGCTCTGCAGCCGGTGACGGAGCGCGCCCGGGCGGCGGCGCTGGGGGCGGCCATCGAGTGGCTGCCAAAAATCAGCGGCGGGGCGTTGAACTTTCACGTCAGCGCGGCGGCGGGCGGCGTCGAGGATGGCAGCCTGACCCAGAGCGACGGCCTGGCCCTGCAAGGGCTGGAGGATTTACTCGTTACGACCGACGAGAAGCCGACGGAGACGGTCTACCTGCGCGGGTTTATCGGCGCGGAATACGATGGGCATAGCTGGCAGCCTGCGGACGCCGAGCAGTTCGACAATGCCGCCGCCAGCTGGAAAACCGACGGTGACAGTCGTTTGGCAATCGCGAACCTGCCGTTTCTGCGGGCCGCTTACGATGGTGCCGCACCGCAGCAGATGACCGTGCAGCGGCTGCACGCCGGTGATACCTACACTTTTGCACCATACAACGCCTATTTTAACGACTACTACCGCCTGGACGGCGACGGCGCGGCAGCAGGCCAGACCGCGCAGGACGACACGTTCTACTACTTCCCGCGCGGGGAGGCAAAAACGCTGCTGACTGCCCGTGCCGACGCGGATTCCAGTGTGCTGGACCGGCTGGAAAGCGCCTACGCGGCCTACGCCGAGAGCCGCTACCTGGCGACGCCCGACGGCGCAGACTACGGCACACTGCAAGAATTTTGCGATGCAGCGGAAAAAGAACACAAACTGACCGGCGACGCCGACGCGATACGAACCTTTGTGCGCAGCTACCTGAACGAGCACTGTACCTACACCAGTGACCCGCCCCAGCCAGCCGACGGGGCCGACCCGGTGTTGTATTTTCTGAGCGAGAGCCATGCGGGCAGCAGCACGCAGTTTGCGTCGGCGGCGGTGGTGCTCTGCCGGATGCTGGGCCTGCCCGCCCGCTATGTGGTGGGCTATGCCGCCCCCCAAAGCCTGTTTGCCGAGAGTGACGGCGGCTGGCAGGCCGTTTTGCAGGACGATAACGCCCACGCCTGGGCCGAGGTGTACCTTGCCGGGCAGGGCTGGACCCCGCTGGAAACGACCCCCGGCATGGTCAGCGAACTGACCGAGGACCAGCTGGCCGCCAACGCGAACGCTGTGCCGACTGCCGATGATGCCGAAACCCCGCTGCCCGCCGCAACGCCCGCGCCGGAGGCGGACCCGACCGTCCCGCAGGCCCGAGCTTTTTGGTGGCTGCTGCCGCTGGCGGCGGTGCTGGCCGCGCTGGCCGCGTGGGGCATTGCCCGTGCACGGCGCACCCCGGCCGATACTGTGCGGGCGGAGTTCCGCGCACTGTACAAAAAGATGTGCCGCTGCGGCCTGGGCGAAGGGGTATCCTCTGATCAGGAAGAGTTTAAACAATTTTTATGGGAACACACCAAAACGGCGGCCCCGCAGGATGTGGAAACGCTGCTGGCGCTTGTGCAGACGGCGCAGTTTGCGCCGGGGCCGGTCAGCGCGCAAACCGCGCAACAGGTACGCGGCTTGTGCCGCATACTGCGCAAAAATTTACACAGGTAATTGCCGGGAAATATGTGATATTCTCCAGGGGCGAGAAGTAACAAGAGCAAATAACGCCTTGACGCGGCGCTTCAAACCTATTATTATAGTAGTGAAATGCAATAGGGAGATGAAATCATGGCGCGATTGCCGAAAAATGACAAAGTTGTGGACATTGGAACGATCGCTGCGGCTTTGGGAGTGTCAAAAACAACGGTATCCCGGGCAATATCCGGCAATGGCCGTGTGGGCGCAGCAACCCGTCAGCGCGTACAGGACTACGTGAAGGAGCATAACTACACCCCCAGCGTGATGGCACGCGGGCTGGCGATGCGCTGCTCGTACAACATTTCGCTGGTGATCTCCAAGCAGTTCTCTGATTTTGAGATGCCGTTTTTGCGCAAGACGATGCGTTCGGTCTATCAGGCGGCGGAGGATTGCGATTACGATGTGCTGCTGACCCTGGTAGGCGAGAACGAGACACGCCCGGTGGAGCGCCTTTTGGACAACCGCAAGATCGACGGCCTGATTCTGACCCGCACGCTGGAACGCGACCCGCTGATCCCGCTGCTGAAAAGCCGCAAGCTGCCCTTTGTAGCCATCGGCCGCCCCGAGGATCCGACCGTGATGTCGGTGGATCATGACCAGGTCGGCGGCTGCCGGGAGCTGACCAGCCTGCTGCTGATGAAGGGCATGAAGCGGATCGCCCTGCTGGGCGGCACGATGCTGTACACCGTCAATATGTCGCGCCTGGAAGGCTTCAAGCAGGCCTATGACATGATGAACCAGAAAATCGACGAGAGCCTGCTGTTTTTGGAGCTGGAAACCGACGACCTGCGGATGCAGGCCGTGAGCCAGGCGTTGGAGCGCAAGCCGGACTGTATCCTGTGCATGGACGACCGGCTGACCCTGTTGGCGATGAATATGCTCAAGCAGCAGGGTGTGCGGGTGCCGCAGGATATCCGCGTGGCGTCGCTGTATGACAGCAGCGCGCTGGCTGAGTCGTCGCCCGCCATCACGGCGGTGCAGTTTGACGCTTACGCCCTGGGCCGCAAAGCGACCCAGCAGCTTTTGCAGGCGCTCAAAGGCCGTGAGGTGGAGACCCGCGTGGAGCTGGGCTACCAGGTCAGTATGCGGGAATCGACGAAAACCTGAGATAGGGTATATAATAAGTATATTAGGCAGCACGCCGTGGAAACGGTGCGCTGCCTTTTTGTAGGGGCGGCATCTATGCCGCCCGCGGTTTCCTGGGGAATGGGCGGTAATGGGGGACGCGCGGGCCGCATAGATGCGGCCCCTACAACTCCACAAAAAAATGAATCGAGTAATGGCGGCAAACGCACCGGGAGGGATGAATCCCTCCCCCCACATGGGGATAGAGTCGAGAAAAATAGAGGCGGATGGAGGTGCGATTTGCCGTGAAAACTGCGCAACATATGGAAACGGTTGCGCAACAAAGGAACCGTTTCCGACAAAAAGCAACCTGTTTTTTGAAATATTTCCACAAAAACAGGTATTCTAATTTGTGCAAGGTTCCAATCTTGGATAAAATCACCAAAAAACGATTGATTTTTCGCTATTTATGGTGTATTATAATATCAATCCGAAACGGAAACGTTTCCGAAAAAGAAAACGCAATCACTACTGCAACTCTTGTTTTTCTTTAGAAGGAGGAAAAAACATGAAAGCGAAAAAGACTCTCTCCGTGACCCTGGCCGCCGCGATGGCAGCCGGTCTGCTGGTTGGCTGCGGCGGTGGCGCCGCCAGCTCCAGCAGCACTGCCGCCGCTTCCAGTGAAGCCGCTGCTTCCAGTGAAGCCACCGCAAGCAGCGCCGCAGCTACCTCTACCGCTGCAGGCAAGGTTTACTACCTGAACTTCAAGCCCGAGCAGGATGAAGCCTGGCAGGATCTGGCCAAGAAGTACACCGAGGAGACCGGTGTTCCCGTCACCGTCGTGACCGCCGCTTCCGGCCAGTACGAGACCACCCTGATGAGCGAGATGGCCAAGAGCGATGCGCCCACCCTGTTCCAGGTCAACGGCCCTGTCGGCCTGGCCAACTGGAAGGACTACTGCTACGACCTGTCCGGCACCAAGATCGCCGGTGATCTGACCAGCGACACCTACGCCCTGAAAGACGGCGACCAGATGCTGGGCATCGGTTACGTTATCGAGAGCTACGGCCTGATCACCAATAAGACCCTGCTGGAGAAGGCCGGCTACACCGTTGACGACATCAAGAGCTTCGACGACCTGAAGAAGGTGGCCGAGGACATCACCGCCCGCAAGGACGAGTTGGGCTTCTCCGCCTTCACCTCCGCTGGTATGGACGGCTCCTCTGACTGGCGCTACAAGACCCATCTGGCCAACCTGCCCATCTACTTCGAGTATCAGGAGGACGGCATCGACAACACCGACGCCATCAAGGGCACCTATCTCGACAACTACAAGAATATCTTCGACCTGTACATCAACAACTCCACCTGCGATCCTACTGAACTGGCTGGCAAGACCGGCGACGACAGCCGCAACGAGTTCCTGAACGAAGAGGCCGTTTTCTACCAGAACGGTTCCTGGGAGTACACCAACCTCGTCGGCGACGGCAAGCCCTTCACCGATGACGATCTGACCATGCTGCCCATCTACATTGGCGTCGGCGATGAAGCCAACCAGGGCCTGTGCACCGGCACCGAGAACTACTGGTGCGTCAACAAAGAAGCCAGCGAGGACGACATCAACGCAACGCTCGACTTCATGTACTGGTGCGTTTCCTCTGACGAGGGTACCAAGGCCATGGCTAACGACATGGGCTTCGTTATCCCCTTCAAGAATGCTGTCGAGTCCCCCAACGTCTTCGTCAAGGCCGATAAGGAAATGACCGCCGCCGGCAAGACCCCTGTGGCCTGGAACTTCTCCACCATGCCTTCCGAGAACTGGAAGAACGGTGTCGGCTCTGCTCTGACTGCCTACGCCGCCGGTACCGGCAGCTGGGATGACGTTGTCACCGCCTTTGTCGATGGCTGGGCTTCTGAGGCTGCCCTGAACGCAGCTGCGTAAGTAGTGGGTACGCAACTGTAACGCATTACAATTCTTTGCAAACGTTTTTCTCCTAAAACCTC
>ENA-UOJA01001823-UOJA01001823.1-human-gut-metagenome-genome-assembly--contig:-C19-NODE-1823-length-16303-cov-341.524926_pt1 | contig 16303 bp, 9 predicted proteins | sample MGYA00242337_ERZ723884 | MGnify/ENA metagenome assembly ERZ723884
AAATGAGCCATGTTAGTACTTATATATAAAAATAATTTAGATCACTTACTTATACTAATGTTGTTCTTTACTATTATTTACTTATTTCTCGAATACTCTCTATGTATTCTACGTTCAGTCGTAGTTCGTTTTTTTTGTGGTTTGTGCTTTTGCTTTAACACATGATGCAAAGTTAAGCCAAATAATTCAGATAAAGGGTGTAAAACCGAAATAAAAAGTTAATTTCTCTAAAAGAAAAGCATAAAACACCTATCTCAATATTTTTAAGTACCTTTGCACTCCGAATTTAAATTTTTAAACTTAGAAGAACAAATGATAGTCTGCATAGCCGAGAAACCAAGCGTAGCCAAGGATATAGCCCGCATATTGGGTGCCACCACCTCTCACAACGGATACATGGAGGGTAATGGCTTTCAAGTGACGTGGACCTTCGGACATCTCTGCACGCTGAAAGAGCCCAACGACTACACCGAGAACTGGAAGCACTGGAGTCTCTCGGCGTTGCCGATGATTCCGCCGCGTTTCGGCATCAAGCTCATCGACGACGACGGCATCAAGCGCCAGTTCAGCGTCATCGAACGTCTCATGCAGGCTGCCGACTGCATCGTCAACTGCGGTGACGCCGGCCAGGAGGGTGAGCTGATACAGCGTTGGGTGATGCAGAAGGCTCAGGCTAAGTGTCCCGTCAAGCGTCTTTGGATATCGTCGATGACCGATGAGGCTATCCGCGAGGGCTTCAACTCGCTGAAAGACCAGAGCGAGTATCAGCCGCTGTACGTTGCCGGACTGAGCCGCGCCATCGGCGACTGGCTCTTGGGCATGAACGCTACGCGTCTTTACACTCTCAAGTACGGACAGAACCGCCAGGTGCTCAGCATCGGTCGTGTACAGACGCCTACACTCGCGCTTATCGTCAACCGACAGAAGGAGATCGACTCGTTTGAGCCTGAACCATATTGGGTGCTGTCCACGATATACCGCGACACGCTCTTCACAGCCACAAAGGGCAAGTTCACGACGAAGGAGGAGGGCGAGCAGGCATTCGCCACCATCGCCGACAAGCCGTTCGAGGTGACGAGCGTCTCGAAGAAGAACGGCAACGAGGCGCCTCCGCGTCTCTTCGACCTCACCTCGCTGCAGGTGGAGTGCAACCGCAAGTTCTCTTACAGCGCCGAGACGACGCTCAACCTCATACAGTCGCTCTACGAGCGCAAGCTCACCACCTATCCGCGTGTCGACACGCAGTTTCTTAGCGACGACATCTACCCGAAGTGTGCCGGCATACTTACCGGTATGCGCGGTTACGAGCAGTACATACAGCCGCTTGCCGGCAAGAAGTTGCCCAAGTCGAAGCGTGTTTTCGACACGTCGAAGGTCACCGACCACCACGCCATCATTCCTACCGGTGTGCCTGCGTCGGCGCTCAGCGACATGGAGCGCAACGTCTACGACCTCATTGCGCGCCGCTTCATCGCCGTGTTCTATCCCGACTGCAAGTTCTCTACCACTACCGTGCTCGGAAAGGTGGAGAACGTTGAGTTTAAGGTGAGCGGCAAGGAGATTCTGGAGCCGGGCTGGCGCACTATATACGCCCAACAGCAAACCTCAACACCTCAACCCAACAACCCACAACCGTCATCGTCTGACGACGACGACAAACGCGACGAGGAGCGCACTCTGCCCACATTCGTAAAGGGCGAGAGTGGACCGCACACGCCTACGCTCACCGAGAAGTGGACCACGCCGCCTAAGTATTACACCGAGGCTACGCTGCTGCGTGCCATGGAGACCGCCGGCAAGTTTGTCGACGACGAGACGCTGCGTGCTGCGCTGAAGGAGAATGGCATCGGCCGTCCGTCTTCGCGTGCCGGCATCATCGAGACGCTCTTCAAGCGCCACTACATTCGCCGCGAGCGCAAGAACCTCATCGCTACGGCTACTGGCATAGAGCTTATCGACATCATTCACGAAGAACTGCTAAAGAGTTGCGAGCTTACCGGCATTTGGGAGAAGAAACTGCGCGACATAGAGCACAAGAAGTACGAGGCTGCTGACTTCATCAATGAGCTGAAGCAGCAGGTTACGGAGATTGTCTACGACGTGCTTCGCGACAACAGCAACCGCCGTGTCACCATCACTACCGACGAGGATCTGAAGAAGGCAAAAAAGAAAAAGACTGCTGCGCCGAAGAAAACCGCAGCAAAGTCTGCTGCAACGTCGTCGACTGCATCAACAAAAAATGCTGCCGCCTCACCGCAGCCCGCAACAAGCGAGCCGTCGGCAGACGACAGCATTATCGGCACCACATGCCCCGTTTGCGGCAAGGGTACTATCATTAAAGGTAAGACGGCATACGGATGCAGCAACTGGAAGAACGGCTGCACCTATCGCGTCGCATTCAAGTAGTTTAGAACTTCACCACTTAGAACTTCACTACGCGCGCACCGTTCTCGGTCTCTTCGATAGTAACCTTCGTTGCGTCCTCCGGCAACAGATCCTCTATCAGCTCGGGCCACTCTAAGAAGCACAGCGAACCGCTGTAGAAGTAGTCCTCGTAGCCCATATCGTATACCTCTTCGAGCTTCTTTATGCGGTAGAAGTCGAAGTGGTATATCGCGTCGCCGGTTGTGGCGGAAGTATACTCGTTCACGATGGCGAACGTCGGAGATGTGATTACATCCTCCACGCCCAGACACTCGCAGACAGCCTTCACGAACGTAGTCTTGCCTGCACCCATCTTGCCGTAGAAGGCGAACACCTTGCCGTCGCCCATGTTCTCGACAAATGTCTTGGCAGCCTCGTTGATGTCTGCCAGAGAGTTGATTCTTATTTCCATAGTTTTTCTTTTTATGTAATCGGCTGTTGGCAGCCGGTTTTCTATTTTCTTCCTTTTAATGTTATCAGCGGTATGAGCATCTCTTCGAGCGAAATGCCGCCGTGCTGGAACGTGTCCTTGTAGTACGACACGTAGTAGTTGTAGTTGTTGGGGTAGGCGAAGAACGTGCTGCCGGTGGCGAACATGTACGACGTACTGATGTTCGGCGCAGGCAACTGCGCCTCGTGCGGGTTCTTTATCACGAACACTTCCTTCGACTGGCAGCTGAGGTTCTTGCCCAGCTTGTAGCGCAGATTAGTGTTGGTGTTGCGGTCGCCTACTATCTTCACCGGCTTCGACGCACGTATACTGCCGTGGTCGGTGGTGAGTATAATCTTACAGTCGATCTGCGAGAGCGCGTTGAGCAAGTCTGCCATAACCGAATGGCGGAACCACGAGAGCGTTATCGAACGGTATGCCGACTCGTTGTTGGCAAGCTCGCGCACCATCTTCGACTCGGTTCTTGCGTGCGACAGCATGTCGATGAAGTTCACGACAATCACGTTCAGGTCGTTCTTCGTCAGTTCGTTGAGGCGCGCCAGCAGCTTGTCGGCGCCCGTCGAGTCGTTTATCTTATGGTAAGAGAACGAGTCGTGGCGTCGGTAGCGCTCTATCTGCGTGCGTATGAGCGGCTCCTCGTTGAGGTTCTTGCCCTCGTCCTCGTCCTCGTCCACCCACAGTTCGGGGAACATCTTCTCAATCTGCTCGGGCATCAGACCCGAGAAGATGGCGTTGCGGGCGTACTGCGTAGCCGTCGGCAGGATGCTGGTGTACATATCTTCCTCGATGTCGAACATGTTGCCTATCTCCTTCGATAGCACGCGCCACTGGTCGTAGCGGAAATTGTCTATCACGATGAGGAACACCTTCTCGCCCTCGCTTATTGTGGGGAACACCTTGCGCTTTATTATGTCGGGGCTCATCAGCGGACGCTCCGTAACGCCAGGCGCCACCCACGACATGTAGTGCTTCTTTATGAACTTGGCGAAACCGTTGTTCGCCTCCTCCTTCTGCATCTGCAGCATCTCGGTCATGTTGCTGTCCGTAGAACTCAGCTCCAGCTCCCAATGCACCAACCTTCGGTACACATCCTTCCAGTCGTCTATCGTCTCGCAGTTCATTATCTGCATCGAGATGTCCTGGAAGTTCTGCTGATAGCCCGTCTGCGTCACTTCAGACACAATCTGCTTGCGGTGAATGTTCTTCTTCAGTGTCAGCAGAATCTGGTTCGGGTTCACGGGCTTTATCAGGTAGTCGGCAATCTTCGAGCCGATAGCCTGGTCCATGATGTTCTCCTCCTCGCTTTTCGTCACCATCACGATAGGCGTGGCAGGCGAGAGCTCCTTTATCTGCTGCAGCGTTTCGAGTCCGCTTATACCGGGCATCATCTCGTCGAGCAGCACCAGATCGAACTTGTGCTGCTTACATTCTTCGATGGCGTCGGTGCCGTTGCTCACGGTCATTACCTCGTATCCTTTGTTCTGCAGGAAGATGATATGGGCGCGCAAGAGTTCTATCTCGTCGTCAACCCATAGTAAATATCCGTTGCTCATAATGCTCTTTCTTTTTTAGTTAAAAACCGTCGAGGTCGTAATACTCGTCGTCGTCGAAGTTGTCTTTCTGGGTCTTGCTGCCCTGCTTCTTCGATGTGCTCTGCTGAGGCTGCGGGTCCTCGCCGAAGTAGAACTCGTCCTCCAGCTGCTTCGGTTCTTCCTTCACAACTGGCTTCGGTTGCTCCTTCACCACGGGTTTCGGCTCTTCTTTAACCACTGGCTTTGGTTCTTCTTTAACCACTGGCTTCGGCTCCTCAATAACCGTTGTTGCAGATTCCTCCTCAACAACAGTCGTTGTGGGTTCGTCCTTAATAACAGTTGTTGCAGGCTCTTCCTTAATAACAGTCGTTGTGGGTTCTTCCTCAATCACGGTTTCGGTAGTCGACTCCGTAGGCTTTTCGTCCTCAATGTTCACGACGCCGCTCTCCGTAGTCTGCTTCTCTGCCGGCTGCGGCTCCTCCTCGAAGAAGGTGTTCGTAGAGTTCTGGTTGCTGTTCTGCTCCTCGTCGAAGTCGTCCAGCGGCTTCTTCGTTTCGCTTTCGTCAGGCTCGGTTACGGTCACCTCTGGTATCTCCAGCAGATCCTCCGAAGCTATCTTCAGCGGAGCGAAGTTCTTCTCGTAGAACTTGGCGTAGTCGGCGTAGCTGAACTGCTTGCCGAGCATAGGCAGATTGACGTCGCTGATGACGATCTGTCGGCTCTTGCCCACGAGCTTCATCAGCAGCTTCTGCTTCTGCAACTGGCGGGCGTACTGCAGCGCCTCGTCGTAGTTGCGGAATCCCTTCACGAGCATACGGTTCAGACCGTCTACCTGCTCAATCTCTATGTCGAAGTTGCGCACCATGTACGACGTGAAGTTGTAGCGTGCCAGTTCGAACAACATTCGGTTGGCGTCTATCGAGTCGGGCTTGTAAGCTATCATATATATGAACGCGGCGTTGCGGTCGTTAGAGAACTCGCGCACAGCCGTCGAGTCGTCCTCGTTGAGCACCTGCGAACGGCGTTCCCAAACGTTCTCGAGGTCGAACTTGCCGCCTTGCAGACGTCTGCCCTCGTTCACGCCCTTCACAATCATGCCTGCCATCTCTGCCACGGGGCTTTGCGGATACTTCTTCACCACCGTGTTCAGGTCTTCGATGCAGCCCTCATAGTCGCCGTCGTTCAGCTTGCCCAGTCCGCCGATGAAGAGGAACTTGTCGCGGTTGGCTCCCAACGGGAATCGATGTTCGGAGACGGCGACATTGGCGCTCACCTCTTTGTAGCGAGCCGCCTTGAACGCGTCGTAGGTAGAAGCGTATAGCGAGTCTTCGAGATGCACGCCGAGGCGCGCGTTCTCCACGAAGTAGGGGGCGGTGAGCAGCGTTGTCCACTCGCTCTCGGGGTACTCCTGCTTCAGTCGTGCCACGTACGAGTCGGCGGTCTGCCTCTCGCCCTTGCGCATATATAGCAGGTAGAGGTGATAGTAAGCCTCCGCCATCTTTTCAAAGTTCGGATAGCCGCCGATGAGTCGCATCAACTGCTTCTCGCTAAGCGGCAGGTTGTCGAGCTTGTCCTTGAAGATTACGCCCGAGTTGTATAGTCCGTCGGCGATGACGGCGTTGCTCTCAGCCATCTGCTCCTCCGTGAATGGAATCTGCGCCAGATAATACTCGCGCTTGTGCGGATCGTTCTGCGCACTGTCTGCCACGAGCGCCAGCGAGTCGGCTACGGCTTCAGCCTGCGCTATTGAGTCCTGCTGCTCTTCGGTCAGTTCGGGCTCGTCGGTTTGGAACGCCACCACCGTCTTGTTCACACGCTGCCAGTTGTCTACGTTCTCGCGCTTGCCCCATTGCTTCTGGAACGCCGCCTTACCCTGGCTCACCGCCATCTGGTTGTAGAAGTACCACTGTGCGTTGCGCTGGTTCTGCTGGTTCTGCATCGTCGTGTTGTTGCCGAACTGGTTGTTCTGCGCCATGTCGTTGCCGCTGTTCTGCTGGTTCTGTGCGTTCTGCTCAGCCTGCAGTCGGCGCTCCTCCTTCTCCTTCTTCTTCAGCGCCTCGATGGTGCGGTCGATGGCTGCGTTGCGTTCGCTCTCGCTCATCTTGGCGAGCGACTGCAGCGAGTCCTGCAGGTGGATGGCGTCGGTGTACGGCACGAGGTCGTCCAGAATCTTCGAGCGTGCTGCAAGCTCCTCGTAGTCCTTGCGCTCCTTGTCGAGCATACCGATAGCCTGACCGTAGCAGCGCTGCGCGTCGTTGTAGCGCTCCTTGTCCCAGTAGATGTCGCCCAACTTCAGCAGCAGCACGCCCTTCTCTATGCCCGAGCGTGTAGCCTTAGCCGCTCCGCGCTCGTAGGCGATGATAGCCTGCGTGGTGTCGTTCTGCGCCAGATAGATGTTGCCTATGGCGTAGTATACCTGATCGAGATAGTCCTTGTTCTTGTCCGAGCGTGCCATGCGCTTCAGTCTGCCAATCATCTTCTTCGACTGACCGGCAGACATCACCTCCGTCATGGCGATGCGCGCGTTGAACTCCAGTTCGTACGGCGGGTTGAGCTTCACCACGTGCTTGAACGCCTTCGTAGCCTCCACGTTGTTGCCCAGTGCCGCCTGCATCTGTCCCATGAGAAACCACTCGCGGGCGCGCTGCTTGCGTCGCATCTCGTGCTTGATGACGTTGCGCAGGTGGGGTATGGCTTTCTCGTATTCGCCCGTGTGCACGTAGTAGTCGGCGTAGGTGTAGTCCCACTCCTTGCGCGCCGACCAGTGAATGGAGTCGCGCTGCATGTTGCGTATCACGTCCTCGGCGTCGTAGAGCCATCCCTCCTCGATGTAGCACTTGGCGAGCCATGCTCTCGACTTGGCGTAGATGGCGGGCTGCGTCTGGTAGAGACGTCCCATGTAGTTGAACGTAGCCGCTGCCTCGTCGAACGCACCCTTGTAGAACTGTGAACGGCCCATGAGCATCCATGCCTTCCAGAGGAACGGGTTGTACTCGCGGCGCGAGAGCCACTCCAGGTCCTTCGCCGTCTTCTTGCGCTGCTTCGTCCACTGCGGTCGGCGCTTTATGCTGTGCAGCTTGATGGTCTTCTGACACTTCTCGATGGCGCGGTCGTAGTTCGACTTGCCTATCTCTCGGCTGCTCTTGTTGCTCACGGTGTAGAGCGGAATGATCTCGGTGAAGTTGTCTTTGTTGCCCTCTTCTTTCTCCAGAGAGGCGTCTATATACGCCAACGAACCGTTATAATAGGTGTTATAACGTGCCTTGAACGAATGCCACCAGCGTGTGCGCGCGGTGTTTTTCTGCGTAGAACATCCTGTCGCAACCACCAATACAGCTGCGAGAAGGATAGGGATAATATGTCTTGTCTTAAATAGTTTCACGTATAAATAACTCTGTTTGTGGCGTTTTATTGCCTTAGCCCTCCATAAGCATGAATGTTTCGTCCTTTATCTGGTCGGGCAGACTGATTCCGCGCAGCGTCAGACTGCGGCACCAGTCGGCTATCTCCTCGTGTCGCATGGTGTAGAGCACCTCGCTGAACTGCTCCACTTCCTCGTCGGTGTAGCTGTCTGACGGGCGTCCTTTGAACACGTCGAGCTCCTCGTCGTCATAGTAGACGATGTCCTTCGTGGCAGCCTCCATCATGCAGTCCTGCTCGCACTTGTCGTTCGTGCCGTTGCATGTGGCGCAGGTCTCCACCACGGTTATCTTCTCTTCGCCGTCGTGCTTGCTCAGCTTGGCGATCAGCGCTGCGATTATGCCGAGCGCAATTATCGAAATCACTAATATTATCATATTCTTTTCAATGTTTTATTGGATGTCCCCCCTACATCTGTGAACATCCGTGCCATCTGTGGGAGTCTTTTCTCTGCAAGAGGTTCTGTGTGTTCCGTGCGTTCAGTGGGAATATCTGTCCTCCCACAGATTTCACAGATCTGCACAGATGTGAGGGTGCGCAGAATTTAACCACGGATTAAATCGATTAAACGGATGAGCCTTCCAGGGGGTGCACTTGTCTCAAGTGCACCAACCGAGCAATAAGTGCACCAACCGAGCAATAGGTGCCTTTTGTTTTGTTGGTGCAGCTGAGACAGCTGCACCCCCTGGGTTGGCAGCGTGGGTATGGCAGGAATGCCATACCCTCCTACATCTGTGAACATCCGTGTCATCTGTGGGAGGCTCTTCTCTGCAAGAGGTTCTGTGTGTTCGGTGCATTCCGTGGGAGCTTCTTCACCGCTTGTTCGGTTGGTGCAGCTGAGACAGCTGCACCCCCTGGCGGAATCCACAGAAGTAGTGTGCAAATCTCACTACATCACCATCTCACCACCACAACATCCTTTCACCATCTCACCATCTCAACACCCTTTCACTTCGAACCCAGCCTTCTGCATGTCCTCCCAATACTGTGGGTACGACTTTGTCACCACCTGCGGCTCGTTGATGCGCAGCCCCGGGAATATGATAGCAGTCGGCGCGAACGCCATCGCCATGCGGTGGTCGTCGTATGTGTCGATAGGCTCCAGCGTCGGATCGCAGCGCGTGCCGTCCCAGATGAGCGTGTCGCCGTTCTCGTCGCGCAGCACGAAGCCCAACTTGCGCAGCTCGCGCTTCAGCGCCTCGATGCGGTCGGTCTCCTTGATGCGCAGCGTAGCCAGACCCGTGAAGCGGAATGGTATGCCGCGCAGTGCGCACGTCACCACTACCGGCTGCGCCAGGTCGGGCACACTGCTGAAGTCGTAGTCGAGACGCGGCAGCATGCAGAGGTGACTCTTTATGCTCACCGTCGGGAAGCGCTCGCCCTCTACCATGCTGTACTTTGTCTTCACGCCCAGCAGCGAGAAGATATATTTCACGATGGAGTCGCCCTGACGCGACGCGTCCATGAGGCCCTTGAAGCGCACCTCCGACTCGTCGTTCCCCCGTAGCGCCAGCATCTCGTACCAGTAAGCCGCCGCGCTCCAGTCGCTCTCTATCGTGTACTCGTGTCGCTCGTACGGCTTCGCGTTCACCGTGATGGTGTCGGCGTCGCTCCAGTCGGCGTCCGCTCCGTACTCGCGCATCATCCACAGCGTGAGGTCGATATACGGGCGCGAGATGGCACCGTCGGTGATGCGCAACTGCAGTCCGTTCTTCAGCGTCGGCGCAATCATCAGCAGCGCCGAGATATACTGCGAACTGATGTTGCCCGCCACCTCTATGTATCCGCCCTCGAGCGTGCGCCCCTTGATGCGCAGCGGCGGATAGCCCTCCTCGCCCAAGTATTCGATGTCGGCGCCCAGATAGCGCAGCGCGTTCACCAGGATGCCAATCGGACGCTGCTTCATGCGGTCGGTGCCCGTGATGACATGCTCGCCCGGCTGCGTGGCGAGGAACGCCGTAAGGAATCGCATCGCCGTGCCCGCCCCCTTGATGTCAATCTCGTACGGGCGTCGCTGCATCGCATCGATAATCACCTCCGTGTCGTCGCACACCGAGAGGTTCTGCGGCAGTATGTCGCCGCACGACAGCGCATGAATGATAAGTGCGCGGTTGCTGATGCTCTTCGACGCCGGCAGCGCAATAGTAGCGTTAATAGTCTGGGGTGCTGTTATTGTATATTGCATGATGCTGTTTGTTTTTCTTTCAATGTTCAGAGTTCGTTTCTCCCAATGTTCAGAGTTCGTTTCTCCCAATGTTCAGAGTTCGTTTCTCTATATGCAAAGTTACGAAAACTATTCCAAACTATCGCTCAAAGCATTGAAAACAAAAACTATATTGTGTTATTTTTTTACAACGGATTCATCTGATTAATCTGATTTTCAGCGCACCCTAACAATATATTTTTTTACAACGGATTTATCTGATTAATCGGATTTTCAGCGCACCCATCCGTAGCGGAGGTATCCTGCCTCCGCAGCACGCAGCAACACATATTCAATCGTAATCTATCGAACACGAATCTCCCGAATCCGTTCAATCCGTTGTTCATCCCTTCGCACCCTAACAATATATTTTTTCACAACGGATTTATCGGATTTATCGGATTCTCTGCGCACCTTGCCATCCGCTTTAATCCGCTTTCAATCCGTGGTTAAGTTCTGTGCACACTAACATCTGTGCAAATCTGTGAAATCTGTGGGAGAAAAGAGATTTCCACAGAACGCACGGAACTCACAGAACCTCTTGTAGAGAAAAGCCTCCCACAGATGGCACAGATGTTCACAGATGTAGGGAGGCACACGAAATTCGTGTTATTCGAGTTGTTCGTGTTCGCTCCTCCACACCAATATCATGCGTTTTTTTCGAACACGAATCTCTCGAATCTAACGAATGCCGACTTGGTGATGCGGAGGCCGGAGACCTCCGCTACGGATAACCACATCCGCTTTCAATCCGTTGTTCATCTCTGCGCACCCTAACATCTGTGTCCATCCGCCATCTGTGGGAGAACTATTATTCGTGTTATTCGCGTAATTCGTGTTCGTCCATCTCTCAGCAATCGTCTTCCGTGTATTCAGCGTGTTCTGTGGGCGACCTCTCACATCCAATATGTTTCTACCACGAATAGCACGAATAGCACGAATGTAGGAGGGCCGCGGCGGAGGCAGGATACCTCCGCTACTATAAAATCCGTTCAATCGGTTCAATCCGTTGTTGAAAATCCCAAGCAGCAGGAACCCGTTCAATCGGTTTAATCCGTTGTTCAATCCCTGCGCACCCTAACATCTGTGTCCATCCGTGCCATCTGTGGGAGAACATCCTCCTAAGAGTAATTCGTGGTCGCTCATCCCATCGAAATTCGCAGTAAAATTCTTTCCGCCAACCCCGTAACTTGCTCACGCCATATTGACCACCCGACTTCCGCGCGAATCCCCATTCTAGAGATTTCCGCTGCACTTTCCGAGCCTTTTCGCCGCCTCGAACCAACCTCTTCCAAGCCGATTTTGTCCAAAAATTAGCTTTTTCCTCACTTTTTCCATGTTTTTCAGTAGTTTTTCGCTGTTTTTTGCCAACTTATCGTGGGCTTTTACCATGTAAAAGCATAGGTTTTACAGTGTAAAACCATATATTATTCTCTGTTGAAGCATACTGGACTTCATGTAGATGGCGCTTTTTCAAGTCAACCTACCAATGACGGAATAATGCCTTTGTGGGACGCTTGTGAGGAGTTTTTGGTTTCAACAACCAACAAACCACGTAAAATATCAGAACTGATAAAGTTATTGTCGGCACGTCCATATAAATTAAAACAAGGTTTCCTCGAATTTTGGATCCCTACATATCTGTACATTAAGAAGCAGGAGTATTCGTTGTATGGCACAGGAGGTGCATATATACCGAATGTGAATATGGAGTTCTTTGAACTACTACAAAAACATCCTGCCGACTATAGTATTAAAGCTTTGGACGTATCAGGCGTACGTATGGATATATTCAACCAATATCGCAAATTCCTTAACGTAAAGACTTTGGGAGATGTAAAAAGCAACGACTTCATTGAGACTATTAAGCCGTTCTTTTTCTTCTATAGTAGACAACTTAACGATTATGCCAAGCATACACGAAAGTTTAACCACGAGCAGACGGCACGTTTCCGCGACACTCTCGCAGTAGCTAAAGATCCAGAAAAGACATTCTTCGAGGATTTGCCAGAGGCGTTAGGTTTTGATAAAACTGCATTGCAGAACAAAGAAAAAGTGGAAGAGTTCTGTTATGTCGTTAACCGTGCTGTGAGAGAATTACGATCATGCTATAATGATCTGATAGATCGTATAGAATCAAGTCTGTTAGATGCATTGAGCATTGAGGAATATGATTATACGGAATACATATTGACTATACGCAGCCGATTTGCTTCTGTTAACGAGCATCTTCTGACAGATCGTCTCAAGGAGTTCTATCATCACGTAATGACAGAATTTGATAATCGCAAGGAATGGTATCAGTCAATCTGTTACACTGCTTTAGAACAACCGCTTGAACGATTGCGTGATGATCAAGAAGAAAAGCTTGTACACAATCTTATAATGTTGTTCCGCGAATGCGAGAAATATTCAGTTATATCACAGATGGACATTGATAGTGACGAGGAGTGTTTTTCTGTTGATATGGTTGCTACAAAAGGCACAAACATCTCATCTCAGACATTCAAGCTGACAAAAACAGAAACAGAGAAAGCGGATGAACTTGAAATGCTTTTAAATAACGCACTCGCAAACATAGACAATAACAATGTCGCTATATGTACATTGTTAAGAGTGTTGAATAAAAAAATGTCAAAATGAACGTAAGACACATACTTGGAATTTCTGGAGGTAAAGACAGTGCTGCATTGGCTATATACCTAAAACAGAAATATCCGCAATTAAAGATAGAATACTATAACTCTGATACAGGATGCGAACTTGCGGAAACAGAGTTGCTGATAGATCGTCTCGGGGCTTACCTTGGTAGCATTAAACGACTCCGTGCAGCCGAGGACAGTCCAGAACCGACACCTTTTGAGCATTTCCTTAAAGCGTGTGGTGGCTTTCTGCCATCACCGCAGGCTCGTTGGTGTACACAAAAGATGAAACTTGCAGAATTTGAACGCTATGTTGGTGATGACTATGCTGTGTCATATGTGGGTATACGTGGTGATGAAGAACGTGACGGATACATTTCCTCTAAGCCAAATATTCAGGCCGTATTCCCTTTCCGCCGCAATATATGGAGTATTGATGTTATAAACAAGGTTCTCCATAATGATCAGCAAGAACAGATAATAGCATTATATGATAGCTTATGCAAGGACTATCAACGTGAGGATATTATGGAGATTTTGAAGCGCCCTATATCCAAACATTTCTACTACTCAAAGAAACTGAATGCATTGCTTGACATAGATGTAAAACTATTCAACCATGTTGTTTTTGAATATTTGAAAACAACAGAATATCCAATTGGCAAACTTGATAGTTTTCCGTTGATAGACAACGACGAAGTTCTTGTAAAAGATGACATCTTCAGACTATTACGAGAGAGTGGCGTTGGTGTGCCAAAGTATTATGAGGAAATACCTTTTGAAGTTGATGGAAAGACCGGTACTTATTGCAGAAGCCGTTCTGGTTGTTATTTCTGCTTTTTTCAGCAGAAAATAGAATGGATATGGCTTTATGAACAGCATCCTGAGCTATATAAAAAAGCAATGGAGTTCGAAAAAGACGGTTATACATGGAATCAAGGAGAAAGTCTTGCTGACATGATAAAACCAGAACGTATAAGAAAGATAAAACTTGACATCATAAAACGTCAGGAGGAAAACCGCGCTAAACAAAAGGGCACTACACTTGTCGAATTGTTCGATGATGAGGTAATGTGTACAAATTGTTTCATCTAAAATCTTTTGATTTATGCTATACGAGGTTGATTGGGCTGAAGACGGCACATATCGTCCTGGAGAAGATAATTCGCCCGAGAAATTCTTCAACGATGGTTTAAGAAATAGCAGTGAGTTTGATTTGCAGCTGGGCTATTTTAGCTCTGCTGCTATCAGTGTGCTTGCTGTTGGCTTTGCTACATTCATTGCGAATGGTGGCAGAATGCGTCTTGTAATAAACCAAATAGTTTCGGAAGCAGATAAGAAAGCAATAAACGAAGGAATAAAAGGTACATTCATCAATTGTTTTGATCTTACAGATTTTGAATCGTTGCGAAAAACATTTGACGAATATCAGCAGCAGTTCTTTGATTGCCTGGCCTTCCTCATCTACAACAAGCGTATTGATATACGAATAATACGTCCACGTAACCGTAAAGGTATAGCGCATACTAAGTCTGGACAATTCAGAGATGGAGACAGCGTTACTTCTTTCATCGGGTCTGCGAATTTTACAATTAGTGGGCTGTTCAACAATCTGGAAGAAATAAAAATAGATCGAAGCGATAGCGTAGATGGTATGGTGCGTGCACGCATAAAGAGTCAACGTCAAGAGTTTGATGCCATTATGAATCATCAGAAATCAGGCATCGAATATTTGTCAGCAGATAAACTCGAAATAGCAATTGCTTCTTCCTTTAAGGAAAAAGATGTTGATGAATTGCTTGATGTTGAGCGTAAACTGAAAAGACTCAAAGCAGAAAGAAAAGCACTGAAAGTGAGTGGAGAAAACGCTTGTGTGCATGATAGCAGTAATGATGTACCACATTTCCCATATCCTTCAGGTCCTCGTGAATATCAAAAACAGGCTTTTGAAAAATGGAAGAATAATAAGCAGCGTGGATTATTTGCGATGGCTACGGGTACAGGAAAAACCATAACATCTCTTAATTGTCTATTAGAAATATATAAAAGTAAAGGTTATTACAAAGCGATCATACTTGTGCCGACTCAAACCTTGGTTGAACAATGGGTTGACGAATGTCACAAATTCAATTTCAAAAACATATATAAGGTATATTCGCGTAATAGAAAGTGGAAGGATGAGATAGAGGCGTTGCATATAAAAGAAACATTTAATTATTCTGATGGCAAGGAGTCTTTTATCATCATATCTACTTATGCATCGTTTGCTCGTGCCAATGTTTTCAAAACATTGAATGGCTTTTCTGTAAATCAAACTTTACTAATTGCAGATGAGGCGCATAATATGGGGGCAGGTAGAATACTTGATCGGCTTGACGCTATTAAGTATCTTCGTCGTATAGGGCTGTCTGCGACTCCTAATAGACAGTATGATGATGTTGCCAATAGTAGGTTGGCAAACTTCTTTGGAAGTGAAAAAGGGTATACATTTGAGTATTCTATGCGTGATGCTATAGACAATGGCTTCCTTTGCCGCTACTATTATTATCCTCATGTCGTGTACTTGGATGATGAAGAAATGGCTGAATATATAAAGATATCATTACAACTGGCAAAATACTTTAACTATGACAGCCTGTCTTTTCCTAAAAGTGATGATATCCTTATGGCTTTACTGTTGAAACGGAAACGTATAATACATAAAGCAAAAAATAAAGAAGGCGTATTCCGCAACATCTTGAAGCAAAGGTATGAGGAAAAAGGTAACTTGAAATATACCTTGGTATATGTACCAGAAGGCAACAAGTCGGATGATACATCAGATGTTTTTGATACATCAGATATTATTGGTGACGACGACACTTCAAGACATTTAATAGATCAATACACAGATATTGTTAAGGGTATAAGTAATACTACTACTGTGTGTGAGTTTACCTCCTCATCAAAAAATAGAGACAAGATCTTATGTGATTTTGCTAATGGCGATTTGGAAGTACTCACTTCAATGAAATGTCTTGATGAAGGTGTAGACGTTCCACGCAGCGAAATGGCAGTGTTTTGTGCCAGTACTGGAAACCCTCGACAATTCATTCAACGTAGAGGTCGAATTCTGAGAAAACATAAGGATAAGTACAATGCTGTGATTCATGATCTAATAGTTGCTCCTATAATAAACTCTGCAGCAGAAAATTTCAATATGGAGCGAAGGCTACTAGAAATGGAGATGAAACGTGTGAGAGATTTTGCATCTTTATCTGAAAATGCGGACTTTACATATACAGAACTTGATGATATTACAACATATTATAACATAAACATATTATAATTATGGAATATACTACAAATAATGACAAGATGCTTGAAGCTGTGCTAACAGACCCAGACCTGATGAAGTTCGGCGATTATAATCCTGCTGAAATTTCCTCGATCTATCAAGCTGTTGATTCTGACAATGTCGTTGTCAGTGTTGTTGCTCAAATAATCAAACGTTCGTCAGAACAAGCAACAGAGAGAGAAATATACAAAGAAGTAACAGAATATTTAAAGAGAAACGTATGATAATAAAAGAAATCTCTAAGTAACTGTTCAAAATTAATTTTATAAATATGAATAATTCACGAATAAGTTC
>ENA-UOJA01001827-UOJA01001827.1-human-gut-metagenome-genome-assembly--contig:-C19-NODE-1827-length-16273-cov-11.981934_pt1 | contig 16273 bp, 9 predicted proteins | sample MGYA00242337_ERZ723884 | MGnify/ENA metagenome assembly ERZ723884
ACCGGACATTACTATAACACGAAATTGTATATAAGTATACCGGTATACTTATATGTTTTAAAAAAAATACATAGATTTAAAAAATATCTGAAACATAATAAAAAATGAAAATATTAATTTGCATAAAGCTGTATAAATGTAGTAATATAGCGGTGTTAGAACATAATCTTTACAATTATTAACCAATATATTTAATAATATTTAAAAAAAAATAATAATTTGTACACAACTTCTTCAAAAAAAATGTGTAATATTACAGCTAAATGGAACATATACATATGGAGAACAAAAATAAAGCACATGATTGCTTCTATATATCATATTAATCATCAGGAAGCAGTCAAAGAAGGGAGAAATACTTATGCTTGATAAGGTAATTGAAAACAACAGGGTATGCATCATTGGAGAAGTGGTATCAGAATTCACGTTCAGCCACGAAGTATTTGGAGAAGGCTTTTATATTGCCAATGTATCTGTAAACAGACTTAGTGATATGGTGGATATTATTCCGCTTATGATAAGTGAAAGACTTATAGACGTCACTAAAGACTACAGAGGAAGAAAAATAGAGGTGTCAGGTCAGTTCAGATCTTATAACCGCCATGAGGGTGTTAAGAATAAGCTTGTACTTTCTATTTTCGTAAGAGAGTTAAGATTTATAGAAGATGACGAAGTTCCAGAAGAACAGTCAAAATCAAATCAGATATTTCTTGATGGTTATGTATGTAAACCACCTATATATAGAAAGACACCACTTGGAAGAGAAATCGCTGATATTCTTGTCGCAGTAAACAGACCATATGGAAAGTCTGACTACATACCATGTATTGCATGGGGAAGAAATGCAAGATTTGCAGGTGGTCTTGAGGTAGGAAGCCATCTCCAGATATGTGGAAGAGTACAGTCAAGAGAATATACAAAGAAGATAGGCGAAGAAGAGGTTGAAAAGAGAGTAGCCTATGAGGTGTCTGTAAGCAAGATAGATCTTGTTGAGGATGAAGAATAGAATATAGCTTTGTATGACTATGTACAAAGCATATATAAATAAGAAATAAAAAGTCAGAATGGTTGACAATGATATATACAAGTGTTATATTCATGTTAACTTTTTAATTCTACGAAGTAGAGGTCGCATGATTCAATAGTAACTGTACTGATGTCCCCAAGCATATGATGTGCAGCGAAAGGGGAGAGTGCCGAAGCAGATTATGTGGGAAGTTATCTGCTGGGCGTAAGATTAATAATCTTATGACTGTCATTATAGACATGTTTATGTCATATGATGGAGGGCTACGCAAGGATTTCTGATTTTTTGAATGGATTCTTTTAAGCCGGTCTATCATGGAACCGGCTTTTTTTAATGCTGATGAATGAAAATAAACTTTTATTCATTATATCTGGCTTTGGGTGCTACCGGAATAGAATTGAAATAATATAATAATACAACGGATAAACGTTGGAATGGAGGATTTATGTCAATATTTACAGGTGCAGGTGTTGCTATTGTCACACCTATGAAAGCTAATGGAGAGATTAACTATGATAAGCTTGCAGAGCTTCTTGATTTTCAGATTAACAATTCAACAGATGCAATAGTTATCTGCGGAACAACTGGTGAATCTGCAACAATGACAGAAAAAGAGCATGTTGAAGCTATAAGGTTTACAGCAGATTATGTTAAGAAGAGAGTTCCAGTTGTAGCAGGAACAGGCTCTAACTGCACACAGACAGCAGTAGAACTGTCAAAGGAGGCACAGGCAGCTGGTGTTGATGCCTGCCTTGTAGTTACACCATATTATAACAAGGCATCACAGAAGGGCCTTATAGAACACTATACAACAATAGCCAAATCAATCGATCTTCCTATTATCATGTATAACGTTCCAAGCAGAACAGGATGTAATATACTTCCAGAAACAGCAGTTAAGCTTGCAAAGGAAGTTGATAATATAGTAGCTATAAAAGCTGCAACAGGTAATCTTTCACAGGAATCAAAGACAATGATGCTTGCAGAAGGATGTCTTGATATGTATTCTGGCGAGGATGGCCTTATAGTTCCACTTATGTCAATAGGTGCTAAGGGTGTTATATCAGTGTTATCTAATGTAGCTCCTAAGCAGACACATGATATATGTGCAGAATTCTTTGCTGGAAATGTTGAGAAGAGCCGTCAGTTACAGTTTGAGGCGCTTGAGCTTGTAGACGCTTTATTCTGTGAGGTTAACCCTATTCCAGTTAAGACAGCTCTTAATCTTATGGGTATGGAAGTAGGACCACTCAGAATGCCTCTTTGCGAAATGGAGGAAGCTAACCTTAATAAGTTAAAGACAGCACTTAAGAATTATGGACTTATAAAGTAATGTAAGAATCTATAATTTGGCAGATAAAAGAAATGTGCGAACACAAACATTGAAATAATAAAGAAAATAATGTATGGAGGCTATGATAATGACAAGAATTATTATGCATGGCTGTAATGGACATATGGGAAGAGTTATTACAGACCTTGTAAGCAAAGATGATGAATGTAAGATAGTAGCAGGAATTGATCCATTCGACGATGGACATAATGATTATCCAGTATTTGCATCAGTTAAGGACTGCGATGTAGAAGCAGATGTTATAATTGACTTTGCAGCAGCAAAGGCAGAAGATGCACTTCTTGATTATTGTGAGGAAAAGCAGATTCCGGTTGTAGTATGTACAACAGGTCTTACAAATGAGCAGATTGAACATGTAAGAAAGACAGCCTGCAAAGTAGCAGTTCTTAAGTCTGCTAATATGTCACTTGGCATTAATATGCTTATGAAGCTTTTACAGGATGCAACTAAGATTCTTGCACCAGCAGGCTTTGATGTGGAGATAGTTGAAAAGCATCATAATAAAAAGGTTGATGCACCAAGTGGTACAGCACTTGCACTTGCTGATTCCATAAAGGAAGTGCTTGGTGATGACTACTATTACAAGTATGACAGAAGCCAGGAAAGAGCAGCAAGAGATCCTAAGGAAATAGGTATCAGTGCAGTCCGTGGAGGTACTATCGTAGGTGTTCATGATGTTATCTTTGCAGGGGAAGATGAAGTTATAGAATTCACTCATACAGCATATTCTAAGTCAGTATTCGCTAAGGGTGCGATAGAAGCAGCTAAGTTCCTTGCAGGTAAGAGTGCAGGAATGTATGATATGTCTGATGTTATAGCAGCAAGATAGCATATAAACAATATCAAATAATCAGGTATTGAATTATAAAATTTGCAATAAATAAGTGCCTATTATATTTTAATCATATGATAGACACTTATTTTGCTACGCTCATATTAAATTATTAAGATTTAATGTATAGTATTTAATCTCCTCAGCAACAGTGAACCCCTCTGACTTATAAAGATTAACCGCAGGTATATTAGTGTCTGAAACATGAAGAATAAGAGGAAGTTTATGATAATTGCTTTTATTTTTCCAATCTTTTATGAATTCTGATAGTAAATGTCTGGCATAACCGCATTTTCTCATATCAGGAGCAGTCCATACATCATGTATACATATGTGTGTATCGAAGATGTCAAATGCAACTGATGATATAAGCTCGTCAGATGTATTTGATACAAGCTGGTATTCGTCATCATATTTTAACAGTTCCAGGGTATCAGGAAGATAGGAAAGAGTAGCAGCTTCTGTATATTCCTGTGTGTTGTGCAGAGACATAAGATAATCACTATAGGCATATTTTGTATTAATAGTGCCGGAATTGGAACTATCAATGAAATTATCTTTTATAGATGCGACATATCTTATATTAATATTGTTAATCTTGCTATTCTTATTACAATTGTTATGACTATTAGATATAGAACTGATTGTATTAATAGTATTAATAAGTGCCTGAAATAATCTTATAAAAATATGCTGGCGTCTGTAATCAGGAGCAACCATTGCAGTGATTTCTATAGTTGTATTATCTGGTATATTGCCTGTTGTATTATTTAGCTCAGGTTTTAAACAGGAAATAAAGCCGACAAGAGAGTGGGAATCACTTGAAAAAGCGGCAAGCTGTATTAAATCATCTGCTGTATATTCGTCACAATAGGGTTCATAGCCACAAAGATCAGAGAGAGCTAATACATCATCGTATGAGAATATATTTTCTATACTGATATTAGAATTAGTGATGTTATCGGCATATGCGTTATTATAAATATTTGAATTGTTGCTGTGTTTAAGGCTGCAAGCTTTATGATTTACTGACATTGTTTGATCCCCTTGGCTGGCGTTATTGTTTATTATTTGTATATCATTTAGATGACATAGATTCGTTATTGTTCATAGTGGCTGAATTTTGAACAGTAATGCAATTCGTCAATATGATGTAAATTTTATTTAAAAAATATTGTAGCAAATTAAAAGATAATGTACAATAATAGTTAATATTTGTTTTATATTACAAGCAGATACGAATAAACAGCTATGTTTCACAGCATATTAAGTGGAATGTGAATAATAGAAAGGGCGATTTATGAGTAAAGTAGCAATATTAACAGACAGCAATAGCGGTATTACACAGGCACAGGCTAAGGATATGGGTGTTACAGTTATACCTATGCCTTTTTTTATAGATGGTGTGGAATACCTTGAGGATATTAATCTTACACAGGAAGAATTCTATGAAAAGTTAAAAAATGATGCAGATATATCTACATCACAGCCATCTATAGGAACATTGCAGGAATATTTTGATGAATTGTTAAAGGACAATGACGAGGTTGTATTTATACCGATGTCAAGTGGACTTAGCGGTACATGTCAGACAGCAACTATGGTAGCTGGTGATTATGATGACAAAGTACAGGTTGTCAATAACCAGCGTATATCAGTAACTATGCGCCAGTCGGTTATAGATGCAAAGGATTTGGCAGATAAAGGAATGAATGCCGGAGAGATTAAGAACATACTTGAGAAACACAAGATGGATTCAAGCATATATATTACTCTTGAGACACTTAAGTATCTTAAAAAGGGTGGAAGGATAACACCTGCGGCTGCGGCAATCGGAACTATGTTAAAGCTTAATCCTGTATTACAGATTCAGGGAGAGAAGCTTGATGCTTTTGCTAAGGCAAGAGGTAAGGCTTCTGCTAAGAAGATTATGCTTAAGGCTATGAAGGATGACTGCGAGAACAGATTTAAAGATTATGCGGCTGAAGGAAAGCTTCATATGGAAGTTGCATATACTGGTAATGAAGAAGAAGCTAAGGAATGGGCTGAGGTGGTAAAAGAAGCATTTCCAGAATATGATTTTCATATGGACCCGCTCTCGTTAAGTGTTGCCTGTCATATTGGATATGGTTCATTGGCAATAGCAGTGTCAGCTTATGTACCGGAGGCAGAATAATGGCAGCACCTTTAAGAAGTGAGATTGATAATGAGTTCAAATGGGCAGTTAATGACATCTACTCATCAGATAATGTGTGGGAGGAAGATTACCAGAAGCTTATTAAACAGGCGGGCGAGCCCTGTGAATATCAGTCTGTTTTAACTGAGTCGGCTGATAATCTTTATAATGTATTAAGGGAATTAAATGATACAGATTATCTTGTTGAGAGATTATATGTATATGCTTTTATGAGATATTATGAGGATACAGCTAATTCAATGTATCAGGATATGTCGGGCAGGGCGCAGGCGGCAGCAGCTAAATGTGCAGAAAAGTACGCATTTGTTGAGCCGGCAATATTAAGTATGGATGAAAATGTTCTCTATGAATATTTAAAAGATGACAGACTTAAGCTGTATAAGCATATGATTGATGATATGTTAAGCCAGAAAGAACATTCGCTGTCTGAGAAGGAAGAAGTACTTCTTGCAAAGGCATCGCAGGTAATGTCTGTTCCTAATGAGATATTCTCTAAGTTTAACAATGCAGATGTCCATTTTGGCAGTATAATTGATGAATCTGGGAATAAGGTTGAGCTGACTAACGCAACATATGTAAAATATATGCAGAGCCAGCAAAGAAGTGTAAGAAAAGAAGCCTTTGAGTGTCTTTATAAGGAATATAAGCAGCATATCAATACGCTTGCAGCCTGCTTTTATGGCAACGTAAAACAGGCAGTATTTAAGGCTGAAGCAAGAAAATATGAATCAACATTACATATGTATCTGTCTGATTCATTTATTCCTGTAGATGTATACAAGAATCTCATTAATACTGTAGATGACAATCTTAATCTTATGCACAGATATGTTGATATAAGAAAGAAAGCTTTAGGAGTTGATGAACTTCATTTTTATGATATATATGCTCCGATGGTAGCGGACTATGAGTGGAAGGTTACATATGATGAAGCCAGACAGATGGTTCTTGAAGCTTTAGCACCTATGGGCGAAGAGTATGTTGCTAAGGTTAAAGAAGGCTTTGAAACAGGCTGGGTTGATGTATATGAGAATAAAGGAAAGCGAACAGGAGCATTCTCGTGGGGTGCATATGGAACACACCCTTATGTATTCCTTAATTTTTCTGGAACATTAGATGATGTATTTACTATTATCCACGAGATGGGTCACGCAATGCATACATACTATTCTAATTCTAACCAGCCATATATATATGCGGGTTACAAGATATTTGTTGCAGAGGTTGCCTCTACATGTAACGAAGCACTTCTTATGAATTATCTGTTGGAAAGCTGTAAGAATGACAAAGATGATAAGAGAAGAAAATATCTTCTTAACCATTATTTTGAGCAGTTTAAGGGTACTTTGTTCAGACAGACAATGTTTGCTGAATTCGAGATGACAGCCCATAAAATGGTCGAAGAAGGCAATGTCCTTACTGCTGACAATCTGTGTGATGTATACAGAAAGCTTAATGAAAAGTATTTTGGAGAGCAGTGTGTTATAGATGATGAGATAGCATACGAGTGGGCAAGAATACCACATTTTTATACTCCATTTTATGTATATCAGTATGCAACAGGATATTCTGCTGCTATTGCGATAGCTGCTGGAATATTAAAGGGCGATAAAAACATTAAGGAAGGATATATGAAATTCCTTTCAGGTGGCTGCAGCATGCATCCTATAGAGCTTCTTAAACTGTGCGGAATAGATATGGAAAAACCTGATGTTGTTCAGTCAGCGCTTGATGTGTTTAAAGAACTGCTTACAGAATGGGAAAATAATTAAGATAAATAGCGCCGGATGGTAGTAAATACAATCATCCGGCGCTTTATTTAATGTAAAAAGGCTTTTGAATTAATAATGGCTAAAAGGCATATGAATTATATAAGGCTCTTATAAAGCTCTGTTATCTCTTCAACACTTGTTTCTCTTGGATTACCAGGTCTGCATGCATCATCATAAGCTGACTGTGCAAGGAATGGAATATCCTCTTCTTTAACAATATCTTTAAGATTAGCAGGAATACCAACATCCTGTGACAGCTTCTTAACAGCATCTACAGCAGCTTTTCTGTATTCTTCCTGTGTCATATCATCTGTACCTTTAACCCCCATAGCTTTCGCAATATCACGATATTTCTCACCAGTTGCTGGAGCGTTGTATTCCATAACTGTTGGAAGGATAATAGCGTTAGCAACACCGTGTGGTGTATCATAGAGAGCACCAAGTGGGTGAGCCATGGAATGAACAATACCAAGACCTACGTTAGAGAATCCCATACCTGCTATATACTGGCCAAGTGCCATGCCTTCTCTTCCCTCAGGTGTGTTTTCAACAGCACCTCTAAGGCTCTTAGAAATGATTTCAATAGCTTTAAGATGGAACATATCGGATAATTCCCATGCACCAGCTGTGATGTATCCTTCGATAGCATGTGTGAGGGCATCCATACCTGTAGCGGCTGTAAGTCCCTTAGGCATACTTGACATCATGTCAGGATCAACTACTGCAACAACAGGAATATCATGTGGGTCAACACATACCATCTTACGATTCTTGCTTGTATCTGTGATAACGTAGTTGATAGTAACCTCTGCGGCTGTACCAGCAGTAGTAGGAACAGCAATGATAGGTACTGCAGGTTTCTTAGTAGGAGCAACACCTTCAAGACTTACAACATCTGCAAACTCAGGGTTGTTGATGATGATGCCGATAGCCTTGGCTGTATCCATAGAAGAACCGCCACCGATAGCGATAAGATAATCAGTACCGGCATCCTTGAATGCCTGAACACCAGTCTTTACATTCTCTACTGTTGGATTAGGCTTGATATCTGAATATACCTCATAAGCTAAGTTGTTTTCATCAAGTACATCAAGAACCTTTTTGGTTACACCGAACTTGATAAGGTCTGGATCTGAACAAACAAAAGCTTTCTTAAATCCCCTTGCAACAGCTTCTGTAGCTATTTCCTTAATAGCCCCCTTTCCATGATAAGATGTACCATTAAGAATAAATCTCTGTGCCATAATAAATATTTACCTCCATTCACGTTTTAATTCATAGTTACATTTTAACACTTTGTCAGAAATATACAAGTAAAAATATCAAAAAATGATAAATTGTGTCTAAATTCATAAAAAACATTATATATATGTATACAATCGTGAGCATAAAAGGAAAAAAATGATTATTCATGTCGAAAAAAATGTAATTCATGCAGATTGTTCCACAGACGTGGATTAATTATGTATTATAAGCATAGTATCAGGGAACTGTTATCCAAAGATAAGTATAAGGGTGAGATTTATTTTTATTCTTTTATTGTAATCTTTATAGATGATGGTTAAAGCGGGAATTAAATAAATGCATATAATTTACCAATATATAAGGAGGCGTTAAAATGAAAAGGTTTTTGAGTGTACTTTTGTGTACGGCAATGCTGATTACAGCAGTACCTGGAATGTATTATGCACAGGGGTTTGGCAGTCAGACTGTATATGCACAGGAAAAAAGCGACAGTGATATACAGGAAATTGATTATCAGCTTAATGGAGGCCATTATGTAAGTGGATATGATGCTCCTGTGAATTATCCAGTTCAGGAACTTCCTGATAAAGATAAAATAATTAATCAGGGATATGAGTTTGGTGGCTGGTATGATAATGCACAGTTTGAAGGAGAGCCTGTTACTAAGATTGATCAGGGTGATTATACAGGTGTAGTTGTGCTTTATGCCAGATGGATAGAAAGATATTATTATATTGATATACCTCAGAATGTTGATACAGCTGGTAAGGAGACTGGTGAAATACAGGTTTCTGGACATGCAGGAGGTTTATATGAAAAGGATAAGGTGAGTGTTTCAGTATCATCAGATAATAAGTGGAAACTTATTAATAAAAATACTTCATATACTGATATTATGCTGGATTATGGACTTTATCCGGATGGTAACAACGAAGCACTTGTGGATAATTCTATTGTATCAGAGCTTTCTAAAACAAAGCTTGATAACACAAGTAAGTACTTTGTAAGATTAACAGATGCACCGGAGTATGCTGGTACATATTCAGACAGTCTTACATTTGATATATCCTTTGAAACAACTAATTATAATATAAAGTATGTTACAAACGGAGGAACTCTTTATTCAAAGAATAAGGATGAACAGCAGGGCAGCGTAGAACTGACGGAAGAGACCTTTGAAGCTGGTACTAAGCTTTCGCAGCTTCCATCACCTGGAAAGGAAGGTGCAGTATTTCTTGGCTGGTGTTATGATTCGACATGTACAGATTATGTAAGCTCAGATGACAGGCTGTTAAGCGATGTAGTGTTGTATGCAGCATGGACTGACACACAGGAGTTAAGGACTGTAAGCCTTGAATCATTTGCAAGAAGTTATGATGTTGATGCAGATAGTTTTTCAATAACTGTTACTGATAAGACAGGCAGTCTTACACAGGATGATGTAAGAAGCCTTATAACAATAAAGAATACAAGTGACCTGTCTGATGAGACATCAGCAGTTGTGTCTGCAAAGGCTGTTTTAGATGGAGAATATACATTTTCAGTAGAAAGCAATACAGGCTGGCAGCAGGGCAGTTCATATCGTCTTGAGCTTAATGATGACAGATTATACTTTACAGGTTATGATACAACTATAAGAGAGTACGATTTTACTGTTTATAAGCCAGAGGTGAAAAATGCCGGGCTGAATAAGGATATAAAGTATATAAGTTCAGGCAGTCTTAGCAATCTTATGGTTGATGGCAAGTCAGTAGATAATATATCTGTTTCTGCCATGACAGTTGGTGTTGATGGAACTATAACAGATTCAACAAAAGTTACCGGAAGCTTTACATATGTACAGGGTACATTAAGCTTAGGAGATAAGATAGCTGTATATGAAGGAAATGTTATTCCTTCACTTGATACAACATCAGTTTCAGATGATGATGTGTCATTTTTTGAGATAATTGCGGTAGATGGAAGCAGTTATTCATACAGGGGACTTGCAGCTAAGGAAATACTTTTCGTTCCTGATGTACTTCCTGTTAATATGATAGATGATAAAGACAATGATGCTGATAACAATAGTGTCACGATAGCACAGGACAAGCTGTCTTATAATAATGATACTAACAGTACAGATGATAATCCGTCACTAGGTGAAAATACAACTATAGATAATGGGGATTATCTGGCTTTATATAGTGATACAGAGGATAATATCCAGTATGCAGTTATAACAGAGGTTTCTAAAACAGATACAGATTATATAATTGTATACAATATGGTTACCTGGGAAGAAGTACAGGCAGCTATGGATATATATCAGACAGACAACATCAAAGGTGATGATATATTAAAGAACCAGGATGTTAACGAGATTGAAAGAAGTGTTGAACAGCAGGCAGCAGATAGTGGGTTTGCACAGAGTGTTGCCAATGAAGTCGCAAAGGCTGTTGTTATGACAGATTCTTACCAGGAGCTGAAAGAATACTTATCAGACAGACTTTCAGCTGATATAAGTGTCAGTGCAGTCGATGATGAAGAAGATGATTATGCTATGCAGTCAGTTGACGATGGTATAGCAGCATATGCAGATGATAATAAACCATCTGTAAGCATAGATCATATAAAAGCAGATCTTTCAACAAAGCTTAAGCACTTTGATAATATAAGTGGATTAAGGCTTGCACTTGATATTGGTGTAGAGATTGAGTTCTCTAATATGAAGGTAGTTGTTTCTGCTGCGTTTGAGCAGGAAGTAAAGATGAATATCAATGTAAGCGGTAAAGCTGTATGGAAAAAGTGGAAGGATATAATTCCTTATATAGATGATTACAGAGTTGCAGTTTCGTTGGATCTTTATGATTATACAGGCATTAATTTTAATGTTGATGTAAAAACAGCAGAAGGCGATGACGAAGAAGATGAAGATTCAACAAAGCTTGATATAGTAGTCAATAAAATAGCAGAAGAATTAAAGAATATGATGGAGCTTGGAACTACATATATTTCTGAGAATTCTGATATATCAACAAGGCTGGAAGATATAAATGACTTAAAGAAAGATGATAATGAAGATGATTCAGAGGATGACAAGGAAATATCAGTGGCAAAAAGTCTTGCCGAGAGATATTCTGATATGCTTGAAAATGAATCTGACTGGGTGGATTTATACACGAAGTCGCTTACATCATCACATGTAAGGGTTATAGGAATCATAGATGTAGCTTTTGATGTTGAATTCGTAGTATCAGCTAATGTTAATATATCCATGGGAATGACATACTGGTACCAGAATGGTAAAAGGTATGTATACAGCATAATGGTATTCAGTAAAAATGTTACAAGTGACACTATAGATTTAAGTGAAGAAAAGTATGAACTCTCTGTATATGCTATAGGAACTATAGGCATAAGAGCTGGTATACGTCTGAGTGTCAGTGTTGGTCTTATATCAACGAAACTTGCCAGTGTAGGATTTTCGGCAGAGGTTGGTGGATACGCACAGATATGGGGATATCTATATTATCAGCTTAAGTATGCGGCATCAGAGGGAAGAAACACCAGCTCCATGGGAGCGATATATATGGAAGTAGGCGTATATATGCAGGTTGATTTCCTCGCACAGGCTTTGGCAGGAACGTTCAGTTATAATCCGACACTTTTTGAGAAGCAGTGGCCTTTATACAGTGTAGGTATTGTTGAAAATGTATGCGATTTCACACATGACCAGGAAGAGTATAAGGATATAAAACTTAAGCGTGATATCAAGGCAGTGCGTATACCGGAAACATATTTTAGTATGCAGTATCTGGATATGAAGGAAGGTCTTGACGATGGTGAGTATTCCAACAAGATATTTGCTGATGACAGCAGATACTATGCTATTACAATGACTAATCCTGCATTTACATATGATCCATTAACGAACGTCATAACTGTTGACCCAGGTGATAAACCAGAGCAGGATGGAGAGATGATAATAACATGGAAGAGCCAGAAGGGTTCCTTCAATACTAAACCTATTATAAGAAGAATCTCTCTTCACTGGGATAACTTAAGAGATGGATATTATATAGCATTCCAGACTAATGGAGGCTCTATAGTAGATACAGTAGTGGCTAAGTATGGAAAAGAAGTAGCTAAGCCTGAGAATCCGGTTAAGACTGGTTATACATTTGCAGGCTGGTATGAGGATGAAGCTCTTACTAAGAAGTATGAAATACCGGATACTATGCCTAATGAGGATAGAATAGTGTATGCTAAGTGGGAAGCAGCAGATATGACATATAGTGTTGCTGACTATGTAGAAGGCACAGATGGCGTATATAGTCTGGCATCTATACGTACAGAAACTGCAAAGACTGATGATACGGTAACAGTACAGCCATCAGAAAGAAGCGGATTTATTACACCACCTGTATTATCATATGTAGTGCAGGCAGATGGAAGCACAAGATTTAACTACTATTATGCAAGAAACAAGTACAATATTAAGTTTGTATCAGAAGGAGAGACAGTTTCTGAGGGCAGCTATACATATGGAACACAGATTCCGACACCTTCCGTATACAGACCAGGATATGAGTTTGCAGGCTGGGAACCAGAAGTAAGTTATACAGTTCCTGCAAGAGATATGACTTATACAGCTATATGGAAAGAGTCAGATGATGTTGTGTATACAACAAAGTATTATCTTGAAGATGAGAATGGCGGTTATGTGATAGATAAGGCTGGCATATCCAAGGGAACAACAGGACAGAATGTTACAGCTGCAGCTGCGGATTATGATGAAGGCAGTTATACAGTAAAAGATATACCTTCCGGTATAGTAAAGGCGGATGGCAGTCTTGTTCTTAAAGTATACTATGACAGAAGTACATATGATATTACATATGATACAACAGGCGGCAAGCTTGAGAATAACAAGCAGGCAGTTAAGTGGGGAACAAAGGTTGTTACACAGGTTCCTGTAAGAGATGGTTATGCATTTGCTGGCTGGTATACGGATAAGGAGTGTACAAACAGCTTTAATGGTGTTATGCCTAAAGAGAATATAACGCTTTATGCAAAGTGGGATATGTCAAAGGTTAATTATACTGTTGAACATTATATGGAAAACATAGATGGAAGTGGATATGAGCTTACAGACAGACAGGTTTATACAACTGATGTAGAAAGTACAGTCACTCCTGATGTGAAAAATGTTAAGGGCTTTACATCTCCACAAAAACAGTCTGTAAAGGTTACAGATAGTACAAAGGTTATTAAGTACTACTATAAGAGAAATGTACATAAGCTTACACTAAAGTATAACAATGGAGAAAATGATGGAGTTTATGAGTACAGATATGGTACTAAGTTATCTGTAGGACAGCCGGTAAGAAAAGGTTATATATTTACAGGCTGGGATAAAGATATAGCAGAAACTATGCCGGATGAAGATATAACATATACGGCAGGCTGGAATATAGCACAGTTTACTATAAGCTTTAAAACAGATGGAGGAAGTAAGATAGACTCTATAACACAGGATTATAATACAGCTATAAGTGCTCCTGCTGTTCCGGTTAAGAAGGGTTATACATTTATAGGCTGGGATAAGGATATTCCAGACCGCATGCCGGCAGAAAATATGCTTCTTACAGCAAAGTGGAGTAAAGATGTATATAAGATAGCATATAATCTGAATGGTGGAGAAGCAGATAACCCAGGTACTTATGAGGTTGACAGCAGTGTTATCACACTTAAGACACCAGTGCGTAAAGGTTATACGTTTACAGGCTGGAGTGGAACAGGCATAGATGGCACAAGTAAAGAAGTAGTTATAACAACAGGTTCTACAGGTGACAGAACATATACAGCTAACTGGAAGGAAAACAGCTATACTGTACAGTTTATTCCTTATGGTGATGGAACAACAGGTTCTATGGATGAAATGTCTCTTATGTATACAACTGAGGCAGCTATAGGGGACAATAAGTTTGTAAGACCTGGTTATACATTTGCAGGTTGGTCTGTTGAAGCAGGCGGCGAGAAGAAGTATGAGCCTGGTGCGGTTATAAGCAGACTTAAGTCAGGTGATGGTGAAAGAATCACTCTGTATCCAGTATGGACAGCAAATGAATATACTGTACATTTTGATACAGGTGCCGGCGAAAAGCTTGATGATATGGTTTATACATATGATAAAGAATATGAACTGCCAGTCACTACAAGAAGCGGCTACAGGTTTATGGGCTGGAGTGTTGAGGATGGTGGAGCAGTTATATATCTTCCAGGAGCATCAGCATCTAATCTGGCATGCGAAGGTGAAGTGACATTGTATGCAAGCTGGCTTAAGGTAGAGTTTAACTATAGCACATATAACAGCTATCATGTTACAGATGATAGTAAAGAAACACCAGTCAAGTTCCATTTTATGATAGGTGGAAGCCAGGCAGGTAATTCATCAACAGATGGTGGACGTACCAATGTTATATATATGGATGGAATGAATTTGGAAGAGTTAAAGCGCGTATGCAGTACAATGACATTTACTATTACATATAAGCTTGATATGGACAAAGATGGATGGGCAGATATGGATATAACGTATAGGAAAGCTTCTAACCAGAGCTGGTATGGATTTGCAGAAAAAGATATAGATATAAAGAAGAATAATGGTAAAACATTAACTTACACGTATTCTATAAATATTTCAGATGTGGATGCTATATGCTATAGATTTGATGCACATGGAGATTTAGCTGATAAATATTGGCTTAGAAATATCAGTTTCAATGCAAGGTTTCATTAAAGAGTATCAATAATAATATATAAAGAAGTTTATAATTAAAAATGAGGCATAAGAGTATTGTTTTCTTCGACGAATAAGGATATCATAGTCAAGTAAGACATAGGTTTTCCTATGTTGGTGTAAAAAGCAGGAAACCAAACTTTGGTCGGGGAGGTTCCTGCTTTTTGTTTATATGTAACTTAGATATAATAACAGCAGGTACAGGATAAAACAATCTGGCGTAAAATACATAAGATTAATTTATGCTGTACCTTTTTTAATTTGCTTGAAAATAGAAAAAAGATGTATGGAAAGTTACGATTTACAGTCCGTTGCAGAACTTCTGGCAGGGGAATATGTAGTGAATTCCAATCGTTCAGTTTGTGTAATTGTAAAATTGGAATTGTATCAGCGTAAGAAGGAGAACAATATCATGTTTAGAACAATTCGTAAAAAGAAAAATGAAATCAGCATCGACACTGCAAAGGCTCTTTTGCAGTCCAGCAGACGTGGCGTTCTTGCCGTAAATGGAGATGACGGATATCCCTATGCAATTCCTATCAACTATGTCTACGATGACGATGCGCAGAAAATTTATTTTCATGGAGCACGCGTAGGTCATAAAGTAGATGCACTGCGTGCCTGTGACAAAGTATGCTTCACGGTATATGGAAATGAAACCATTAAAGAAGAAGATTGGGCACCGTTTGTGCAGAGCGTTGTGGTGTTCGGCCGATGTTACCTCGTAGAATCCGGTGCAAGAGCAACAACTCTGTTAAAACGATTTGCAATGAAATACTATCCCAGCGAACAGTTAGTTGATGAGGAAATTGCCCACGCAGGAAAAGCTGTGCAAATTTTTGAAATAGAAGTGGAGTACCTCAGAGGCAAGGAAATACAGGAACGATAAATTCAAGTTTGCCGAAATATCTTTCTAACTTTCCATATTTTACAGGATTTTCAGCCTGTGCATAAGCGAAACGATATGTATTTTCCCTTATTTTTGCCCTTATGAGATAATCGTAAGGAAAATAAGGGAAAGTTTTATTTAGTCATTGCCTGCCACTTTATCAAGTAACCTTG
>ENA-UOJA01001838-UOJA01001838.1-human-gut-metagenome-genome-assembly--contig:-C19-NODE-1838-length-16200-cov-22.341716_pt1 | contig 16200 bp, 9 predicted proteins | sample MGYA00242337_ERZ723884 | MGnify/ENA metagenome assembly ERZ723884
TTCATGCCGAGCAGTTCGTCCAGCAGGAAATTCACGGATTGGTCGGGTAGGGAGGGGTATCCCACAGCGGGGCGGATGCCTTGGTACTTCTCGACCAGCAAATCCGGAATGGACAAGGATTCGTCGGGGGCATAGCCCCAAGCCTCCTTGCGGACATATTCGTGCATCTTTTCTGTGGCGGCTTCGGCGAGGCGGTCGTTCAAGGTTTGTACAAGGAGATGTTTGTAAGGGTCGTTCTTGTAAGTCTCTTCGGCCTCTTCACTGATGGTAGAGGCGAAAAGCCCTACGATGTCGGGCGTGCCTGAAGAGAGGGGACGTACAAAATCACTCAGACAGAGAAATGGACCGCCATCGGGTTGTGGTGTCTGCTGTCGGAGCAGAGGGAAGGTTGTTCCTTCTATCAAGAGGTTATCTCCGTCTGCATTTGCCTGGCAAAGCCTGAAGATGCAATGGATGGAGATTGTTTCGTCCAGTCGGTCGAGCATTCTATTGGCTTCCTTGAAGAGCTGCATGGCTTCGGAAGCTTTGGTACGTTCCTCCTCGGGAAAGGTCGTCAGCCAAAGTGCACGGCAGGAATCGCAGCCATGGATGTTGGCAATAGCCGCAAAGCGAGGCTGGAAGCCCCAGGCATGGAAGAAATAAATCCAGTTGATGTAAGGGGTTACTTCATGAATCCGATACGAAAGCAATTCATGCCCCGGTGCCAGTATTGTCCTTTTCATCCCATTTAATCCTTAATCCCTAATCCTTAATTCCTAGCCTTCACTCCCCAAATCTCAGTTCCTCGCCACGATAAGCATCGTCCACCATGCCGTCGCTATAAACGGGATGTCCGTTGGCAAAAGTCCTTTCCACTTTCCAGTTGAAGGTATGTCCTTCCAATGGGCTCCAGCCGCATTTGCTCAAAACTTTGTCGGCTGTCACTTCCCACGGGGTATCGGGGCGTACCAGCACAAGGTCTGCCCGGTAACCTTCACGGATATAGCCGCGCTCGTTGATGCGGTAAATTTGTGCGGGAGCATGGCACATTTTTTCAACGATGGTCTCGAGTGTGAATATTCCCTCATCTACCAGTTGCAGCATGCTGACAAGCGAAAACTGTATCATCGGCATGCCGGACATGGCCTTCAAGGCACCTCCTTCTTTTTCGGAGAGCAGATGGGGCGCATGGTCGGTGGCTATAACGTCTATCAGGCCGGAGTTGACGGCTGCACGCAGGGCATCGCGGTCGGCTTGCTTCTTAATGGCAGGATTGCACTTGATACGTGTGCCCAACGTGCGATAGTCACTGAGCGTGAAGAGGAGATGGGCAACGCATGCTTCGGCGGTGATATGCTTCTCGGAAAGTGAATAGTCATTGAACAGTTGCAGTTCCTTGGCTGTGGACACATGCAGAATATGCAGCCGTGCACCGGCAATCCTTGCCAGCCGTACTGCCAGTTCAGAGGATGCATAGCATGCTGCCGAAGAGCGGATGTAGGGATGCTTGCCTATGGGAATATCATTCTCTCCGGCAAACATTTCCTTATACTTGGCAATATTGTTCTTGATGGTTTCCTGGTCTTCGCAGTGGGCGGCAATCAGCATGTCTGTACCGTTGAAGATGTTCAGCAGGCTGTTCATCTTGTCTACCAGCATGTTTCCGGTACTGGAACCCATGAATAGCTTGATGCCGCAGACGCGGTGCTTGTCCAGCTTGCCGAATTCGCTGTAATTGTCGTTTGTAGCACCGAAATAGCAGGAATGGTTTACGATACACTTCTCGTTCAGTAAATCAAGTTTGGCGTTCAAGGCATCCAGCGTAGTGGTCACCGGATTTGTATTGGGCATATCCATGATGGAGGTTACACCACCTGCGGCAGCCGCACGGCTTTCGGTGAGGATGTCCGCTTTGTGGGTCAGCCCGGGATCGCGAAAATGTACATGGTCGTCGATGATGCCAGGCAACAGATAGCATCCGGTGGCATCTATGGTCTCGTCACAAGGGGCGGAGAGAGGTTTCCAGTTGGTCAGTACCTCTGCAATGCGCCCGTCTTCTATCACTACGGAACCTTTCACGGATTGTCCTTCGTTGACAATCGTAGCGTTATGTATCAATGTTCTTTTCATATCTTCCTAATATTTATAGTAAACCCCTATCACTCTATCACCTATCACTTCATCTCCTTATCTACGGTAGGATATTTATGGAACCAACTGTTCCATTTCAACCGAATCACTCCGAATACGGCTTCACCAAAAATACTGCTGTTCATTTTGGAGGTGCCCAGTTCGCGATTGATGAAGATGACAGGCACTTCCTTTACCTTGAAGCCGCATTTGTAGGCGGTGAATTTCATTTCTATCTGGAAGGCGTATCCTTTGAAGCGGATGCCGTCCAGATTGATAGTCTCCAATACCCGGCGGCGGTAACATACAAATCCGGCTGTAGTATCGTGGATGGGCAGCCCGGTGATGAAGCGTACATACTTGGAGGCAAAATAAGACATCAGTACACGTCCCATGGGCCAGTTCACTACGTTCACACCACTCACATAACGTGAACCGATGGCTACATCGGCACCCTCTTCGGAGCAGGCGCGGTAGAGTCGCGGCAAGTCTTGGGGATTGTGGCTGAAGTCGGCATCCATTTCGAATACATACTCATAACCTCGTTGCAATGCCCACTTAAAGCCGGCTATGTAGGCTGTACCCAGTCCTAACTTTCCTTTGCGCTCCACCATGAAGAGGCGTTCGGGAAACTCCTGCTGCAAGGTCTTTACAATGGCAGCTGTTCCGTCGGGCGAACCGTCTTCAATGACAAGGATGTGAAAACCATGTTTCAGAGCAAAAACGGCACGGATGATATTTTCTATATTCTCCCGTTCATTGTAGGTGGGGATGATGACAATGCTGTCTGATGTTTGCATACTTATAGGTAATGGGGGTTATAACTGGGAACAAATGTAATACATTTCTTTTTTATCTGGCAGCATTTTCACACAAATCTTGATTTTGCAAAGTTCTGGCGCCACGACTCTTTCATTTATGTAGCTCCTTCTAACTCCTGACTATAAGGAATGCAGGTTAAATCAAAGAACCATATGCTTGACTTTGAACTTTAGCCTCAATCTTTAGCTATTCCCGTTTCAATCATTAACAGAAAACATTCAAACTATTAAAGAAAAACTTTCGAAGTATAAAGGATAAAGTGGGTAGATATAGGGAGAAAAAGTGCTCTTCAGTCTTGGTCTGTCTATCCCAAGCCTTGGGATAGACAGACCAACCCCTGGGATACATGTCCGCAGGCTGGGGATAAACTTTGTGTAACATAACTCCTGAATAGGGATTGTGCAGGCTGTGTTATTCATAATTGGAGGAAAAGAAGTTTCATTGCCTTCCCCGATAAATAGGGCGATACAGAAAAAAGGTGAAGGATGTGCAGGCTGACAGCAGAAAGATTATTTCAGAGAACATAGTTGCCGACAGGTCAAAGCTAAAGATTATTTGTGTATTTTTGCACCGAATTTATTTCGGTAGGATACCTTATGAGAGGCAATACCGGGGGAAAAAGCGCAAAGCAATGAATATAACTGAACTGCAACAATCTTATGCTTCCCATCCCAATGTAGAGGGGGTGTGCAGGCTTCTGAAAGATAACTCTGTCCGTCACCTATATTGCGGAGGTTTATATGCCTCTGCCGCTTCTTTGTTTTCGTCTGTATTGGTTCAGCGGGCTACTTGTCCGCTCGTTTTCATTCTGGGCGATATGGAGGAAGCCGGTTATTTCTATCATGATTTGACGCAGATATTGGGGACAGAGCAGGTATTGTTTTTTCCTTCTTCGTTCCGCCGCGCCATCAAGTACGGGCAGAAGGATGCGGCAAACGAAATACTCCGTACAGAAGTGCTGAGTCGCCTGCAAAAAGGAGAAGAGGGGCTTTGCGTGGTGACCTATCCGGATGCGCTGGCCGAAAAGGTGGTCTCTCGTAAGGAACTGGGAGAGAATACACTGAAACTGCATGCAGGCGAGAGGGTGGATATGAACTTCGTGACGGACGTATTGCGCAGCTACGGTTTCGAATATGTGGACTACGTCTACGAGCCGGGGCAGTATGCCGTTCGTGGCAGTATTATCGACGTCTTTTCCTTCTCTTCCGAATATCCCTTCCGTATAGACTTTTTCGGCGATGAGGTGGAAAGCGTCCGTACCTTCGAGGTGGAAACACAGCTCTCGAAGGAGAAGAAAGAAAGCATCGTGATAGTTCCCGACTTGAGCCATAGCCTGGAAAAAAAGGGAAGCGGCGGCATGGTGTCGTTCCTCGATTTCCTTCCGTCGGACAGCTTGCTTGCCATGCGCGATTTTCTCTGGCTACGCGAACGCATCCAGACCGTGCACGACGAATCGCTCACCCCACAGGCCATCGCCGCCCGTGAGTCGGAGGAGAATGGAGCCATCACGCTGGAAGGCAAGCTGATTGATGGTGGCGAGTTCACCCTGCGCGCCCTCGATTTCCGCCGGATGGAGTTCGGTAACAAGCCCACCGGAACGCCGGATGCTACCGTCTCGTTCCATACTACGGTACAGCCTATCTTCCATAAAAACTTCGACATGGTGGCAGAGAGTTTCCGCGAATACCTCTCCCGTCACTACACCATCTACATATGCAGCGACAGCCTGAAACAGACTGACCGCATCCGTGCCATCTTTGAGGACCGTGGAGACAACATATCCTTTACCGCCGTGGAACGGACGCTGCACGAAGGCTTTGCCGACGACACTTTGCGTATCTGCGTCTTTACCGACCATCAGCTGTTCGACCGCTTTCACAAGTATAACTTGAAGAGCGACAAGGCACGCAGCGGCAAGGTGGCCTTGAGCCTGAAGGAGCTGAACCAATTCACCCCCGGCGACTATGTGGTGCATACCGACCACGGTGTGGGGCGTTTTGCCGGACTGGTACGTATCCCCAACGGTGACACCACGCAGGAGGTGATGAAGATTGTCTATCAGAACGAAGATGTGGTGTTTGTCTCCATCCACTCTCTGCACAAGGTTTCCAAGTACAAGGGAAAGGAGGGTGAAGCGCCCCGCCTCAACAAGCTCGGCACCGGAGCCTGGGAGAAGCTGAAAGACCGCACCAAGACGAAGATAAAGGATATTGCCCGCGACTTGATAAAACTCTACTCGCAACGCCGCGAGGAGAAGGGGTTCCAATACAGTCCCGACAGCTTCCTGCAACGGGAGTTGGAAGCCTCCTTCATCTATGAGGATACCCCCGACCAAAGCAAGGCTACTTCCGACGTGAAGGCCGACATGGAGAGTACCCGTCCGATGGACCGCCTGGTGTGCGGTGACGTGGGCTTCGGCAAGACGGAGGTGGCTGTTCGTGCCGCTTTCAAGGCTGTGGCGGACAATAAGCAGGTGGCTGTACTGGTGCCCACTACCGTACTTGCCTATCAGCATTTCCAGACCTTCAAGGAGCGCTTGAAAGGCTTGCCTTGCCGGGTGGAGTATCTGAGTCGTGCCCGCACCGCTGCTCAGGCAAAGGCTGTAGTGAAAGGGCTTGCCGAAGGGGAAGTGAATATTCTTATCGGTACCCACCGTATCCTGGGAAAAGACGTTAAGTTCAAAGACCTTGGTTTGTTGATTCTTGATGAGGAGCAGAAGTTCGGCGTCTCCGTCAAGGAGAAACTCCGCCAATTGAAGGTGAATGTGGATACGCTGACCATGACGGCTACACCCATTCCCCGTACCTTGCAGTTTTCGCTGATGGGTGCGCGCGACTTGAGCGTCATCCAGACACCGCCGCCTAACCGCTATCCCATCCAGACGGAAGTGCACACCTTCAACGAGGAAATCATTGCCGACGCCGTCAATTTTGAGATGAGCCGTAACGGGCAGGTATTCTTCGTGAATAACCGTATTTCCAATCTGTTTGAGTTGAAGGCCATGATAGAGCGGCACATTCCCGACTGCCGTGTCTGTATCGGACACGGACAGATGGAGCCTGCCGAACTGGAGAAGATAATCTTTGATTTCGTCAATTACGATTACGACGTGCTGCTTGCCACTACCATCATCGAAAGTGGCATCGACATACCCAATGCCAATACCATTATCATCAACCAGGCGCAGAACTTCGGCCTCAGTGACTTGCACCAGATGCGCGGACGTGTGGGGCGGAGCAATAAAAAAGCTTTCTGTTACCTGCTGGCACCGCCTTTGTCCTCCCTTACTCCCGAAGCAAAACGACGCCTGCAAGCCATCGAGAACTTCTCCGACCTGGGCAGTGGCATCCACATTGCCATGCAGGACCTTGACATCCGTGGCGCAGGCAATATGCTCGGTGCCGAACAGAGTGGTTTCATTGCCGACCTAGGCTACGAGACGTATCAAAAGATTCTTTCCGAAGCTGTGCACGAACTGAAGACCGACGAGTTTGCCGACCTTTATGCCGAAGAACTGAAAGCAGACGGAGGCGTCATCAGTGGAGAACAGTTTGTCGACGAATGCCAGGTGGAAAGCGACCTTGAACTTCTGTTGCCTGCCGATTACGTGACTGGCAGCAGCGAGCGTATGTTGCTCTATCGCGAGTTGGACGGATTGACACTCGACAAGGATGTGGATGCTTTCCGTTCCCGCCTCGAAGACCGCTTCGGCCCGATTCCTCCCGAAACGGAAGAACTGCTGCGCATCGTTCCCTTGCGACGCCTGGCTGCCCGCCTCGGCGTGGAGAAAGTCTTTCTGAAAGGTGGGCGCATGTCCCTGTTCTTCGTCTCCAATCCGGACAGCCCGTACTATCAGAGCCAGGCTTTCGGTAAGGTCATTGCCTACATGATGAAGTACACCCGGCGTTGTGACCTGCGCGAACAGAACAACAAACGGAGTATGTTGGTGAAGGATGTCAAGACGGTAGAAGAAGCTGTCTGTGTGTTGCAGGAGGTAGTGGCAATGCAGGTGGAAGAGTAAACTGTTGCCACTCCTGCCACTAACGTCCGAACTGCAAGGCGAATCCCAAATTGAAGAAAGTGATGTTGTTTTTGAACCAGCTATGGTCTACTCCGTCATCATACCCGTCTGTGTTATAAAGTCGTGCATCGGGGTTGGCAAACCAGTCTGCTGTCAGGAAATCACAGCGAATCATGCCCGAGAGTTTACGGCTGATGCGGAACTCATAGCCTGCTGCGAAAGTTATTCCACAATATCCTTTATGGAAAAGGTGTCCGTTCCGTTCACCGCGTTTATATGTCCGTTCCTGATAGTTCATATACCCGATGCCGAACGAGAGGAACAGTCCTTGATTCCCGTTGCTCCACAAGGGCCGGTATGTGATGTTGGGGCGTATGCAGTGCAGATGTGCCTTATCCGGCAGGCGTGCCATGCGTAGATAGTCATATTGAAGTCCTGCGGCAAATAGGGGCGTGATGTAGTAGCGGCCTTCTGTCATCAGGTCATATCCCACCCGGTTGCCATTCTTGCTGAAGAAGTCGTTACGGTTTCCCTCTACATGAGGTAAGGATACACCGCCACCGAAGATGATACTGTAATTTTGCGGCAGGCATTCGCTTTGTGCCAGCAGACCTGTCGCTCCAATGGGGAGTAGGGATAGGCAGAGGAGGAGGAATCGTTTCATGCAGTTGCTGTGAGTTTCTTGGAAATATCGTATTTTTATCGTTTCCCGTATAGCTTGTCTATCAAATCCGTCCGTCCTATCCGGCGCAGTTCGTTTATGATGTTCCTGCGCTCTTCGGGTTTGTACCAGAAGAAGAATTGGCGTTGAGCCAGTTTCTCGCGCTGCGTTTTGGCACTGAATACCGGTTCCAGCGTATAAGGATGGAAGCCCGTGTACCATGCTTCGGTGGCAACGGTCATGGGAGTAGGGGTAAAGTCTTGCACTTGCTCCAGATGGAAGTCCAGTCGTTTGGTGATGACGGCAAGTTCCGCCATATCTTCCTCCTTGCATCCGGGATGGCTGCTGATGAAATAAGGAATAAGCTGCTGGCGTAGTCCTTCTTCATGGTTAATCCTGTCGAATATCTTCTTAAACTCACCGAACTGGCTGAACGGAGGCTTGCGCATGATGTTGAGCACGCGGTCTGACGTATGCTCCGGTGCTACCTTCAGGCGACCGCTGACATGGCGGGCAATGAGCTCGCGGGTATATTCCTGCGTACTTTTGTTAGTGTTCGGGTCCTTGCTCTGGTGCAGCAGCAGGTCATAGCGTACACCGCTGCCAATGAAGGACTTCTTGATGCCGGGCAGGGCATCTACGGCATGATAGATGTCGAGCAGCGGACGGTGGTCCGTATTCAGGTTGGGGCATACCTTGGGGTAGATGCACGACGGGCGTTTGCATTTCCTGCAGACGGCCTCATCCCGTCCCTTCATGCGGTACATATTGGCCGACGGGCCTCCCAAATCGCTCAAATAACCCTTGAAGTCTGGCAGCTCCGTGATGGCTTTCACCTCTTTCAGAATGCTCTCCTTGCTGCGGCTTACGATGAATTTGCCCTGGTGTGCGGAGATGGTGCAGAAGGCACATCCTCCGAAACATCCGCGATGCAGGTTGACGGAGAACTTTATCATGTCGTATGCCGGAATACGTTTTCCCTTGTATTTGGGATGGGGCAGGCGCGTGTATGGCAAGTCGAAAGAACGGTCGAGTTCAGCTTCCGTCAAAGGGGGATAGGGAGGATTGACTACTACCGTCAGCTTGCCGCTCTTTTGCAAGATGCGGGATGCTGTATATTTGTTGCTTTCCTCCTCGATATGACGGAAGTTGGCAGCTTCTTTCTTTTTATCTTTCAGACATTCTTCATGGGAAAAGAGGGTGATATCCCCTTCTTGTACCACTACTTCCTTGTCAAGGTAAACCATTTGGGGAATATCGGCGATGAGCTTTTTGAAGCTTGGGGCGTCCATCTGTGTCTGTTGGCGTTTCAGCCTTTCCGCAAGTTCCACCACCGGTTTCTCTCCCATGCCGTAGATGAGTGAGTCGGCTCCGCTGTCGAGGAGGATGCTGGGGCGTACACGGTCCTGCCAATAGTCATAGTGCGTCAGGCGGCGCATGCTTGCCTCGATGCCGCCCAGTACGACGGGGACATCGGGGAATAGCTTCTTTAATATCTGGGTATATACAATGGAAGGGTACTCCGGACGCATATCCGGACGTGCATCCGGGGTATAGGCGTCATCACTGCGCAAGCGTTTGTTGGCAGTATATTTGTTGACCATCGAATCCATACAGCCGGGACTGATGCCGAAGAACAGACGGGGACGTCCCAGTTTTTTGAAGTCGCGCAAGTCGTCGCGCCAGTTGGGTTGGGGGATGATGGCTACGCGCAATCCTTCTGCTTCGAGGATGCGGCCTATGACGGCGGCTCCAAAAGAAGGGTGATCCACGTAGGCGTCACCGCTGAAAAGTATTACATCCAATTCGTCCCAACCACGCAGTTCCACTTCTTTCTTGGTAGTAGGAAGCCAGTCTGTAAGGCGATATTCTTTCATTTGCACATTAAAAACTGTAATGTCATCCGTTCTCCGTCGTAAATCTCACGGAAGCCTATCTGCTGCTCGGAAAGATACTCTTTCATGTCATTGAAGGCAGCAGCGTCGTCCATGATGATTTCCAGCTTCTCGCCTTTTCCGGCCTCGCACATGGCTTTGATGGCAGGGATTAAAGGGCTGTAATGCTGTTGTCCGCAGGTGTCGATGGTTTTCATTTATTCTTCTTCTATGGTGTCTTGTTGGGAAAGCCATTGCAGATAGAGCTTGATGAGCTGTTGTAGTCCGAAGGCCTTCATGTTGTTGTGATAGATAACGTCGATACAGAGGTCGAGCAGGTCTTTGCTGTCTTCCTCTTGCGAGGCGATGAGGGAGCGGATGTTCAGTTTCAACTTGTCGAGCACGGTTTCGTCCACAATACCGTTGCTGTCGATGAGATGGCGGAAGAGGCCGTATTTCTCGATGGTGGCAAGATTCTCTTCAGAAACTTCTAAACTACGGGTTCCGCTGGGGTTGGCTTGTATAGTGTACATGATGTTTAATGTTTAGTGGTTAATGTTTAATGATTAATGGAAGCAAAGATAGTTTTTTCACTACAGATTACACAGATTTTCACAGATTATTTATAGGGATTGCTATTTTGTCTGTGTTAATCTGTGTAATCTGTGGTGAGAAAGCGGAGTATGGATGCCATAATTACATTTCTGGATGTTTCTTCCCGGATGCTTTCAAAAGGGAATCCCATGACAAAAGTGCGATAATCACTGCCTTGATAGGCTACGGCGGCGGGTGTGTTGCCGATGGCATAGGTCATGACTGGAAAAGCGGGAGACATGGGCAGGATGCAATCAGGGGAAGTGACCGGATAGCTTTGCTCATTCGGCAGGCGGGGAAGGGTGAAGGTATGCCCCAGTCCCCGGACAGCGATTTTGTCCCCGTCTGTTTTCAGAGAGTTGCCATGCCGGTACTTCAAGATATTCTGAATAAATTCTTTATTGCCCTGCGAGCTGTCCATATCGCTGCCTACGTAGGCACCGCTGACCAGGAGATGACCTCCCGACTGGCAATAGGAAGTCAGTATGCGCTGCATGGGCGAGGAGAATGTTTTGTAGTAGGTATTGCGTGCCGGATTGCTGGAATTGTCTTCTTTCTCAAGTCCGAGGATATAGTCCACTATCGGATAATCCTCTAATGAGAGGATGCCCTTTTCCACAGCCTCGTCGCTGCATGAGACGAAGCTGTAATTTCCGGCTGCCTGGATGGCTTTGCCATGTACGAAGGGGTAATCGAAAGTGTTTCCGATGATTTTCATGCCTTCGTATTCGTCACTGCTCTCTCCCAGACGTCGTCCTGCTTCCTTCCGGCTAAAATTCTGCTGGGCGCCGCAGAGGGAGATGTCATAGAGATAGGGTACGCCGGGATCTTGTGACAAGTCGAAGCCTGCCGCATCGGGGGTGTCTATAACGGCAGGCCCGCTGATGCGGTCGAATCCGTTGACGATAAGTATCTGTCCTTTTTCACGCTTTGCCTTGTAGGCGGCAAGAATTTCCGAAGGGAAGCTTTCGCCACCCCGGTTTACGGCGGTTACTTTAAAGGAATAGACGATGCCCGGTTCTATTTTTACGGTGTGGGATGGGGAGCTGACGCGTACGCCATTGTCAAATCCTCCACGACCGATACGTGTATATACAATGTATTCACGTGGTTTGGCAGTCGGCTCCAACGGGTCTTCCTCTCCTTGCCAGGAAAGCTCTAAAGTATTCTTCTTTTGACCGAAGCGGATGGCAAAGTGGCTGACGGGAAGGGGTTGGACAACGTAGTCTCTGCCGTGCTGGCTGCATATGTATTGCAGAATAGCTTTATAGAGCGCACGCCCGACGGTGAACTTGAAGTTAGGGTCATGTCCCAAGCGCATATCTGCGAAGTTCTGGTGCGACAACAGTTCTACGATGGTGGAAGGGACGGCGGGCAGGCGTGTTTCACTGTAGTTGCGGTTCCATAGGCTGCGGCGTGTCCAGTCTACGTTGAAGGTAGAGCGGATATCACGCTGCAACTGCGTTAGCAGAATGTCCGAAAGGTCACGGGAGGCATGGCGGTCTGTACCGGCATGCAGCCGGCCGTTGTTGAAGTTGGTGGTATAAATGCCGAGAGTGCCTATAATCTCATCTTCCTTACTGAAACCGGCATCGCTATGCAGGGCCATACTCATTTCAAAGGGGATGCCCAAACCTTCTTCCGTCGGGTTGAATAGTGATTTTCCTGCAAGGTAATTCACTGTACGGGAACGTACGTTGATGTCGTCGTTCATATCATTCTTTCCCTCATAGCCTCCATAGACGGGATAGGGCATGCCTGCCCATTGGGCAAAGTAGCGTGCGCCTTCCAGGTATCTGGGCAAGCCGCTGGTTTGTCCCCCGCGGGCAATGTTGCCCATGCCCCCTCCAAAGCGGACGGCATCGGCACAGACCACGCCTTTCTCTTTGCTTTCGTTGCTCAATACCACCATGCCGTAGTCGTTCCGGCCTTTGTCAAAAGTGAATGTGCCGAGGTACACCCATGTGCCGCCTCCTATTTGCTGGTTCACCTTGAACTCCGTGACGCCTCCATTGTGAAATACAAGATATTTGGCATCGCTTACGCTGCCCGGCAGTGTTTGGTAAGATACGTATACAGCATATTCTCCCGTTTCCGGAATATCGGGTACCCATTCGGCAAAAGCCTTGTCTTTCTTCTTTTCAGTTTTGGTAAAGCGTGCCGTGCCGGAGAGGAAAGGGTTTTCATTGTCCTGATAGATTCGTTTCCGTTGGGCAAATCCGGGTCGGGAGGTCTGTTCCCAACGTGCTTTCCGGCTTTTCACGTCCAGATAAAGGGAACCTTGTCCTCCATGTCCGCTCAGGCTACCGTCATTGTCTACGATGACTTCCTGCTTCTGCGTGTCCCTTTCGCGGGGAGTGAATACATTGGCTCCTGCATTCTCTAGCATGGGCAGGAGGTAGGGCAGGATGAAGGATTGGGTGAACTGGTCTTCTGTAGTGCAGAACAGCCTCGGGCGTTGCCATCCCCATTTGTCCTTGTCATTGATATAATATTTCCCGTGGCTTTGCCAAAGGGCGATGTGGCGTCCTTCCAGTCCGCGGGTGATGTCGTAGGGGCGCGAGGTACGGGTTACCCAGGGGGTACCTTTGTATTCCAGGTGGCTGAACAGACGTGCCTTGTCTTTCTTCCCTTTCCGGTAGAGGTTGGGGATAAGCTCTTCGATGCTCTTCCCGTCAGCAAAGACGGTGAGGTCGAAATAGTTCACCGGTCCTGGCAGGATTTGTCCCAGATGGCGGTAAATGGCATCAACGGTTTCAGGCCGTAGAGGCTGGTAGGCAAAGCGCTCGTTTGTATAGACAAGCAATTTCTTCTTCCGGAAGTCAATGCGGAAACTATCCAGCTTGCAGGTACCGATGTTGGCCGTATGGGTGGTGTATTCCCTAAAGAATGTCTGGAGGCGTTCTTCCACATTCTGCTCTAGTTCTTGTGCCGGAAGGAGGAATCCACACAAGAGCCATATGCCGGTTAGGATAAGTTTTTTCATACTGATGAAATATTGAAGTTGCCAATATCTGCTTTTACCAGACGGTGGTGCGTGCAAAAGTACATAAAAGAAAGCTTCACTGATGAGCGGGTTACTTTCTTTTTATTATTTTGCAGACATATAAGTAAGTCTTAAGAATTAAAAAGCATTAATCGGCAATCTTTTTCAGTTCTGTCAGTTCCGTAACTTTGTCCGGATAGAGGATGGCGTTGTGCGCAGCCATTTGAGCTGCTTTCTTATGGATTGGGTCCATTCCTTCGGGAGAATATGGGTTTTCTGTTACATTCTGATGGGTCAATGCCTCAAACCATGTGCAGGCAGCTGTATATCTGCCTATGGTTAAGTCAAGGTGGTATCCGTCCCTATTCATATGGTCGCCGATAAAGGAGGTACGTGCATTTTGTATGGCGGTTCCCGAAGGGATAATTTTCTTGATACCCACCAGGTTGGCGGCTTTCTTTACTGCATCCACAATGCTGGTGTACATTTTCATTTGGTTCTGGTCATAGTTTTTGAATCCGGTGTGGTTGGCATTGGTAGCATAAGCCCATGTCTGGTGCACCATTAATACGGTTTCCTTTCCAATTCGTTCCCTGATATAGTTAACCAATTCAGGTAGGGAAGCTTTGTAGCTGTCATAGATACCAGACAAAGGGCTGGCCTGCTGAACACTGATATAGTCCCATTTCTCATCGGCCAGTGCTTTCTCAATAGTCATTGACCGGGTTTCTGTTTTTTCCCCGTCTTTCTCTACTTTGCGATAGGCATAGGCCGGAGCGTTGTTGCGTATGTTTTGCACGTGCCGTTCCAGTGAACATCCTCCGATAAACATATTGCCGATAATCATGGTGATACCTTCAGCTTCTCCCAGTTCGTGCAAATATTGCTCTACTGCATCTTGTGAAAAGCTGTTGCCTATTGCCAATACTTTGATGGTGTCGTTATTGGCATGGCATCCATTTGCAAACAATGTAAATGGCGTGAGTAGGAATAAAATGACAAGGATGTTGATAGCATACTTTTTCATAATGGTGTTTGTTTTTAAGTTTTGTCGTTTCGATAAATAAGTAACAAAATTATTTGATTGTTTTTATATCTGCAAATATTCCTTGGGAATATAAGAAGGCTGAGACATGAAAAAATGAGATGCATTGCCGGAGCAATACATCTCATCCTATTGTTAATATTTTATCCGTTTATAGCGGAATGTATTCCACAAAGGCTTCCATCGCCTCATAGGAAGCAAGTCCGAGGCTGTCATACAAGGCAGCTGTTCCGCGGTTACGGTCCTCGCTGCGTTGCCAGAACAGACGTTCGTCATTGCCCAGGAACGGTGCGCTTTCCATCTGCGATTGATGCTTCAGGATAGAGTTACGCTTGGCACGCAGTTCTTCCGGGCTGATGGGCACAGCCATCTCGATGTTTTCGATTTCCCATTCGGCCCATGCACCGCGGTACATCCAGATGCGGCATTCCTTCAACCATTTGGCACCTTCTTCTTTTTCCAAGTCAATGGCGGCAAATACGGCGTCCGTACAAACACGGTGTGTGCCGTGCGGGTCGGCCAGGTCGCCGGCAACGAAAATCTGATGGGGTTTCACTTCACGCAATAGGTTGCGTACAATTTCCACGTCTGCTTCGCTGATAGGATTCTTCTGTATCTTGCCCGTTTCGTAGAATGGCAGGTCAAGGAAATGACAGTGATCCAGAGGGATATTATTGTATGTACATGCAGTGCGTGCCTCGCCACGGCGAATCAGTCCCTTGATGGTCAAGATGTCGCGTGTATCCATGTCACCGTCTTTCTTCTCCTTCAAGTATTTACGGATTTCAGTATATTTGTCATTGATGACCTGGTCTTCGCTGTTGTTGAAGATTTGGTTGAACCCGTTGATGAAGTGCAGGAAGCGGATAACTTCTTCATCGCCTACGGCAATGTTACCGGAAGTTTCGTAAGCCACATGCACGTCATGTTTCTGCTCTACCAGACGACGGATGGTGCCTCCCATGGAGATAACGTCATCATCGGGATGCGGAGAAAATACGACCACACGTTTTGGATAGGGCTTTGCACGCTCAGGACGATAGGTGTCGTCAGCATTCGGCTTGCCGCCCGGCCATCCGGTGATGGTATGTTGCAGGTCATTGAATATCTTGATGTTCACGTTATAGGCTGAGCCGAACAATGCCAGCAGTTCGCTCAGACCGTTTTCGTTGTAGTCCTTGTTGGTCAGTTTCAGAATGGGTTTTCCGGTGAGTTGGCACAACCAGACGATGGCACTGCGGATGAGCTTGTCGTTCCATTCGCAGGAGGTTACCAGCCAGGGGCGTTGGATACGCGTCAAATTGGCGGCGGCAGACAAGTCGATAGCTACATGTGCATTGTTGTGAGTCTGCAGATAAGATGCAGGGATAGTATCTGTTACCGGACCTTCAACGCATTCTTTCACCTTTTGCGCTTTCTCCTCACCCCATGCCAGCAGATATATTTTCTTTGCCGAGAGGATGGTGGCTACTCCCATGGTGATGGAGCTGATGGGGGTATTTTCAATGCTACCGAACATCTTGGAAGCTTCATTGCGGGAGTCGTTGTCCAGCAATATCAGACGAGTGGTAGAGTTCAGGCGTGAACCCGGTTCATTGAAACCTATATTACCTACACGGCCAATGCCCAGCAAAGCAATGTCTAAGCCACCGAAACTTTCAATGCGCTGCTCGTAAAGACGGCAATATTCAAAGATGGCGTCTTTGGCGATGGTGCTGTCGGGGGTGAAAACATTCTGTTTGTCAATGTCCACATGGTCTATCAGCATTTCCTTCAATGCGTTGAAGTTGCTGTTGATGGCATTGGGAGCTAATGGATAATATTCGTAGAGGTTGAATATGACTACGTTGCGGAAACTTAATCCCTCTTCCTGGTGCATACGTACCAAGTCTGCATATACATTGCGCGGAGAGTTACCGCCTGCCAGTGCCAAGACACAGAAACGTCCCGCCTTTTGCTTGTCACGGATTAACTGTGCAATGTCAAGGGCAATCTGGTTGGCGCCTTCTTCCGCAGACTCATAAATATCTGTCGGGATTTTTTCCAGTCGGGTCAATACCGACCGTTCAAATGCATTCTCAGGTCTGT
>ENA-UOJA01001844-UOJA01001844.1-human-gut-metagenome-genome-assembly--contig:-C19-NODE-1844-length-16177-cov-9.890956_pt1 | contig 16177 bp, 6 predicted proteins | sample MGYA00242337_ERZ723884 | MGnify/ENA metagenome assembly ERZ723884
GTTCGATGGGTAAATCTTAACCTTAAGACCAATGTGATAAGGCATTTCAGCAGACGATCTCATGCGGCATCCTCCTGTTCTTTATGATACTTATATTATAACATAAAGGCGGATTTTGCTCAAATAATAATATTTTTAGTTGCCAACATACCAAATGAGAGTCGCATTCCTCTACCTGACGTTGTCAGGAGATTCCTGCTCAAGATTTAATTGAAACCAATAAAGCGGTGGTGGCTAACTTGTGCTCACTTTGAGCATAAGTTCGTTTTGTTGTTTAGTTTAGAAAAACATCATCCTCAATGTCTTCCTTGACAGCCATCAGCCCTTCCTTCTCAGCCAGCAATGCCAGATTGTGAGCCAGTCTGCCGGACACTGTGCTGATTTGCTCCAGTACCTCGACGATCTGCTTTGTGCGGATTGCCTTATCGATGATTTCTTTGTCTACCATGCAGCATTTCTCCTTTGTTTTTAGTTTCTAATGGCGGAAGGACAAGGTTAACGAAATAAGAACCTGCCCCCATAATACACTGAAGACGAAAAGTCAATTTGAGCGAAATTATTTTCGGAAAACTTGTGCTCACTTTGAGCATAGGTGATGAAGGGGATGTTGACATAAGGTGGATGTGGAAGTATAATAAGAACAAGCAATAAGAAGATTCGCACAAGGGATTCCGTTGTGCCTTTTAATATAGTTAACAAGACAGATTTTCTGCGATGAGCGAAAGGTCTGTCTTTTATTTTTTGTATAAAAATGGAGGAGAAAAATCATGAACAGAATTTCCAAAGACCAGTATTATTTGAGTATCGCAGAGGCTGTTGCAGGTCGAAGCACTTGCCTGCGTAGGCGGTATGGTGCTGTTGTCGTCAACCATGACGAAATCGTTTCTACCGGCTATAATGGTGCTCCGAGAGGCGAACAGAATTGTATTGACTGTGGCTACTGCCAGCGAGAGGAACTGCACATCCCTAAGGGTGAGCGTTACGAGCTTTGTGTCTCTTGTCACGCAGAGATGAATGCGGTAATCTCGGCAGCCCGCAGCGATATGCTCGGTGGCACGATCTACATCGTCGGGTTAGAGAAAGACGGCAGCTACGCCAATCCTGCACCCTGTATCATCTGCCGGCGCTTGGTTGTCAATGCCGGCATCGTAAAGTGTGTTGGTATGGTCGATGGCAAACCGGAAGAAATTTCGCTTGCTGCACCGAAAATGGTCACAAAAAAGGAGGAAAACAAAAATGTTTGAGAAAGGCAAGAAGGCTATTTATCTCGCGGGGTTCGATGTGTTTGCCCCCGATGCAAAAGAACGCGGAAAGAAAATGCAGGAGCTGTGTACAAAGATGGGATATACCGGTCTGTACCCGCTCGACAATGAGGCAGATACGGCGGCGGAGATCTTCGCCGGCAATTGTGCTCTAATCGATTGCGCAGATGCAGTCATTGCAAATCTTAATCCGTTCCGAGGAGCAGAGCCGGATAGCGGTACCTGCTTCGAAGTTGGGTATGCGTGCGCGAAGGGCAAGCGGGTGTATGGTTATATCTCGGATGCCCGTACACAGAGAGAGAAACAGGGCGAGTTCGATAAAGACGGATTTGCTGTCGAGAATTTTGGGCTGCCGGTAAATCTTATGCTTGCATATGGCGCGAAAGTTGTAGTGGGGGATTTCGTAAAGGCTTTGGAGACTTTTGCTTTCGATGAAAAAGAATGTGAAAAATGTTTGAAATCGAAATATTGAAGATTCCTCGGCTTGTTGGGCAGACGCGTAGGTCACTGCGGAGACGATCTGTTGTACGGTACGGTATACGCCGTGCTTGATGAGGACACAGAAACAGGACGCTGCGATGTCATGTCGTTTGACTACAAGGATTAAGAATAAAAAAAGGGAGGTCGCAATGACCTCTTTTTTTTAACTGCCCATGGGGAGTTAAAAAGTTAAAGAAAATACGGAATTCTTGATTTATTTTGCGAATTCTACACCGAAAGTGTTGCCAGAACAGTAAGAGCCTGCTATAATATAGCAAAGGAACAAATGTTCTTATCGTCAAAAGATTAACAATATGCGCCAACAGGAGGTGCTATATGATCAACAACAACATTGCCTTGTCGGACGAGCAGCAGGTATTCATCGACAAGGCGCTGGAGGGAAAGAATATCTTGGTTGACGCCTGTATCGGCAGCGGCAAGACAACGGCTATCCAAAAGCTGTGCGATGCGTTTCCGCCAACTGACAAGATTCTGTACCTGACCTATAACAAGCTGCTTAAAGTCGATGCAAAGGCGAAAATCCAAGCGAAAAACGCAATGGTAACGAACTATCATGGTTTCGCGTTTCTCATGCTGCGAAAAGCCGGTGTGTCTGTCGGTATGGCTGAGCTTATTCAGGCGTTTAATCAGTTTCAGCCGAAAATTCCTCATTTCGATGTCCTCATCCTCGATGAGTACCAAGATATCGAATTAGAAATCGCCAGTATGCTGGAGACCATTAAGGCCGCCAATCCGGGCATTCAGATTGTAGCCGTCGGCGACATGGAACAGAAAATATACGACAAGACCACTCTGGATGTGCCAGCGTTCATCAATGGTTTTCTCGGCGAGCACGAGCGGCTGAACTTTACGCGTTGTTTTCGGTTGCCGGAGGATCTGGCTGCGCGACTGGGCATCATCTGGAATAAGTCGATTGTCGGCGTTAATGAGGATTGCATTGTCGAGAAGATGAACGTCAATGACGCATTCGAGTTCCTTGCGAGGCAGGATCCGTCTGACATTTTGTGTTTGGGTGCGCGTACTGGCGATATGGCGAAGGTGCTTAATGTCTTGGAGAGCACCTATCCGAGCAAGTTCAATAAAAACACCGTATACGCCAGCATTCAGGATCGCGATTCTCTGGGTTCGACAAATCCGACCGAGAATACCGCCATTTTCACCACCTACGACAGCAGCAAAGGCTTGGAGCGACCGATTTGCGTAGTTTTCGATTTCAACGAATCGTACTGGATTTCGCGTATCTCTAAACCGCAGCAGGCGTATAAAATCCTGCGCAATATCTTCTGCGTTGCTGCAAGCCGAGGGAAGAAGCATATTATTTTTGTCAAGGGCGATGAGGGAATTCTCACCCAGAAGACGCTTGCAACCCCGGTAGGCATGAATCTCAAATTCGAGGATGTCGATATTTCGCAGATGTTCGACTTCAAGTACAAAGAGTCCATCGAAAAATGCTTTGACCTGCTGGAGGTCAAAGAAATCAAGATTTCCGATGACGACCGCGAAATACACATTAAGGGCAATGACGGCTTGATCGATCTGTCGCCTTGCATCGGCATATACCAAGAGGCGTCATTCTTCTCGGACTACAATATCAACAAGGAAATCCGCTTTTGGCTGCAGCTCAATAACCGCGATCAGCTTGTTGAAGCGGATGGCGAGGACGAAGAGGAAACGAATGATTCCCTGAACGAGGCAATTCTGTACCTGACCTCTTTGGAGACGCACCAAGAACGGTACACCACGCAGGTATCGGTGCCATTTGTTAGCGCAGACGAGCGGGAGATGTTGTGCGATCGTCTGATGGAACAGTTCCTCCCTAATGAGGTTGTGCAGGTTGAATGCAGTATTCCGATATACGATCCGGCCGGCGAGGATGTAATGATGACCGCACATGGTCGAGTGGATGTACTTAAGGATAATGTCGTATATGAGCTTAAGTTTGTTTCGGAACTGTCGCATGAGAACTTCCTGCAGTGTGCATCCTATATCGTTGCAATGCGGCTGGAGAAGGGAATTCTCTGGAATACACGCAACAATCAGGCTTTTGAGATTCGCGTGCCGGACAGAAAGGCGTTCTTGGACGAGGTTGTCAACACCGTAACCAAGGGCTATTTGAATAAGTATACCGGACCCAAGAATCTCACGAAGATCGCGAGACCGAGGAAGAAAACGGCGAAGAAATGAGAAAACTCGGAAAAACGTCAAAAGAAACCTTAAGGATTTCGTCCAGAGTCGTGTAATGGCATTCACGCCGTCCGAACTCCAGGCGCAAATTTAAACGATAGTTACAAGGACGCGGCTCGGATTGAGTCGCGTCTTTGCTTTGCCGGAAAAACTGACTTGCTTGTAAAGGAACACGGTTTCTGGTATAATATATATGGAAAGAACGGTTGTTCGGAAGGAGGGCGTTGTATGGGTCGCTTTGTGAATCCTGATGCGCAGGTGTTTCAGAGTGCGCTTAATGCGGAGATATACGTAGACAAGACGGGTCTTATCGAATATACCAACAAGGTCTTGGGCTCAACGGATGCTTATATTTGCAATAGCCGACCGCGTCGGTTTGGTAAATCGACAACCGCAAATATGTTGGCCGCGTATTACAGCAAAGGCTGTGATGCCAAGGAACTGTTTGATGGTCTACAAATCAGCCATGCAGCAGATTACACGCAACATCTCAACCGATCTGTTGTCATTCATCTCGATATGCAATGGTTTTTGACTGCTGGCTCAACGCCGGAAAGCATGGTCGGTGACATTTCGGCTTGTGTTCTTGAGGAGCTTCGAAGTGAATATCATTGTGCTGCTCTTGCCAAAGTCGAAAGTCTGCCGGTCGCTCTTTCTCTGATTTATCAAGAGACCAAGGATCGATTTGTCATAATTATCGACGAATGGGATGTTCTGATTCGAGATGCTGCAACTGATAAGAAAGCACAAGACGAATATATTGACTTTCTTCGCGGTTTATTTAAGGGTGTCGAGCCGATGCGCTACATTGAGTTGGCGTATCTCACCGGTATTTTGCCTATCAAAAAGACACAGACGCAATCCGCGATGAACAATTTCAATGAGTTCACGATGCTCGATGCCGGTATTCTTGCTCCATATGTCGGTTTTACGGATGATGAAGTAAAACAACTTTGTCATCAGTATAACAGAGATTTTGCGGAAACGAAACGTTGGTACAACGGATATCTTCTTAACGGCCTACAAGTATATAATCCAAAGGCTGTCGTCAGTGTTATGCAAAGAGGCAAGTTTCGGAGCTATTGGTCGGAAACAGCATCTTATGATGTCGTGGTGCCGCTGATCAACATGGATTTCGACGGCCTGCGCACCGCGATTATCGAAATGCTTTCAGGCGGAACGGTGAGTGTCAATGCAGCAACATTCCGTAATGATGGCTCGCAACTTAATCGCAAAGATGACGTTCTGACGTACCTTATCCATCTTGGATATCTCGGATATGATCAAGATACTCGCATGGCATTTGTTCCAAACGAAGAAATACGACAGGAATTGGCTTTGGCTGTTGAGGATCGCCCGTGGTCAGAAATGCAGAAGTTTTTGCAACAGTCGAACGATCTTCTGTTGGCGACGTTGGACGGAGATACACAGACAGTTGCGGCCGGAATAGAAAGTATCCATAATAGCTACATCTCGTCCCTGCAGTACAACAACGAGAATTCGCTAAGCTGCGTGCTTGCGATAGCGTATCTGGGCGCAATGCAGTATTATTTCAAGCCGGTACGAGAGTTGCCGGCAGGGCGAGGATTTGCGGATTTCGTGTATATTCCGAAACCGGAGTACAGAGATAACTATCCGGCGTTGGTTGTCGAGCTGAAGTGGAACAAAAATGCAGAAACCGCAATCAATCAGATCAAACAAAAGAAATATCCTGATGCATTGCAGGGATATGCAAAACGCATATTGTTGGTTGGTATCAGCTATGAGGCCAAGACTAAGCAGCATTATTGCGCAATTGAAGAAGATTAAAAATAGTTTGCAAGCAGCCGATTTCTCGGCTGCTTGTTTTTTTGAGGGGGTGTTCACTGTGCTGACGGTTTTGGCATAATACAATATTTCAGACAAAAGAAGGTGCAAATAGTTGAGGAATGTGGTAGCGGATAGCTTGTGCTCAAATTGAGCATAAGCGGATGGTTGCAGTGTCTTTTAAATATAAAGAAAGAACTGTCATATCGAACACCAAGGAAGGTTGACCAATATATAATAATGAGCAACAGCGTCTATGCGCTTTGTCCCAAGTGCGACGATGTGATCGAGAGAGAATATATGGCGTATTGCAGTGGTTGCGGACAAAGGTTGGATTGGAGAGGGTATGAGAAGAGAATAATGCGGATAAAATAAGCGACTGTTTTTTCTGTCAGAACAATCTGCTTACTTATGCTCAATGTGAGCACAAGTGGCAACAAGAACGTTTGTTCCTCGCAAAGTTGACGGCACACACCTTCTGTTGTATAATGGGAACATAGAAAAGAAAAACATTTCCAACGACAAAAAGAAAAGGAGAAACACCATGAGTATAAAAACATTCCTCAAGCGTTTCGCTGTGGGTGCGTGCTCGGCGGCTATGGCCGTCGGTCTGGCAGCACAGCTTTCAGCCCCCGTACAGGAAGCACTCACCGTAAGCGCGGCAGCCAACGCAACTCCTACCGGCAATGCCATTTATGTGGATGGCACCAAGGTTAACGGCGCAGCGTACATGATCAACAGCAACAACTATTTCAAGCTGCGTGATATCGCAGCTATGGTAAATAATAGCGCAAAGCAGTTTGAGGTAAGTTGGAATCAGAACGAAAAGCGCATCGACCTCACCACCAATAAGGCTTACACCGTTGTCGGTGGCGAGCTTGCGCTCCCTTCGGCGACCACAAAGACTGCCAAGGAGTCTACTGCGGTAGTATATAAGGATGGCACGAAGGCGAACTACACAGGCTACACCATTTCCGACAACAACTACTATAAGCTGCGCGATTTGTGTAAGGATATGGATATCGGCGTTAAGTACGACAATGCGACCAAGCGCGTAGATATCCTGACGACCGTGGGCTATGGCAAGGAAGATACCGCTACCACACCTACGACTCCGACCGAACCCACCACTCCTACCACCCCGGAGCAGCCCTCTACTCCGAGCAAGCCCGACGATTCTACGAGTTCGTCTGATGAGTTGGGCCCGAGAGATTGCGATTATCGCCAGCCGGGGGATAAAGGATTAAAAAGCGTAAATTGTGGCAGTTCGGTTAATCCCAAATACTACTTTTACCCTTCTTATGGTAATTACACAAAGGACTATCAAGCATATCTGGACAATTGCGGGGAAGAAATTGTCACAAAAACAATCTATTATTACACATATTGCACGCAAACAAGTGAAAAGGATGTTTTAGATGGCTTCCCTGTAGAAATTATGGTCAGTGATGCCAATGTTACGCAAGGGGAAAAACTTGCGTCTGTAATGCTCCAGTATATCGACTCTCCAACCGGTTCGTTCACCTTGAAGATGCCCAAAAGCATGTACGAGCGTACGATGGCTGGAGAATGGGTGTTTAGAATAGTAGGCACTAACCTGGAAAACGTCAACATGAAAACGACGATAAACGGGAAGCTTTATGAGATTGTAGGTGCAAAGATTAACGGCAGCGATGTCCGTGATACTAAACCGACGCGAATTCGGCTAGAGTTAGCGTATTACTCAAATATTCAAAAGTAATGATAAGCCTCTTGTGCTGCTAAATAGTTTAAAAACCATTTAGCGGTACAAGAGGTTTTCTTTAAAGCAAAATAGGAACATTTGTTCCTATTATATTGACAAACAATAGAGATATGGAGTAAAATATCTTCAAAGGATGGTGATGCGTATATGTCTGCTGCAAGGAGAACGCTGCTCCGCGAAAAAAACAGCGTAGAATGTACAAAACAAACCTCAAGAAAGGAGTTTTGTTAAAGATGCAAATAAAGTTGGGATTTGGAAAGCGAATCACCGCGCTTATATTGGCATTTTGCTGCGTGTTTTCGATGTTCCCCTCTGCTTTAGCTGCGGAGGATGCGGGCACTACAGAAAACAAGGCGTACCGTTATATCTGGCTTATTTCACAACCAGGTTTTTCGGTTCGAATTGAGAAACCATCGGCGGGGCATACAGGCGTTTATTTTAAGAATATGACCACCAAAGAAGATGGTGGCGAACAAAGTAATTGGCTGGATACTTTTTTGTATACAGACCCGAAAGATGGTCAGCAATATTATGTGCTTACACCGATTGAATCGAGTGCTGGTAAGGATCCAGGCTATGATGGCAAAAATTTAAGCACCCCGGATAATTCATCGGATGCTGGAAAGAGAGCATTTGGCGACCATCAGGATGGTGTAGGATATCTTCGCCTGTATTGTCAATTCCGTGAAAGAATGTTGCCGAATTCAAGTGTTCCTGCATGGAGCGGAGCAACGTTTAAGTTTGAAGATGATCAGACGAAGCCATTCAATGAAACAGAAGTCAATGAAGACAACAGAGACACAACTTATTGGGCTGGCAACTCAAGCGGTGGTGAGCAATTTTACATCGCTTATAATACAGATTCTTGGAAGACGTTTGTAACGAAAGCCAACTTCTTATCTCCAACCGATACTTCAACTCCGCCTAGTGAAACCGAGTCGGAGTTCGCTCCGGCCCCGTATTCGGTACGTTATGTCTCGGGCTTTAGTGAAACCAAGAGCACATATTATTACGCTCAGGTTCGCGTTCCGAAACACTGGGTAGACAAGTACGTTGAGAAAAACGGATATATGACGGATGCGGGTAGAACCATTCGCAAGAACTGGGCAAACTACACAATGTTCCGTTTCGTTTCTGATATGGAACTTCCTGATCCGTCAGAGCAGCATGAAGATGATAAGATGATGGGTACCATTATCTTTGATTGGAACATGCCGGGCTCTAATGCGGAAGTATCTTATCGAAAACATGCAGGAGATACTGTCCCATTGCCAACAGGTGTCACGCCAATAACTGCGGGTAATGTAACTTTTAAATTTAAGGGATGGTATGATGCTCCATCAGGGGGCAATCAAATAACCAGCAACGTAACCGTCCCAGATAATAATTATAAGGTTTATTACGCACAGTGGGAAACCGTCGTTAAGTCTACCGATCCATCGCAGATGGGCAACGGCGATATGTATATCGGATATTTTGACTATAATCTCGAAGGCACTGGCGTAACAACGGCTTATTGCGCAGCTGGTAAATTCGAGTGGACGGTCAAGGTGGATGGTAAGACCAAGAAATACACCGCACAGCTTCCGTTCCAGTTCCCACAGGATCCGTCTCGAAAAGGCTACACCTTTAAAGGCTGGGCAACAACTCCGAACGCAACAGCGCCTAATGTAAATAAGGGTTGGCAGCCGAACTCTACGCAGAACACCGTATATGGCGTTTGGGAAGCAAATCCGTATAAAATCACATGGGATCCCAATGGCGGTACTGGTGGAGGTACAGTCACTCAGAAGTATAATGAATCTGTTAAGCTGCCGACAGCTCCGACCCGAGAGGGATATACTTTTGCGGGTTGGTATGCTGATCAAGCATGCTCCTCTCCGCTGCCCGCTGATGCAAAGGTTACGGAAGGCAGAACCTATTATGCAAAGTGGACGGCTGAGAAGGTGCAGGTAAATTACTATGATACCCGCGAAGGAACCGGTCTCGTTGGTACTCAGACGTATGATTATAACGACCTGCTTAAGCTGATGGATCCATTGACGAGCACATCCGGTCAGCAGTTCGTGCGTTGGGCAACCAAGGATGGAGCAGACGCTACCAGTATTACCAATCTGGTCAAGCCGACAGTGTCAAGTCAGACCGGTGGTAATGGCGGTGATGTTGCATCGGATAAAAACTATTGGGTTCTTGATCTGTACGCAGTATGGAAGGAAAAGCCCAATGATTTTACTGCAACCGTTAACTGGGAAGACGTTGATAACAATGACGGTTGTCGACCGACCAGCGTAACGCTGGGTCTGGTATCTTCGGTAAACGATGAGCTGATTCGAAAAGCCACCGTTTATAACGATGGTAATCGGTCTCAATCCTACACGTTTACGGATTTGCCGACAACCACGGCTGATGCATCGGTTGAGAAAATCACCTATAAGCTGATTATGGTCAGCTATCAGGATGCGGATGGTCGTGAGCATACGATTCATGACACGGCAGCATCTACCGGTGAGATTGAAGGCTCTACTTCTTCCGAGTATAAGGAAGCAGCCTATACGACATACAAATATGCCATCAATAACTATGTAACTGGTTATGCCGGCTACATTCAGTTTAATCATAATCTCATCACGACTGGCGATGACGTTAAGTTTTCGATTCAGTGGGATGATGAAAGTGACAATGATGGTGTGCGTCCTAAGGCAGTAACCTTGAACCTGTACGCTAATGGTGTTAAGGTGGCAGAACAGCCGCTGCGTATCGTTGGCGAAGGTTCTGTCAGTGCAAGCCCGTCTGTATGTACGGTATCGCAGGATGGCGATGTATGGACCTATGTGTGGAAGAATCGTCAGAGATACCTGAATCAAACAGCAATTACCTACACAACAACTGTTACGAACGATGATAAAGTTACTAAGTACAACGAGAATGGTTATACAACCAAGTATTTAAGTAGCAAGAACGATCCGACAGGTGATGAGAACGGCGCTATTATTTCTCGTGATATCGTTCTGACCGATAAAACAGTGTCTGTTTATTGGGACGATGAAAGTAATCGAGATAATATGCGTCCGGAAACAGTAGGTATTAAGCTTACTGCTTATGAATGGAACGCAAAGACTTATCGATGGGAAACCGTAGATGTAGGCGTTGCAACCATTAACGGCGGTAAAGATCTTGACCTGTGGACTTACGAGTTTACAGATCTGAAGAAGTACAACGGCGGTAAGGAAATTATCTACAAGGCGGAGATCACCTCTGACCTTAATGCTCATATTGCAGAGGGAGCCAATCCTTATTCTTGGACCGCAAACGAGCTGGACATTACGGTATCTCACAACAAGAATACCAAGAGCGTTCCTGTAACCGTTGAGTGGGCTGACTCTCAGGATAATGACGGCATTCGTCCTTCGACTATAATCCTGCAGCTTTATGCGGATGGCAAGAAGATGGAGGGCGCTGCATATCAGCATCTGCTGAGCGGCGACAAGACTGCCAACACTTGGAACTACACCTTTGAGAATCTTCCGGTTTACCGTGAAGGCGAGGAAGGTGAGGAAATTCTGTATACCACTTCCGTAGAAGAGGCTGTAAAGGATTCCATCTATGGCACCTACATTTCCATGGCCAACGGCCAGGAAGAAGAGGTTGTCCGCTATACCGCATCTTACATGGATGCTAACGGCAACACTACAGCAAACCTTGCTGACTCGGCTAAGGCTTATGTTAAGCTGACCCATGCTACAGATCAGGGCACGGTTTACCTGTATGCGTCTTGGCATGATGAGCAAAATCGTGATGGTAAGCGTCCGTCTTCTATTCAGGTTGACCTGTATAAGCAGGTTGATGGCGTTAAAACTTTTGTTAAGACCTACACTGTAACGGCTGGCAACGATAATTCTTGGACTTACAAGATTTCCAACCTGCCTCTGAGTGAGGGTGGTAAGCAGATCACTTATCTTGCTGACGTATCTGAGGATTTCCGTAATAATCTGAAGGATACTTACGGCTATACCGTATCTATGGAAGGCAGCAACGTGCATCTGTACTATACGCCGTCTGTCGGCTATGTTACCGGCCATATCAACTGGAACGATAACAACAACAACGACAATATTCGTCCTGACAAGGTAGTTGGCGAGCTGTATGCTAACGGTAAGGCAACCGGCCAGACTCTTGAGTTTAACGTAGATAACGATTGGACTCAGACCTGGCAGAATGTTGCATCTTACTATAATAATAAGGGCGCAACTGGCACACCGGTAGTTTACACGATTAAGGTAACTACTCCGGATGGATACGAAGTAACCTACACTCCCGAGAGTACGACTACCATTGATCCGCACGACATCCAGATTGACCTTTCTCACGGTGCCCAGACCAAGGGCATCACGGCTAAGGTATACTGGGATGACGACAACAACAGCAACGGCAAGCGTCCTAACTCCATCGAAGTTCAGCTTTACGCAGATGGCGAAAAGGTAGTAGGCAAGACCGCTACGCTGACCGCCGAGAATGCAGACGCTGCAAACTCGAATATCTGGGTTACTAACTTTGCGGATCTTGACGAGTACAAGAATGGTAAGCTGATCGATTACACCATTAAGGTTAACGACAACACTACCAAGACCTACTCAGCGATGACGGCAGGTATGAACCTGTATCTTTCTTATCAGTCTGCAAGGGCGGATATGAATGTTTCGTTCCGTTTCGAAGATGGCAACAATGCTGATGGTGTTCGTCCGGAAGCTCTGTATCTGACTCTGACCGCTGATGGTGTTCCGGTTGATGGTGCTGAGTATAATCAGACTGTTAACTTTGATACCGATGGCGTAAAGTGTTCCTTCAAAAAGTTGCCGGTATACTCTACCAATGGCACTAAGATCAAGTACAATGCAACAGTAACGCTTTCTGATGAATACGGCGCAACGGATTATCAGATTTCTACCTCTAAGGACATTGAGTTGTCTGCAACGAATGCTCAGACGAATCAAATCGTCGTAACGCTGAAGCGTGCGGCTGAAACTGGCAGCGAAACGGGCCATGTTTACTGGTTCGACGCCAATAACCAACGCGGCAATCGTCCGTCTGATTTGACAATCAATGTTTACTCTGACGCTCAGACCAGTGTTGTCGGTACCTATAAGCTGGATAGTGTATCCGGCAAGGTAACTGACGCAAAGGGTACAGATGTCGGCACCGTAACTGTTTCCGAATGGGGCAGCGATGGTTCTTCCTGCTGGACTTACACGATCAATGGTCTGAAGCAGAATGCAATCTATGATGGCGTTGCAAACGAGATCTTCTACTACGCATCTGCTCGTACTACTGGTATCGCAAGCTGGTACACAAAGGTAGACGGCAAGGATAATGGTCTTGACATCGGCCTGACGCATAGTAACTATAAGGACGATGTTGGTCAGGCACAGCAGGATTTTGCAATTACCCTTAACTGGATGGATAATAACAACGCTTGGAACTACCGTCCGAACACCAGCGGCGTAGACGTCAAGCTGCTGGCAAATGGCGTAGAGTACAAGACCGTACATCTGACCCAGACCAATGCTGTTAAGGACAATGCAAACTCTTGGACTTATTCTTTCGCAGACCTGCCGACTTATCTGAATGGCCATGCGGTTGTTTGGACGGCAGAGATTGCAAATGTGAATAAGTATAGCTCTAACACAGTAAACCACCGCGATTACTGCACTATCACCATGACTCAGTCTGTTGGCTTCAATTTCACGACAAACTGGAACGACAGCGATAATGATGATGCAGTTCGTCCGTCTGCTGTTACCGTTAATGTTTACGGCGATGGCACGAAGGTTGGTTCTGTAACCCTGACCGGTGCGGGCAATACTTGGACTGGCTCCGTCAAGGACCTCCCGGTATGGCGCGAGACTGGTACTACTATCCCGGTAAGCTATTCGTTCCGCTGGGACGATGCAACCGCAGCAGCAATGCTGGATGAAGGTTATCAGGCATCCGCTACCAAGAACGGCGCAGCTGTTGAGGCAGACACTTGGTACTACCTGTCCACTACTGAGTGGGGCAAGAGCGACGGCGGCCTGAATGACCTGACTGGACAGTATGAATGGGAAACAACGATCACTCGCAATAAGGAAACCAAGACGGTTTATGCTGAAGTAATGTGGAACGATGACGCAAACCGCGATGGCAAGCGTCCGGAGTCCGTAGAAGTTGAGTTGTTCGCAAACGGAGTAGCAACCGGTAAGACCAAGACTCTGACCGGCGGCTCTACCGATAGCACCTGGACGACCAGCTGGGAACTGCAAGACGTTTACAAGAACGGCAAGCCGATTGAGTACACTGTTAAACTCGTTAAGACCCCGAACGACTATGACGCAACCACTGATGCTTCCGGCCTGAATATTACCCTGTCTCACGATCCGGCTACGATCAATGTAACCGGTAAGGTAATCTGGGATGACAAGTCCGAAGCACATTATCAGTACGACAGCCAGTATGGCGATCTCGTGAAGAGCTGGTATCAGATTGAACGCACCGACGTTTACATGCAGCTCCTCGTTAACGGTCAGCCTTACGGCGAACTCGTAAAGATCCCGGGCGCGGATTACACGCTGGATGATGGCTCTCTTGCAAACTACGCTACTTATACGTGGAACAATGTATACGTTCATGAGAATGAGGGCGAAACCAATGTTTACACGATTGCCGTATTCTCCGACCCGCTGACCGCACTGCTGAATGATGGTTATACTCAGTCTTACGACTTCTCCAAGCCGTATGAGCCAAGCACTACCATTAGCCACACCTACTATGATGTACGCGGCACCGTATATTATCTGTACAACACCAGCGACGAATTCAAACTGGCGAATGTACCGGTAACTGCTTATCTGTACGATGCAACTAATAAGACTTACACCGCAGTAGGCAGCACCACCACTGACGCAAATGGTAACTACGAAATCAAGAATATCCCGCAGGGTATGCTTACCGTTCGTGCTACCTATCAGTATGGCGATTACACTTACGCAGGCAGTGTAGGTGTTAACCTCCATCTGTGTGACCAGAACAATGCTGACATCATTGTCAACCGCGATTCGACCGCTGACAGCGATCTGTATCGCTACACCGCATCCGGCAAGGCTTTCTACCAGACCGATAAGACCAATGCAGCAACTAAGACTCCGGTTCCGGAAGGAAGCGTTGTACTGCTGTATAAGGTAGTTGATGGTCAGGAGAGTGCTCAGTATGTCGGAATGACTACCACTAAGGCCGATGGTTCTTACAGCTTTGAAAAGCTGTCGGATGGCACTTACATGGTAAACGTCGTATTTAATTACGATGGCAGCACTTACACTTACGATAACACCGACGCAAAGACTGACAAGCTCAACTTCGTAGTAAGTGGCGCAGATGTTAAGTGGAAGGATATCGTAAAGCAGGTCAACAAGCATGTATCTCCGGTTGACCCGACTGATCCGGTAGTTCCGACTCCGGATCCGGAACCGAAGCCGGAACCGTGTGTAGTAGATGGTAACGTTTACTATTCCGATAACGGCGTTCACACTACTGAGCCTGTCGAAGGCGTGGACGTTTACGTTTACACCGCAGACAACAATACGCTGGTAGGTAACAACACGACTGATGCGGAAGGTCACTGGACTGTTGATGGTCTGGCAGCCGGCAACTACATTGGTGTATTCTCCTACAGCGCAAACGCTTCTCGCGTTCTGCACTTTACGATTTCTGACAATGACTTCGAAACGGGCACTTACACCGCAGCACCGCAGTATTTAGACCGTGTATTCGGGGAGAATACCTCGACAATTCGCGGCGTGGTTCTCGATGAGAATGGCAAGCAGACATCTGCTCTGGTAGAAATCATCAACCCGGACGGCGACATCGTCGATGTAGCTTACACCGATAAGAATGGCGCTTACAATTTCACCGTTGCCTCTGGCGTTACCTATCAGGTCAAGATCACTACTGTAAACAAGCAGACTCAGTATCTGACCGCAGGCGATCCGGATGACAACTACACCACCCTTACTAACTACACTATCTCTGGCAACTACTCCATCAATGGTACGGCACAGGCTTCGGCTACCGTCGCGCTGTACAAACAGACTGGCGATAACTTCAACCTGATGACCGCAACCCTGACCGATGCAAAGGGCGATTACTCCATTAAGGTAAATGATGCGGGTAACTACCGCGTCGCAATGTACCGCAATGGCGAAATCTACGCAACACATTACGTGTCTGTTGGCTACCAGGAGTACGAGCCGCAGGTAACTGAGGCAAATGACAAGTACACCATTTCCGGTTCCGAGCCTGCAGGCTTTGACTCCGGCGTCCTGTACAATACCACTACAAACGTCGTCAAGGTAGCAGCAAATGTAGAAGCTGGTTCTGAGTACACCATCTCCGGTCTGGACGCAGGCACTTACCGCCTGGAACTGACGAAGGGCGATACGAAGACTACTTACTACATCGATGCTCCGGACAACGTAGTAAAGGTAACCTACAGTGTGACCGTCAGCGGTAATGTTGTTGACAACTCTGGCAACCCGATGCTGGACGCTGTTGTAACCCTGCTTAACAGCAAGAATCAGCAGGTAGGTGAGCAGACCATTATCACTAATGGTAAGTTCTCTTACGCGAACATCCCGGCAGACAATTACAAGAT
>ENA-UOJA01001848-UOJA01001848.1-human-gut-metagenome-genome-assembly--contig:-C19-NODE-1848-length-16153-cov-8.763449_pt1 | contig 16153 bp, 10 predicted proteins | sample MGYA00242337_ERZ723884 | MGnify/ENA metagenome assembly ERZ723884
CATGAATTTATTTACTAGGTTTTATTAGCATTACTTATTATTTTAACAAATCCGCCAGAAACCTCGCCCTTTTTTCCCAGATATGGAATTTTTTTGCACAGGCATATCCACAGTCTGCAATCTCCTGCAACTGCTTCGGATGGCCTAAGAGTTCCCGCACAAGCTGTGGCAATTCTTCAATGGCATCTAAAGAATAAAATACAAGTTCTTTTTTATCCCCAAACAGTTCCCGCAAGTAATCATTGCCATCTGTGAGTGCCACGGATTTCTGTAACATTGCGGTAAAAATGCGGTCGTGTGCGCCGTTTTGAAACCACGGCAGGACATTTAAGGAAATCTTTCCCTGCAGCGTCGCGCTCACACATGCCGCAGAATCCACCATTTTTCCGGTCACCGCTGGATGTCCCTTTTTCTCCTTTAAATATTCCCAGCCTTCTCCCACTACCAGCATTTTGATGTCCGCATCCGCGAGCCGCTCTACAATCTGCGCCCGGCTTTTTGCCCGCGCCCAGATATCAACAAACGCCGTTCCCGCCATCGCCGAACAAAGCTCTGCCTCCGGTACATCCCCGAGTTCGTTCCGGATATGTTCCTCCATCACCGCTTCTATCCGCCGCTTCGGGTGTGTAAGCACATCTTCCATGATTTCCCGGTAAAAAGTGCGGTACTCTGCATCCGCTGCATCCACCCTGCGCTCAATCTCTTCCACCGTCACATGGTTTCCGGTAAACACAAGGTCATACCCACGCTCTTCGATAGGAAGAATTTCTTCTGTAGGAAACGGTTCCTCCCAATGAAAGAGCCGGTTTCCCGCTAATGGCATAAATACGACGTGAATTTCCGGGTAAAAGCGTCTGATGTATGCGGCATGGTCACGGTCAATGCAGATAAGTGTCATTTTATCTTCATCCGGGCTTACCACATGATTTCTTCGCTCCTCTGACAGCTTTGCAAGCTTCGTATGATAATAAAGAGGATGGTCCACCAGAATATTGAGACACTGCATTTCATACGTCTCCCATATCTCATGTCCATCCTCTTTGAAGAACGGTTCCCCGCTAAGTCCTATAAAATTAAACGTTAAAAGCGCAGTTTTTCCCCGTCTGGCAAAACAGGAAAGACGAGGCACTGTCTCGTCCAGTGCCTCATAGTCTATGAAATATGTTTCAAATCCCTGTTCTTTTAATTCTGCCGCAATCTGACCGGAGAAATAGCCCAACGTCTCCACTGCATTTTTTATTAATACAATTCTGTCAATTTTTGCGCTCATAAAATTCCTTTAGTTCTTAAAGCTGTGAATCGGTGCCGGAATCCGTCCGGTACGGTTGACAAACGCGTCACAGGAATACTGGTTGACCGGCATAATCGGTGCATAACCGAGCAGTCCGCCAAATTCTACGGTTTCTCCGACGCCCTTTCCGATTACCGGAATCAGGCGGACAGCCGTTGTTTTCTGGTTCACCATACCGATTGCCATCTCGTCTGCAATAATGCCGGAAATGGTTGTCGCTTTCGTGTCTCCCGGAATGGCAATCATGTCAAGTCCTACGGAGCAGACACAGGTCATTGCCTCTAATTTCTCAAGGGTAAGTGCATTTGCCACAACCGCATCAATCATTCCCTGGTCTTCGCTGACCGGAATAAATGCGCCGCTGAGTCCGCCCACATAAGAAGAAGCCATCACGCCGCCTTTTTTCACCTGGTCGTTTAACAGTGCAAGCGCCGCCGTTGTTCCCGGCGCACCCGCATACTCAAGTCCAATCTCGCAGAGGATATCGGCTACCGAATCGCCGATTGCCGGAGTCGGTGCCAAAGAAAGGTCGATGATTCCAAACGGAATTCCAAGTCTTTTGGATGCTTCCTTTGCCACAAGCTGTCCCACGCGGGTGACCTTAAATGCGGTCTTTTTGATAGTCTCACAGAGAACCTCAAAGCTCTCGCCTCTGACTTTCTCTAACGCTGTCTTTACAACACCCGGGCCGCTTACGCCTACGTTAATAATCGCATCTGCTTCTGTCACACCATGGAACGCGCCAGCCATAAACGGGTTGTCATCCGGTGCGTTACAGAATACCACAAGTTTTGCACAGCCGAGAGAATCCTGCTCTTTTGTGTACTCTGCGGTTTCTTTGATAATCTCGCCCATCAGACGCACGGCATCCATGTTGATTCCGGTCTTAGTAGAGCCAAGATTTACGGAGCTGCACACAAAATCGGTTGTGGAAAGTGCCTTTGGAATAGAGCGGATAAGATTTTCATCCGCAGCAGTCATTCCCTTGGAAACCAGTGCGGAATAGCCGCCGATAAAATTCACGCCGACTTTTTTTGCCGCGCGGTCAAGGGTCTGTGCAATCGTTGCAAAATCATCCGGTGTCTTACATGCCGCACCGCCGACTAACGCAATCGGAGTTACGGAAATTCGTTTATTGACAATCGGGATACAGTAGTTTGCCTCGATTTCTTTTCCCACTGCAACAAGGTCTTTTGCTACAGTTGTAATTTTATCATAAATTTTCTGATTCAAGCGCTCCAAATCCGAGTCAATACAGTCTAGCAGGCTGATTCCAAGCGTAATCGTACGCACATCAAGATTTTCCTGCTCAATCATTTTGTTGGTCTCGTTTACCTCAAATATATTAATCATGTCTCTGACCCCCAGCCTTAAATACGATGCATTTTTTCAAAAATCTCTGCGCGCTGACACTTGATGGAAACTCCAATCTGCTCTCCGAGAGTGTCTAATTCCTGCTGGCACACATCGAAGGATTTCGTTGCCTGATTCATATCCACAATCATCATCATGTTAAAATACCCTGACACAATCGTCTGTGTAATATCTAATACATTAATCTGGTTTTCAGAAAGATAAGTGCACACCTTTGCAATAATTCCAACTGTATCTTTTCCTACTACAGTAATAATTGTCTTGTCTGCTGTGTTTTCCATATTCTCCTCCATTCCGGCATCTGCGCCGCTATCCTTTTTCACGTTACTACGCGAAACAATTAATTTATGGTTCATCATACCACAACCGCTGTCGGATTTCTACCATGAATTCGTAATCATTATTTTTTCTAATAAATTCATTAGAACACAATCCGTTCCGAAGGCTCGTCACGTTTTGCCACATATATTGGAAAATCCGTTCCCTTGTAGGGATTATCCCCGAGTGTCACCTCTAACCGCACAGTCTCATAGGCAAGCTCCGGATAATTATTCTCCTTGCTTAAGTGCCCGAGCATCACCGTGTGGAATCCATCATGCAGCACCTCTCCTAAAAGCCTTCCACTGCTCTCATTGGAAAGATGCCCTCTGTTTCCGAGGATTCGCTGTTTTAACGGATACGGATAACTTCCCACCTGTAACATATGTACATCGTGATTCGCCTCAAGCAAAAGGACATCAAGATTTTTCATTTTTTCCACAATGTTTTCATCATAATATCCAAGGTCGGTCATCACCGCAAGACTTTTTTCCCCGTTTTTTACTTTATATGCCACCGGCTCTGCCGCATCATGGGAAACCGGAATTGCTTCAATGTCCAAATCCCCGATGGTAAATTTTTCGCCCGGCGTAATCGGACAGAACAGCTCCGGGTCGATTTTTCCGACCGACTTTACCTGTTTTACTGCCTCAATCGTTCCCGGTGTCGCATAAATCGGGATTCCATATCTTCTTGCGATAACCCCAAGTCCTGCGACATGGTCAATGTGCTCATGCGTCAGCAGAACGCCCTGCATCTCCCCCGCCTTCAATTCATTTGCATTTAGCCCCGCTTCAATCCGTTTGCCGCTGATTCCCGCATCTATGAGAACATGGCAGTCATCGGAGCCAACGCAGATACAGTTTCCACTGCTGCCGCTTGCGATACTACATAATTCCATTTTCTTTTTCTCTTTTCCTTTTACCGTTCCTGCCAGCCAAGTTCAATGCGGTCTCCTGCATTGAGCTGTGCGGTATACACGGCGTTCTTTCCGTTCAGATTCGTAATCACCGCACGTCCCTTCGACTGTGACAGGTCAAACTCATAAAAATCAAAAATATCGACAAAAATGTAACTGTCTTTTCCGGTCAGGCGCACCGGCTGTCCGTTGATATAAACCATAATGCTGATGCCCTTTTGCAGCTCGTCTGCCTCGGAAACTTCCTCCCTCTCTGTCTCTGGTTCTTCCGATGTTGCCTCAGACATTTCAGAAGTCTCTGTTCCGACTTCTGTGGCTGCATCTGCATTTCCATTCGTGGCTGTTTCATCAGATACCGCTGCAGCAGTATCCGCAGCCGCTTCTGTAGCTGCCTCGGCAGCTGCCTCGGAAGTTTCTTCTACTTCACCGGATGTCTGAACTTCTGCCTCTTCTGTTTTGGCTTCTGTGCTTCCGTCTTCTGCCGTTTTTTCTTCCGCCTCGCCCTCTTTTGCCGTCTCTGCTTCTGCCGGCATCTCTTCCTGTGGTTTATCCGGCACGTAGGAGAAGTCTGCCGTACCAAAGGAAAGAACCGTCCAGTCTATTGTAAAGTTCTCATAAATCAATGTTTCAAGCTCTGCCACGCGGTTGTTGACCACAATATCGCGGTCCTTGTCAAGCTCTACATCCATAAATTCAATCAACTGTCCTACCGTGTAGAAGTTCCGGCTCTCAATCCGGTCTCCCTCTTTAATCTGATAAGACGGCAGCTCTAAACTTTCGTTTACCTCAAGGAATTTCGGGCAACGCACCCTCTGACCGTTTACAATGAAAATCATCGAGGAATCCGCAGACTCTTCTAATTCCTCTAACGTGCAGACTGCTTCTCTTCCCGCAGTGGATGGTTCAATGATAATCTCACTGTTTGGCACAAGCAGGGTATTGATGTTCTCCGGCTTTCCATTCATGTAAATCATTGCCGCCTCCCCCGGCTCTCCACGCACGATACGTGTCGCACCGTTTACCGTAAAGGTCAGCTCTTTTCCACGCTTCGGAAACAGGTCTTCATTCGGGAAACCTGCCTGTAATGCTGCATCTACAATCGTAAGTTTATTGTTATCATATAACTTGATACGCTCTCCGTTAAAGCGCACCATGATAAAGCTGTTGCGCTGGTCATAATAATTTAAGCAGATACCAATCGGGGTTACCAACAGCGGGTCCTTTTTGATTTCCTTCTGCTCAAATGTTACTTCCTGTAAGACTTCCTCACCGCGCAGCGCTACACGCTCTCTTGGCAGGTCTAACTTTTCTGCAAGCATCTCGGTATAGCCGTGAATCTTTCCACCGCCTCCGACGATAAATGCGGCACTGACCGTATCTCCGCCGTTTAATTCCTTAATCTTTGCTGCTACCTCGGTTGTCATCTTGTCAACAACCGGCTTTGTCAGCTCCCATACCTCTGAAGCCGGAATCGTGTGCTCAATCAACATGATATCCTTATAGGTAATCGTATCTTCCATGCCGCTGTGCAGCTTGATATACTCTGCGGTATTGAAATCTACCAGATACTGCTGCACGATTAACTCTGTCAGCTCGTCTCCGGCAAGTGGAATCATACCGTAGGCAATGATACTGCCGTCCCTGGTCACCGAAATATCGGACGTTCCGGCACCGATATCGACAAGTGCAATGTTTAATAACCGGAAACTTTCCGGAATTGCAACGTTGATTGCCGCGATAGGCTCCAATGTCAGATTTGCCACTGCAAGATCCGCCTGTGCCACTGCCGCATACAATCCGTCTACAACATCCTCCGGCAGGAAGGTTACGATAATCTCCTCACTGATTTTGTCCGCTTTATGGGATTCCAGATTGGAAAACGGCTCATCGTTGAGATAATATTTTACTACCGAATACCCGACACAGTAAAATTTGTAGTTGGTATCATTCCACTCGGTCAAAATGCCCTGTGCCTTTTCAATTCCCATCAAGTCAAGTGTGTGGACAATTTCTCCTGTCACCACCGTCTCTTCCGGGAATTCCTGTTCGATAGTTGTCGTAACTGTCTTTAATACACGTCCAGCGGCTGCGATACAGACTTCCGTCAGCTTTTCCCCGGTCTGTTCCTCCAGAGATTCCTTTACTTTGCCAATGACCGCTCCGACTCTTCCGATATCATGAATCTGTCCGTCAATCATCGCCCGCGTCTCATGCTCCATGACTTTCTGTCCAACCACGATAAATTCTTTTCCGTCCCGGTATCCCACCGTTCCGACTACATTTCTGGTTCCGATATCCAGACCAAATACCAACGGTTCCTCATTCACATGCGCATCGCTCATTTTGTCGCTCTCCCTGTCTTTTTGTATAGTTCTTCGTCTATCTGCCTACAGGCATCCTCCACCGTGCCATTGTTGTCAATCACCACGCTGCAATGTCTGCGGTATTCTTCCTCCGGAAGCTGGCTTGCAAAAATCTGCCGTACCTTTTCCCTGCTGTAGCCGCGGGAAGCCATCAGACGTTCCTCCCTTACCGGCTCTCTGGTATAAATATACCAGAGTTCATCACAAATTTCATCATAATGTTCTTCTATTAAAAGTGCCGCTTCCAACACCAGAAGGGTAAGCTTCCCTTCCTGTCTTGCGTTTTCCGCTGCCTTTAACACATATTTTTTTACTGCCGGATGAACAATTCCATTCATGGCATCGCGTTTTTCCTCTTCTGCAAAAATGACCCGTGCCAGTTTTCCCCGGTCAAACTGCGTTCCTGCTTTTTCCACGAAAATGTCTTCTCCCGCAAACCTCTCACAGATTGCATCGTAACATTCTGTCCCAGGTTCCATCAGCTCATGGGCAATCTCATCCGCGAGCATCACCTTCGTATCCGGCTTTTTGGCAAGATACGAAAGAATTTCGGATTTGCCCGCCCCTACGCCTCCCGTGATTCCAATGAATTTCATCGTTTCTCCTTTATCTGTGCTTCCTATTTAGCTTCGTACCAGTCTGTGCCGGTATGTGCATCTATCTCTAATACTACATCGAGATTCGCTGCGCCGTGCATTTCTTCTGTTAATATTTTCACAATCTCTGTTTCCTCATCCTTTGCTGTCTCCACGAGAAGCTCGTCGTGAACGGTAAGAATGAGTCTTGATTGTAAGTTTTCTTCCAAAAGTCTGTCATGAACGCGAATCATCGCAATCTTAATGATATCCGCCGCAGTTCCCTGAATCGGAGAATTCATGGCAATCCGCTCTCCAAACGAGCGCTGCATGAAATTGCTGCTGAAAAGCTCCGGCACCGGTCTGCGTCTTTTAAACATCGTAACCGCATAGCCGGTCTTTTTTGCACTCTCCACCATTCCGTCGAGAAACGATTTAATCTTCGGATAAGTCTCAAAATAACGTTCAATGTAATCCGCCGCTTCTTTTTTGCTGATGCTTAAGTCCTGGCTTAATCCGAAGGAGCTGATACCGTAAACGATTCCGAAGTTTACCGCCTTCGCATTGCGTCTCTGCAAATCCGTGACTTTCTCAAACGGAATGTGGAACACCTGGGACGCCGTGATGCGGTGAATATCCTGTGCCTCCCTGTAGGCTTCAATCAGCTTTTCATCGCCGGACATATGTGCAAGCACGCGAAGTTCTATCTGGGAATAGTCCGCATCCACAAAGACAAACCCCTCTTTCGGGTAAAATGCCTTGCGAATAAGCCGTCCTAACTCAATCCGCATCGGAATATTCTGTAAGTTCGGTTCCGTACTGCTTAAGCGTCCGGTTGCCGTAATCGTCTGGTTAAAGGACGTATGGATTCTGCCGTCCTCCCTGATATAACCGGAAAGTCCGTCCGCATACGTCGATTTTAACTTCGTAAGCTGCCGGTATTCGAGAATATCCTTCACAATCGGATATTCCGGTGCCAGCCGGTCTAACACATCCGCCGCCGTCGAGTATCCGGTCTTTGTCTTCTTTCCGCCCGGCAGCTTCATATTTTCAAACAGAATGACACCGAGCTGCTTCGGGGAATTGATGTTAAATTCTTCACCCGCCTCGGCATAAATCTTCTGTTCCAATTCCACGATGCGGACCGCCAACTTATCACCGTATTCCTTTAATGCTTCCTTCGATGCAATGATTCCGGTGTGCTCCATATCCGCAAGCGTAAATACCAGCGGCATCTCAATTTGTGTAAACAGTTCTTCCATCTCGGTTTCCCGGAGCTTTTCCAAAAGCGGTTTTTTCGTCTTCCATGCCACATATGCCATGAAGCAGACACACTTTAAAAATGCTTCTTTCTCGGAGGAAGCCGCTTTTTCAAAGGACATTTTTCCGAGAAGGTCTGCCTTTGACGGCAGCATCAAATCGGCATGGTCTTTTGCAATGTCCTCATACGGATATTCGTTCTTAATCGGATTTAAAAGGTATGCCGCAATCACATTATCAAACAGATTTTCCTGTGAAATCGTCCCCCGCTTTTTCTTCTCAATCATTCCAAGAAGTGCCACCTGCGGCTTTAAATCAAGCGTTGCATAGGAGACTGCCCCGCTCTCACAAAACTGCTCTGTTAAGTTCTCACAGAGTTCCGCCGGGATATAGAAAACCTCCTCTTCCCCAAGGGCAATGGAGAGTCCAAGCACCCGGTTTTCTGTTTCTGCCGGAACCAGAAAAAATCCACACTCTTTTCCCTTTATGGAAGCAAGCACTTTTTTTGCCTGCTCCGCGCTCTCCACATAAGAAAAATACTCTTCTGCGCTGTTTGCCGGTGCCGTCACCTCAAATCTGCCGAGAAGCTGCTTAAATTCGAGCCTCTTGCACATCAGGTACGCTTCCGGTGTATACAAATCCGAAATCTGCTTTAATCTGGCGCCCTCAAGCTCATAGGAAATCTCCGCATCAGTCTCGATGGTCGCAAGAACCTTGCTCATCTTTGCCTGCTCGTAATATTCCTTCAGATTATTGCTGGCGCGGGGCGGCTTTACCTCGTCCACATGCGCATAGGCATTTTCAATGCTGCCGTATTTGGCAATGATGGAGGTTGCCGTCTTCTCCCCGATTCCCGGAACCCCCGGGATATTGTCCGAGGTATCGCCCATCAGCGCCTTCACATCAATAAACTGTTCCGGTGTCACAAGGTATTTTTCGAGTACCTCTGCCGTGTTGTAATCCTCAATCTCCGTTCCGGTCTTTTTGGTCTTTGGAATCCGGATTTTGATATTGTCACTCGCAAGCTGCAAGAGGTCACGGTCTCCGGAGACTACAGATACCGTAAGTCCTTCCTTCTCCGCACGCTTTGCGATGGTTCCTAAGATATCATCCGCCTCATAACCGCCTTTTTCAACCACCGTAACGCCCATGCAGGATAACATTTCCTTCATCAACGGCACCTGCTGCTTTAATTCCTGCGCCATCGGCTTTCGGGTTCCCTTGTACGCATCATACATTTTATGGCGGAATGTCGGCTCGGACACGTCAAATGCCACCGTAAGATAATCCGGTTTTTCCTCTTCCAAAATTTTAAACAAAATATTCAAAAAACCATACACCGCATTGGTGTGAAGTCCCTCCGCGTTGGTCAAATCCGGGATTCCGAAAAATGCCCGGTTTAAAATGCTGTGTCCGTCAATTAATACCAGCTTTCCGCTCATGCCGTCTCTCCTGTCTAAATTGCTCTCGTGTAGCGTTTCAGCCACTCATTTTCTTCCTCTGTCATATAAGGAGACAGAGTCTTATATACCATTGCGTGATACTCGTTTAAATATTCTCTCTCGCGCTTTGTCATCTGCTCCGGGTCAATGGCGTCCAAATCAATCGGCGCATAGGTGATGTTCTCAAACTCCATAAACTGTCCGTATTCATTCTTGCAGGACTTATGGCAGACCAGTTCGTTTTCGGTACGGATTCCATATTTACCTTCCAGATAAACACCCGGCTCATCTGTCGTAATCATGCCTTCCTGCAATACACCGCTGTCGTTTCGCTCTGTAACCACGCGCCATCTGAACCCGTTTGGTCCTTCATGCACGTTTAAAAGATAACCTACACCGTGCCCGGTTCCACATTTATAATCAATTCCCATTTCCCAGAGTGGTCCTCTTGCAAGGATATCCAGATTTAATCCGGTACATCCATACAAAAATTTTGCATGGGCAAGATTCATGTTGGAACGGCATACCGCGGTAAAATGGGTGCGCATCTCATCCGTAATCGGTCCCAATGCAAATGTTCTTGTGATATCGGTCGTTCCCTCATAGTAATGTCCGCCGGAATCTACCAGAAGAAATCCCTCCGGCTTTAACTCCGTGTCGGATTCCGGTGTTGCGGAGTAGTGCATCATTGCCGCATTTGCACCGTATGCGCTGATGGTATTAAAGCTGATGCCTAAGAAATTCTCCTGTTCTTTTCTTAAGTTTTCGAGATAATCGGATGCAGAAATCTCAGTAATTTTTGTCTTTCCGATATTATTTTTTAACCAGTACATAAACTTTGTCACAGCCACACCGTCTTTGACATGGGCAGCTCTGGTGTTGTCAACCTCTGTCTGGTTTTTGACTGCCTTCATAAGAAGTGTCGGGTTTGGCTTGTCGATAATAGTGATATCTTCGTTCAGGCTGCTTACGATGCGGTAGTTTACCTGTCCGGCACTTAAAAGCACCTTGGCATTTGCCGGGATATCCAGCACATATTCATAGATGGCGTCATATGATCTGGTTGTAATATGATTCTCATTGAGATATGCGCGGAGTTTTTCATCCACAATCTCTTCCTGTAAGAACCAGATACATTCTTTTTCTGTGAGTACCAGATAAGACAATACGACCGGCACGCACTCAATATCACCGCCTCTGACATTTAAAAGCCATGCGATATCATAAAGGGACGTTAAGATATGATAATCTGCGCCTTCTTTTTCCATCGCCTCACGGACTGCCGCAAGCTTCTCTGCCGTGCTCTTTCCGGCATATTTTTCTTCCAGGATAAATACCGGCTCCTTAGAGAGTGCCGGACGGTCCTCCCAGATAATGTCAATCAAATCCTCGTTGCAGTGGATGGTGCCATTTTTCTTTTCTGCAAGCTTTTCCATGCGTCTGCCCCAGGTTCCGCCGATGACTCTTCCGTCAAATCCAAGGCATCCGTTCTCCGGCAGTTTCTCCGCAAGGAACTCGTCAACCGTAGGTACTCCCTCTTCTCCCATGCGGTACAAAGTCACTGTGCTTCCTTCGAGCTGACGCTCTGCCTGCACAAAATAGCGTCCGTCTGTCCAGAGTCCTGCCTCTGTCATTGTAATGACTGCTGTTCCGGCAGAACCGGTGAATCCGGTGATAAATTTTCTTGCTTTAAAATGTTCTCCTACATATTCTGAATCATGAAAATCGGAAGTCGGCACCACATAAATGTCAATTCCTCTCTGTGCCATCTCTTCCCGCAGTTTTTTTAATCGTTCCGGTATCATTTTCTTCCTCCTCTATCTGTCTGTATATTCAAAAAATTTTGTATCAATTTCCGGATAGGAACGTTTCAGTGAAATCGGTCTTCCTGACCGGTTCAAAAAGCAGTGGGAACTTCTTCCCGTCGTTCGAAGCTCGCCTGTCTCCTTATCGGTCATGCGGTACTCAACTTCTAATTTGATGCCATTATATTTGACAATCCGCGGCTCAATCACGACCACATCATCAAAATGTACCATGCTGTGATACTCGCAGGAAACGGAAAGCACCGGACTGATAATCTCCATTGCTTCCATCTGCTTGTAGTCAAGTCCCATCTGTTTCATCAGATCCATGCGCGCCTCCTCCATCCAGCGGATGTAATTGGAGTGATGGACAATTCCCATCTGGTCGGTCTCATAATATTTTGCATTGTGCTCATAAGGAACAATCTTTAAGGGTTCCATATGTTTTCCGTACACTTCAAGTTCTTTCTCAGCCATATTCAAAACCTCTTTCCTATGAATCAAAAAGACCGGTATAAGCACATACTTATACCAGCCTATATTATCCCACATTGTACGCGGAATTTCAATGTTACGATAAAATTATTCTGCCCTGGCAGTAATCTTCTTTTTTCTCCGCACCGCCATCGTCACTGCAAACAGCGCCATGCAGGTAAACGTAACCGCTGCCCCCACACCGATTCCCGGTGTATGATAGGAAATTGTTACCTCATGACTGCCGGCAGAAAGCGGAATACTGATGAGTGCTTCCGCAAACAGTTCCGGCTCTACTTCCTCTCCGTCAACGATAACCGTAAATCCGGTTTCCTGCGCAATGGAAAAAATCAGTCTGCCCGGATTTTCCAGCGTAACATGCCCCTTCACCGAAGTGTCCGTCACCTCATTGAGAAGAAACTGCTCTTTATTTAACGTCTCAAACGCTGTTTTCACGCTGTCTAAATTCAGGCGGTACGCGGTAATCTGCACCGTCTCCCCCTTCGTATTCGTAATGGAAATTTCGCTTCCCGCCTCCTGATAGCCAAGCTCTAACAGATAATTGTGCGATACCTTGGAAAAATTCCTTGTGTAATCCTCTCCCACCTTCTCCGTCAGGTTATCGACCGTTGTCTTCTCATAGGAAGCAAAAATATATCCGTCTTCCTCCACCGCAATCGTGGACTCACCGACCTTTGATTCCGACGGAATCTCGGTCAGCATCGGCTCCTCGGCTCCCAACAGATAAGCAAGCCTGTTCTGGTTTGAAATATCCGCCCCGCTCTCAAGTGTCCACGCTGCGGCAGCATCCTCCGGCATGACAAATCCAAGTGGCAGCACATAACTATTTTCGTAGAGATATGTATTTCCACTCTGTGCCACCAGCGTGCGCATAGGATTCTCCTCAAGCGCATTGTCTGCTAAGATATACCGTACGGAAAGCATTGCAGAAAGCAACGGTGTTGCGCCGTTATAGCAGTAGAAATTCTTTCCGCCTTCCATTCCGACTTTCTGGTAAAAATGGCTCACATTCAGATTCATCAGGGACGAAAACTGCGTTGCTGAACAATAACCGTACAGTGCCGCATCATTTTTGGTCTTTCGCTCTAACTCCTCCGTCCGGTAGAAAAGCACGCTCTCCGCTTCTGCCAGTGCATCCGCCTGCTCTAAAACGTTCTCATAATCCTCCCAGTCCTTTGTATAGGCAGTCCGGCTCACAGTTCCAAGCCCCGTCACGTCAAAGTTGACCGCAAGCTCCACCACCATAAGTGCACACCCCACACACGCCATCACCCGCCGCATCTTTTCTTTTCCGGAAAAATAAAATATCAATACAAGTGCATAGCCAGCCAGAAGAACCGCGGTTGTCACATAGGCATCCGTACTTCGCATCTCCTCTGCGGAAAAGTAATAGCCAGCCAGTAAAAACAGCGCATCAACACCGGAAGCCACTGCGATATGCCACATCTTATTTCCCGCAAGTTTTAAGACTGCCTCATAGCTTAGGATTAAAAGCACAAACACATAGAGAAACGACTGTCTGCCCGGCAGGGAATCCGGGAAATGAAGCCCATGCCAGATAAAGTCGAGCATATTATTGGCAAAACTCACGACAAACAGCGCCACAACTGCCAGATACACCAGTTTTTTCTTCCAGGAAATCTGGCGGTTTAGCATATACATAACTACAAGCATCAATACAAATGTGCCACAGTACAGATTGGGCCAGTGGTCTCTTCCGGTATACGGCGTCGTCAAAACCGCATGACGAGAAAGCTCCGCTATGATATTAAAATACCATTCCATGGCACTCGGAAACGATAGATTTTTGGAGCCGCTCTGGCTGAGTATCACCGCCTCCGGCAGAATCAGCACAGCACCGGTTCCACCCGCAAGCAGAGAATACCACGCAAAGCGGACAAGCGCCTTCCATCCGCTCTTTTTATCCGAAATCCAGGCAGCAAAGAACCACAGCACCAGGAAAATACAAATCATAATTGAAATGTAGTAGTTGCTTAAAACAGAAACCGCAAGCGTGACATAGTAAAGTGTGGGACGGTTTTCTTTTACCAACCGCTCCAGCCCTAATAGGATAAGCGGCGCCAGCAAAATACAGTCCATCCACATGATATTCCAGGCGTAAGCTGCCACATAGCCGGAAAACGCATATGCGCAGGCAAACACCGGAAGCAGCAGATTATTTTTTTCAAAATGCTCTTTGAGGTAATAGGCAAAGGTCAGTCCGCAGAGTGCAATCTTAAGCACGACAAGAATCGTCATAAACTCAATGACCGCACCATCCGGGCAAAGCAACAACAGCCAGTTGAGCGGGCTTGCCAGATAATAGGCATACAGGGACAGAAAGTCTGCTCCAAGACCGATGTTATAGCTGTAGGCAAAGCTTCCGCCTGTCCTTAATTTTTCCAGCATTTCAGTAAAAAACGGACAATACTGATGGTACATATCCACCTTTAAGATGCATTGGTCGCCAAACGGATAAACCCCGTGATCCACACAGATAATAAGAAGAATCATAAGTGGCAGAAAAAAGGAAAGCAGAAGCGGCAGACGTGTGCTCCACCGCTCCCATTGTTCTTTTTTTGAAATTTGATGTGTTACATGATTATGGTGCAAAACAATTCCTCCCGTTTCACTTTCTATTTATTCCAGTCAAACAACTGATAATACTCTAATTTCTGATAATCGGTTGTCTCCGGCTTCTGCTCTGTCAGGCTGGTTTCTTCTCCCTGTCCATCCACCATCCGGATTGCCGAAAAAACCGGATATTTTTCCTCTAACTCAAGCAGAAAATTCTGGTAAGCGGAGGTTGGCACGCCGGCTCTTTTTAACACCTCTGCCGCAAGATAATTGACACTGGTATCGGCATCTGTCTCCTCCTCAATGTCATAATTTGCCCAGATGACATACGGCACCTGATAACGGAGCTTTGTCTCCTCCTCATCAAGCTGATTCCATACCATGCCGTTTTTCTTTAAAATTGGCGCTGCAACCGTATCGCTCGGCTGATGGTCTCCGAAAAAGACAACGACCGTCTTTTCCTCTACCCCGGAAAAATAAGTAATCAACTGTTCTAACGCAGCGTCAGATAATTTCACAAGCGAAAGGTACTGGCTGAGTGAGGTATTGGTAATTCCGTCAACCGTGATATCCGGTGTAAAATTGTCAAATAAATCTGCATACCCACCGTGATTTTGCATCGTGACATTGAATACAAACAACGGGCTTTCTTTTTCCTTTTTCTCATAAAGCTCAATAATCTTATCCACACAGCTTGCGTCGCTGACATATTTACGCACATAGGACGCGCCCGCATACTGTCTTAAGAAAATGTTCTGTTCAAAGCCAAGCCACGGATAAACCGTATCCCGCTCCCAGCCTGATGCGTTAAACGGGTGTGTTGCCGCCGTCTGATAGCCAAGCCCCTCCAAGTAATTCGCAAGAGATGGAATCTCGCCGTTGATATACTGCTGGTAGGGAATGCTTCCCTGCGGTAAAAAAGCCATCGTATTGCCGGTTAAAAACTCAAATTCCGTGTTTGCCGTATTTCCGCCGCAGACCGACACATTTAACATTCCCGTCACCGTGTTGTCCGCGCCCTGCTGCAAACTGTGAATAAACGGCATATAGTCTTCATTCGTTGTGAAATCACCGAGCACCGCCAGGTCCGAAAATGACTCGTTCATCATCACGATAATATTCGGCAGTTCCTCGTCTGTCGTCTCCTCATCCCCGGAATACGACTCCAAAAGCTCCGACGCTTCCTGTCTGTGGTAGCCTTCCGGCTTGTCGATTCCCATATAGGCAAGGTTCATCACAAACGTGACGCCAATACCATCTACATTTGTCATGTACACTGGGGTAAACAGCTTATTATAGAGCCTGTGGCTGTTCTGAAAGCTCTCCTTCTGCAAAGTACCCGCAAAAATGACAAGCACCACGGCAAGCACCGCCGATGGAATCAGACGCTTTACAAATCCAAAACGGTTTATCTTTCCTTTTAAGAACCGCAACAACACGATAATCGCCACAAATGCCCCCGTCACCACAAGCATCCGCGCGTCCGGGGTGAAATCATAATTGTCCGCCACACTCGCCGCAGTCTTTACGGAAAGTATATCCCACGGAACAATCGGATTTGTGCGGAACCGCACGACATAATCGTTTGCGATTCCGTAGACCATCGCAAGCACTGCCTCCATCCGAAAGCCTGCCTTAAGGCTTCCCCACAACAGTACAAACAGCCAGCCAAGCAGCTCAAAAAGCACAATATTAAAAAACTGTGCCCACGGCCGCACCTCTGCAAACGGATTA